>LFFM01000164.1_pt1 | contig 42532 bp, 54 predicted proteins | sample 643131 | NCBI WGS metagenome assembly LFFM01 (sample SAMN03777445, study PRJNA286221) | soda lake metagenome | biome: soda lake; feature: Kulunda steppe; material: water; isolation source: sample Tc-Br brine of Tanatar trona crystallizer | place: Russia: Kulunda steppe | collected 2011-07 | reverse complement strand
GCCAAATACACTCGCACCAAGGGCCTTCTTAATCACATTAGAATTTGTGTATTTTATACTTGCTGCGAAAATATGATGCCGGTAATAATCCCGGATGAAGTCCGGCATTTTGGAGTCACGAGCATCATTGATCACTACCGGATGGTGCTTGATCATCATCTCTGAAAAGGCAGCTAATAAGACAAGACGACCGGGTTCATCTGGTGCAATGTCTGGATTAGATACAATTTCTTTTTCTTCTGGTTTATCTTTTAATGCCCGCAAAAGGAATGCCTGTACATCGTCTTCTAGCAGGGGTCGTGAGTCAGGATCTTCATCTCCTTTTGACGGGCCGCCAGCATAGTGAGCAGCGCCACGTTTGAGTAACTTGTTCAGTGTAGACTTCTGGTAGCCACTTGGGTTGACCGCGACTTCCCATGCGAAATCTGTGTCAGTACGCGGGTCGCGTTGTGATCGAGTTGTAGACATAGGTGCTGTTTCCTCGTGGGTATACACAAGTGTATAACCCGTCTCAAGCAATAATACCTGTGTATGTATAGAGGGTATATTATATTTCCACAGACTGTGAAAATTAAAAAGAAATAATAGTTAGATTGTTTGGATGAATGTATAATGTGGCTGTTGGTAGTATGTTAGTTTAGTATAATATCCTATAGTCGATTGCAGCCCACCCACTCAATCCTGAGCTGAATGATCTTAGTGATAGAGTTATCATCAGTTACTATCTACAATTTAAAATTACACTGTAGAGTATCTACACTAATAGAAAATATATCATGTATGAACACCCATGAACCAAGCGTGATGGCCAAATAATTGGAGAAGATATTCGATGTGAGATGTACATCCGCGTCAAAAAACAACAAACACAGCAATAGAGATGTAGTTAATATTTTGGTATATACAAACAAATACAATAGCAAAATATTCTCACAACAGAGCACAACAGACGATGTGGACAAGATTTCCAAGAAGCAAAGAAGAATAAGTCTATCTACAAATAAATAATAGTCCAAAAAGATATTAGACTGAAATAGACCCTACACAGTAACCTCTTCAGACAAAATAGAAGAGGAATGTAGACACAACCAGAACGCATTATGTTATCGATATTGAATATAATAGAGGAAACATTTCTAAAAGAAAGATTATAAAATAAAATCACCTAATGAAGATAACTCCACACATATGGCGGATCAGAGTTGTGAATACATATCAATAGTTAGGAAATGATATAGATAGCTTTCTCACACAAAGATGTGTTGTGTATTGGTTATCTGAGCGGCCATGGTACCATTTAAAATCCTGTTGTTATTATGTATACATCAAATATAAGAACACCGTCAGATAGAGAGGGGTGTTAATAACAAATACACGGGTTGAGTTTTCAATGAAGTATTCCAATTTTAATATTATTTATATTGACAGCAGATCGTGTTCCCATACACCGATTATATTTCTTGTTGTTAAAATGTATACAATAACATCAATAAGATAACATACCATAACTGTTATTCAAAAATGGAAAATATCTTTACAGGCAGAATCAGAGAAATGTAGCAAATCTCATTTTAAAACCGCAAGACTGGACTACTCTAAAAATACTGTTGTTATTATGTATACATTCTACTCATCATACCGAGTAATGACGGTATTGACCAAAACAGTACCGTTTTAGAGAGAGCATTATAGCACCTCTAAGCAAATCTCGCGTTTTCGATGGGGGTAAAACGGGCCGGTTAGACACCCAAAATTATCCTAAAACACCCCTGTTAGTCTATGGGATTTACCCGGAATGAATATGAAGACGTTGGACCGCCACTACTGGCTCTCTCTTTTCACGCGCCAAAGAGAATTGGCTTGGGGGTCGGGCGGGGCCCTTACAGAAATAGTAATCCTTCTCAGACAGTAACATATCTTCTCCGGGGGTGTCCGTGGGTCAGAGGTGGAGAAGACAACAGCAAAAGATCTGACCCGTGACACAGGCGTGCAGTTAAAGACTGCACTTGAGAAGATATGTGTACATGCTTGGGTGGGTACGGTTGTCCCCCCGCAAGCAGGAATCAGAGATTCCTGTTTGAGAAGAAGGGGAGGGAGAGGGAGAAACAGAGGGGCTATATCGGTGAGCATGTAGCGCGGCGAGGGCCAGCGCTTAGGGAGATGTCAGAGCATTCCCGTCGCAGGAAAGAGAGATAGAGAAGGACGGAGAGAGACAGGAGGGAAACGGGAATGACAGAGAGAGAAGAGAGGGAGAGAAAAGACGCAGAGAACGAACGAGAAGAGACAGCAGATCAGGAGTGACAGAGATAGTTATGAAATTGAAAGAATGAGAGAGACAGGGATGGGAGAGATGTTTTGATTTGCTAATACATTGAATAAGAGAACGTGACTGAATGTGGGAGAGGCGTGAAGAGAGAACCGACCAGAGAACAGGAGTGAATGAGGTGGGACAGACAGGGGAGACAAGTGGAGGAGAGAAGATGGAACTGGGGTGAGGATAGCGAAGAGACAGGGTGGTTCAGAAATTGGGTGGAGCAAGGAGATGGGAGAGAAGAATGGGGGCGATACTGATCGGTGAGGAGCAGGGCAGGTGTTTCTTCGAGAGGGTGTGAACAGGGGTGAGTGACAGCTGGCATGAGCGGGATGGGACTAGGTATATTGACGGGGGTGAGGTGGGGCTCGTTGGAAGGGAGATCTCGATAGTGATCAGCGGGGATGATGACAGGGGGAGATGTGCGTGTGAATGGGTGAGTTGGACGGGGGGTGAATGAGTGCGTTTGGGCTGATGCCTTCTCGATGAGACTGGGGTGTGGATAGGGTGGCCGAGGGAGTGCGCGAGCGCGAGTGGAGGGGCCAGTATGTGTGGGTGAATATGCGGGTGGAATTGGGCCTCGATTTGGACAGGTGGGAACTGGTGTTTCTGTGGGTGAGTGAGTGTATCTCGATTATGATAGATTCGTGTGGGTGGAGTGTTGACAGAGAATGGACTGGGGTCGGTATCCGTGGAGAGAGATCTGCGTGGGTGGACGGACATGGTGAAGTTGTGTGGGGATGGATTGGCTCTCGATTCATTCAGTGGGATGCTCTCGATTGTCTTGTGAATTGATGGATTCAGAACAGGGGGCTGATTGTCGGATGAGTGTGGGTGGGATGCTATTGTGAGGTGGAGGGATACCGAGTCATTTTCGGGAGGGAGATTGCTGGCGTGGAGGCTTCGACCAGATGGGATGGGAGCGGGTACGAAGAGACACCTATGTGCTGGGTAGTGAACGTGGGTGTGAGTGAGAGATATTCGAGCTGGTCAGCGTGGGTAGATTACTATGTGAATTTGCTGAACTGTCTTGGGGGAATTTGTCTTCGATCTATTGACTGGGAGTGAGGAGTGCCTGTAGGGGGAGTGTTTCTTGGGAGGGGTGGTTGGTATCTACTTGTGTCCCTATGGGGAGTCGTCTTTGTCAAGGGTGAGTCGGTAGGTGTGTGTTTCACTCGACCATTCCACACATTGCTATCTTCAGCGGGGGGGTGTGTATTCGTGAGGGTCTTGGTCGGTGGGATCTCTGTGAGATTGTATTGAGACATGATGGTCTGTACGAGTGGGGAGAACGGATATCGAAACGTGTGTTGTGTGCGTGTCATATCGGGGTTGTTCTGGGTGGGTGGTTTCTTCTCGATCTTGTTCGAAGCAGTGTGTGGTCGTTGGGGACTGGATGTGTTGTTGTATCTTGTTTTTGAGGTGTTTCTACCGGGGGGATTTCTGGGGGTTGTATTGGTGATCGTTTTGGGTGAGTTAGACGGGTCGTGTACAGCAACAGCAGGCAGCGAACCGGCGGGCGTCCGCGCTCCGCTCTACACCGCTATCTTTGTGTGTCACCCTCGATTAAAATCCCCCATTTTACTACTCGGTACAGTCATGCTCTGTGTAGGGAACTACGTATGAATGAGAGCTCGATCCCATGGGAGACCGTTCGGAGGGGAACACCAGCTGACGAAGTGACTGGTGTGCCTGATGATTGCATCGACTGGGCCTGCTTTGTCGATGATGACCACACCCACTCTGCTACGATCTACAAACCCGATACCGGTGACCCTGACTGTGATTTCTATGTGTTACTGAGTGAGGATGGTGTCGATTTGAAAGTTGAACGAGCGAAGGGCAAGGCCGATGCGTTCCAAACGGTCTACGATTACACCCAGTCGGTCTGAAGACGATGACCGCACAGAAGACGGGGACTGGACTCCGGGATACTGACGCAGAACCCACGCCCCTCGATTCACCACCGGTCGCTGCCGGGCGCAGCGACACCAACGGTGGCGAAAACCACAACGTAACTCGGGCGCTCCCCTGCGTCAGAACCCGGACTCCAGAATACAGATGACCGTCGACGGTGAGTGATGGTCTAGATCTCGACTTCTACCAGAGCCGATCACCGCTGTTGCGTCTCACAGGACCGTGACCGCACATGAGCCTCACGTTCGTTCGGCGGGGTCGCTCCGACTCGCTTCACTCGCGTAGCCTCGGTCCACCCCATTCGCTCCACTGAAGGGCAGTCGGTCCAGACCACGCGCGAGTCCGGTCGGGGCGATACGCTCACCCCGAACGCTGGGGTGAGCGGCAAACACCAACCGCGCGTAACCGTCGCACGAGACAGCCGAGTGTTCTTCGCATAACCTACTCGATACAGGACAGCACCGTCTTTCGCAACCGTACAGCACTCGCCGTCAGCAGGCCGACACCACTACACCACGACGGTACCACGGGCACAGCAGACGCAATTACAGTCGCCCGGCGGGACGCCGGACGACTGACGAACACCGACCGCGCGTTTCTCGCGCGCCGTGCGCGGATCAGAGATCCGCTGATCACTGTGGCGAGCCCCTACATCACCTACCCGATACAGCTCTCCAACGACGGCAAAGCAACAGCAGAACAGCAACAACAACGCAAACAGCGTGAATAGTGGGAGAAGAACAACAACAGCAGACAGCATTTTTACGGTACGAAAGGGGGACGGAGCAACCGGGGTGTACCTTATCGGTTCCGCTTACATGTTGGGTTAGCGTAGAACAGGTAAACCCCCCGAGAGCGCTCGGAAGGTATACTCTGTTCTACGCTCTAGACACCCACAGCAGACCGATAAGGTACACCCAACAGAAACGCAAACAGTTAAACATCAACACGAGGAATAATTACATGAAGACTGATATGAACCGACGAAGTTTCCTGAAGAAAGGCATTGCTGGCCTCATTGGAAGCTCCCTCACAGCGGGAGCTACCTCACTGGCCCTGAACGATGAGACATGGACCCCCATGTTCTGGGAGAGTCCAGAAGAAGTCCTCAACCCGGAGGCAACTGAGGGCATCTTAATGCTCAACTCGTGGACTCAGGAAAACTTCAACTGGGAACGAGACCCTTCATTCGGTCTCTACGATATCACTCGCCCCATCGAGTGGATTGTTGAAAACGGGCGTGGCGACTGTACTGATTACACCGCCCTCGCCCTTTCGTGGATGATCAAAGAGGGTTACGAGGATGTCTATATGGTTCTCGTCCTCGATCCTCGAAGAGAAGGGTGGGGCGGGCACCTCGCTGCCTCTACCGGAACCATGGTCTACGACCTCGGGCAGTCATACAAACTCGAAGACCTCGAAGATAACAACCTCATCGTGGAAACGAAGAAAATTGACCTCGATAAAGTCGATTACTGATTCTTTTTCCTCTTTTCATTTGTATTGTTGTTCTTGTGATTTTACTGTTACCGATCAACTTGAAATCCCCCCGAACCCTCGCGCACGCTCAGCGGCATATCGCTCAACCAACAAGCGATAGGGGCCGACTGAGACGCACGCGAGATCTTCGGGCCCATTTCAGTCCCACCAATCAGCTATCCGCATTCGGCACGTTCCGCCCGCTCGTATCCCCCCTGCACCGTGGGGGGCTCGCCCGCACCTATCGGGTAAGTATAACCCATCGCTCTCCGCCAGTCGCTCCGGGATATACTTACTCCGATACTCGGCCCCCACGGATTTGGAGGGATGGCCCGCGCGGCCTTGTTTGATAAGACTCGATACGACGCCTTCCGCCGCACCCAACAGGGGTGCGGCGAGGCGCGGCGGAAGGCGTCTCAATCAGGTGACTTCGATATGAGTGTACAACAGAGTGACGATGGTGGACGTGTAGAACTTCGAACAACGTACATTACCCGAAAGGGCTTCAAGTGGGTCAGCGGGATGTCTGTAAAACAGGAGTGCCCCCGATGTGGGTCTCATGATTCGCTATACCCCGAACCGCGCATCTGTCACGGGGGGTACGACGAGACGACAGCAGGCGTGGCCTGTATGAACTGTAGTTTCAGTTTCCTGAACTACTAACATGAACATTCGAAAAATCATTCCGTTCGTCAGCGAGCGTAAGTTCAACAGCGTCAACACTCTCCAGACGAATGCTAACGAGATTCCTGATGGAATTGATGGAGTCCCCAACGATGTGACCGTTGGCGATACCATGCTCATCACCAACGAAGGTGACACTGTAGAAATGACGATAACCGCCATCCTCGCTTCTGACCCGCTACTCCGACCCGCTTCTGTCCGGTTGGTTGGACGCGTACAGGAGCAACAGGTGGCGTACTACGTCTTCAACCGCAAACTCGCCTCGTGGGAGCCCGAACACATGGGCGCTGACGGTGAACCCCTCGTACTCGCCACCAACTGCACCGTTCAGTTTTGACCACAACTCTTCGGGCGATCTCCGATCCGCTGTGCTACCGTTGGCGGCCCGTACATCACCCACCGGAGTCAGCCCCGCTCTCGCAGCAGGCAGGAACCCTCCCGCCGAGGCCGGAGGGGTGGCCCAATCACCGCGAGATCCGGGGATCTCGCGGCCACCCCTCCCCCTCCTCTCGATGTCGCCACTTCCGAGTCGACATCGGTCGAGCTCCCAGAGGGAGCTCGACACGAGGCTGCGCCACAACAATCGGATCAGGCAGGACCGCACCGATCACACTCGATCCGAACGCACGCCCGGATCGAGTGACGAACACCGACCGCGCGTTTCTCGCGCGCCGTGCGCGGATCAGAGATCCGCTGATCGCCGTGGGCGAGCCCCTACATCACCTACCCGATACAGCTCCCGAGACAACACATCACGGCTACAACTACGGCTACTACACGTTCCGCCCGCTCGTATCCCCCCGGCACCGTGGGGGGCTCGTCCCGCATCCATCGGGTAAGTACCCCCCTGCTTACCTCCTGCTCTCGAACACAGCACCGACAGCCTGTTCGAGAGCTTGCCGGTTCTCTTTTCAGGGGGATACTTACTCCGATGCCCGACCCCCACGGATTTGGGGGAATGGCCCGCGCGGTCTGATTTATTTCCCATCACATCGACGCCTTCCGCCGCACCCACGAGTGGGTGCGGCGAGGCGCGGCGGAAGGCGTCTCGAAAGGTGTGTTATGTCTGTTCAGAAAAACGGAACGAATGTTGAATCGCGTGTTAACCAGTACCCCGAAACGCCGGACGAGATCGAGCGCACTACTTTCCCCAAAAGCGGGAAGGACGACTACAGACTCAGTGACCATGCAGAGCGGCGGCTTCGTGAGAAATGCCGGTTGATGAACGTGAAAATGGTTAAAGACATCCTGAAAACAGGTCGCCGTGGGTGGAAGAAACACCCTGAAGAAGGTCTGTGTGGTCGATTGACGAAAGATATTGGCCCCAACACGTTCGTCATCCTCGTTTCCACCGAACGTGGCCGTGACGGGAAGTTCACCATCATCACCATGTACCCCGAAGGCGAGGAGCCACGCTAACCGACATCGCTTCTAACGCCTTCTCCCTGCTACCGCTCTGGTAGGACGCAGGAACGGCACACCTTTCGCCACCTTCTCACATTCGCTTTCTAGTGAGTGACTCCCAGCTGCGAGCGTTCTCATTCGAGAACGCACGAGTACCGCACAACACGACGCCACCTCCCACCCACCTCCATGTTCCGGGGATCGGAGATCCCGGGCTTTCACAACTGCATCTATCCCTGAGCCCCGCTCTCGCAGCAGACAGGTTCCCTCCCGCCGAGGCCGGAGGGGTGGCCCAATCACCGCGAGATCCGGGGATCTCGCGGCCACCCCTCCCCCTCAGTCTTAACGTCGACTTTTCCAAGTCGCGTTAGGTGAATCCACAAGGGATTTCACCACGACTGCTGCGCCACAACAATCGGATCAGGCAGGACCGCACCGATCACACTCGCTCTGGGCGAGTGACGAACACCAACCGCGCGACACCACGCGCGAGACAGCCGGGCGTTCCCGGCATAACCTATTCCAGACAGCCCGAACAGACAGAGCGAAGACAACAGTCCGGTCAAATCAGATTTGATGGTCAATACAAACTTTTCTGGGGAAGATACACCTTGGGTAGCGGTTTGATCAGTGAGTATTGGAGAGACGAGGCAGCAGGTGACCACGAAAGCCCCTCGCCCTCTCGCGCACGCTCAGCGACATATCAACAGCGATAGGGGTCGCTGACCGCACGCGAGACGGCGAGCCCCTTTCAGTCCCACCCGGACAACAACAGCGGCGCTCCGCCCGTGGATTGTTCCATGGAAGTACGCGGTCGACCACCGATGATACGATCACCGCATCCCGTTTCCTCTCGCATCCAACACCGCAGTGTTCGCTTACCGGCCTGTACCGGACGACACTCCGGCGGACCCTACCCGCTCGGTCAACCACACCGACAGCACTCGCGGGTCCCGTCCACCGGATCTCGACCGGTATCAGACCGAACGCACCACACCCGCGCTGTCGAGCGCGCAAGCCGCTCGACTTCTCAACTCTTCCTGCGACAGGTCACCGCACCCGAACGGGCAAGCCCGCCTCGGCCCGAGGGCCGAGGTTCCCGAATTCGGGCGCGGTGACTGCCTCGGCGGCGAGTTGAGGCGCGGTGCGAGAGTGCTACGGGTCAACACCACCGACCCACCCGAGCCCCGCGCCCCCTTCCGCGTTCCGGGCTTTACGCACCTTCCGTTTCGTCGCTTTCCGCACCGCTCAGCGGCGACGGACGGGTTACGGTCCGGGCTGTTGCGCTTCCATCGCCCCACACACCGCGGGCGATGGTTCTCACACCGGTAAACTCGGTTGCGTGGATTTGGGGGGACCGGGGCATTCCTCCAGTCTTCTCTCTTCGCGCGTGACTTCGTGACACAACCCGTTGCGACTGGACCCTTCCCACGGCGAGTCCTTCAGCAGCGACAGCAGACTCGCCGTGGGCCCCTTCCAGACGGACTGGCGTGTCACTTCGTCCCGCTCGTGCGGAGACGGCTCACAGACACTCCCACCGGTCGGGTCGTACCACACCAACCGCGGACCCGACCGGCGGGGCCCTTCTGTTGCGCCGCCGCGTGCGGTTTCCCAGTGCTCTGTCGAGCACACCAGTTACACACGTTTTCAACCACAGATTCCGCCGATTCGTCGGCATCACAGCCACCGACGAATCGGCGGAATCTGGTTTACACCATATGAGATTCCGGTCGGCGTGAGTTTTCCAGACTGCTTTCCCGCGCTCACACAACACGGCAACCGCCGTGAGCACGGGAAGCTTGCCTGTTTGCCTTTCACCTGCGCAACCACGGCCTCTCAAACCGACAGCCGAGAGGCCGCGGTGTGCTCGGACCCGTTGCTTACACTCCTCAGCTCACACGACATCGAGAAACATTACCCGTTCCCGTTGGTCACGGGTACCCTTTTCTCGATCTCGCGCGAGTGAGAAGTGACGCTGCGGTACCGTCGCGCTCAGACATACAGACTACGCTGAATCGCTCTCCACAACGCCCGCGATTCCGTTGCGTCCCCGTTGGGGACGGACGGTTCGTTTCCTCGTACTACTCGCGCGCAAAGTCCGACCACGACCCCGCGACCCCGCGACCCGACACCGGGCCACTGTGGTACTTCGTAAACTCCGTACCACTGGACCCGGAACCGGGTATAACGGGGCCTATCGGGGTATATCGGACGGACTTCCGGTACGGATATCCCTATGGTGTAAACGGTTCTAAAAAAGGGAGGTGAGTTCGCACGGGGTGACCCAGCCCCGCGCGGCGACGGCGGCACCGAGCCGCCAACCGCGCGTGGGGTGGTCGGCCTTGTGCGAGGTCAGGTGTTTTCCAATGAGTGCAACTCAGAAGTCAGTCGAAGGTAGCATCGATTCCAAAAACGCAGGTAGCACGGTCGGTCTGTTCAACGATGATGGTAGCATCATCAACGCTGATGAATTGGTCGCGCGGGAGGCCGGGTCGCCGCCGTCGTCGGTCGAAGAATGGTTCGAAGCAGCCGGTCACGAGGAGGTTCTCGAAAACATCAAGGAGAACCACGAAGCGCTTGGCTTTGAGATGAGCACGCTGGTCAAGCGGCACATTCTGAAAATCACGAAGATGGCAGCCGAGCGCGGTGAGAGCGTTCCGCCGCTCCCAGTGTCGATTGCCTTCGATATCACCGATGAGCAGAGTGGACACGAGTCGTTCGATGAGAAGATTAAGACGGACGAAGGTAAGTTCGATACTGAAGTCCACTGTGGTGTGTGTGACGAGATGGTTGACGCGACCAAGATGGTTCTTCAGACCCGCGCGGCGGATGAGTCGGGGACGATCATCACCCTCACCGAGTGTGGACACAACGGTCGGCGTAACGACTGAAGTTCGCCCCTGTCTTTTTTTGCTATCGCTTTACGGAGCCTACTCCATCGATTATCAACAAACAGGTGCCCGGTGAGCGCTCCCCGTACAACACGACGCCACCTCCCACCCACCTCCATGTTCCGGGGATCAGAGATCCCGGGCTTTCACAACCGCAACTGCTACGATAACCACTCCACAACCGCATTCGTAGGTTTCAGGGCGAAGATCTCGCTATGGTTCTGTATGGACAGTGAGTAAGACAGGTGTTTACGACCGTAGAAACAACACGCCACCGATCCGCATCCGCATGGGAACGCCCACATCGAGAGCAGACCCGGTTGTTGAGCATACCCGTCCTTGACGGGTACATTTGCTTAACCTTGTCTAGGTTGCGACACTTCGTGACGGACCAAAACAATGGTAAGCAAATGACAGCACAACAACCGGCACTTCCGTCGCGTGGGCTCCGAGTGTCCCGCGGACTTCTCGCCGCCGCGCCGAGGGCGCAGTGAAGCGCGGCGGCGAAGAAGAAAGCCGCGCAACAACCCAACTATGAACCGAAACGTAGTCCTCGAAGCCTTTGGTAGCATCACCGACGAAGACGCCCGTAACGACGATACCGACCTCATGGACGTTGCCGTTGCAGGCCTCGAAGAACTCGACGCCCTCGTTGGCCTCGACAGCATCGGAACCATCTTCACCGGGATGGGACCGGAATTCACCAACTGCCTCGAAGAGATCGAGGAGCACAACGATGACCTCGACATCGAGGTTCAGCCTTTCTACCCCAACATCTCCAACATCATGGACGAAGACGATGTCGACTATAATACGGCGTGGAAAAAGGGGTTCCAGTGGCGCAACGGCGTCCTCTTCGACCGCGACCCCGACGAGGACCAGTACACCGTGGACCTCGCTGTCCGACTCGGTGACTCCGCGCCCAGCGGCGTCCCCATGCTCGAACGCGCGCGCCGCAAGGGCGTCACCGGCATCGACATCAACCTCGACCACCTCGTAGACCGCGACGTGGCCTACGGCGGCGACAGCGAGCCGGACGCCGACGAGGAAGCCGAAGTCGATCCCGAGGTCACCGCGTAAACTTCGGCCCGCCTCTGAACCGCCCTACTCCTTTTAACGCATCGCTGTGAGCGAGCCCGGCTGTCAACCGGGTTCGCCGTCTGCATCGCATTCGCTTCTTTGAGCCGACCGTTTACGCTACAACTCCAACTTCAACAACCACGACGCTACGACTCGACCCCACAGCCACGAGGTGGTATTCACCACCTCGACTAACATAGACCGCGCGTTCCTCGCGCGCCGTGCGCAGATCAGAGATCTGCTGATCGCCGTTGGCGACCACCTACATCACCTACCCGATACAGCTCCACTCTCGCAGCAGGCAGGAACCCTCCCACCGAAGCCGGAGGGGTGGCCCAATCACCGCGAGATCCGTGGATCTCTCGGCCACCCCTCCCCCTCCTCTCTATGTCGCCTTTTCCAAGTCGACATCGGTCGGAGTCCCACAAGGGGAGCTCCGACACGAGGCTGCGCCACCGCCCTCGGATCAGGCAGGACCGCATCGATCACACTCGCCCCACAAACGCGTGGAGCGAGCGAACGAACACCAACCGCGCGTAATCGTCGCACGACGGTGCGCGAGCAGAGCTCGCTGAACGCCTTCGGCAGGTGTCTACATCACCTACCCAGAACAGATACCCGCAGCCACATCAGGCCGCTCACGTCACATCGCGCTGAACCCGGTCGTACCTTCCCGGTACGCCACACGGGTAATGGTGTTTCCCCACAAGGGGCGGCGAAGCCGCCGCGCCGTTGGCGCGGGAAAACCTTACCCGTGTAGCCCCGGGTTCAGCACGAGTTTTGGTGCGCGCCCACGGCCCGCTCGCGTCGTCCTTACAGCACCCCTCGTACCTTCCCGGTACGCCACACGGGTAATGGTGTTTCCCCTCAAGGGGCGGCGAAGCCGCCGCGCCCCTCGGGCGCGGGAAAACCTTACCCGTGTGGACAGGGTGCTGTTGGCGTCCTTTGGCGCGCGGTCCTTTTCATATCACACATCGCGCGTTCCGCCGCGCCCGTTGGGCGCGGTGAAGGCGCGGCGGAACGCGCCCGAAATCAGGTGATTTCGAGAATGTCAACTAAGGTCAAGTCGGAGAACGAGGAGCAGGGAGCAGAAAAAGCAACGAAGCACGCAGTCGCGGATACACTGGCCGATTCGAAGGCGGCAGTCGGGGTTCTGAAAGAGACGATTCAGGGGACGACGATCACGAAGTACATCACTGGTCTCGAAAATCATTACGGACTGGTCCTGCCATCCAACCCCCGAGCGAATCGCATCAAGCGTTTCAAACTCTGCAAAATCGTGGAAAAAGACTCCACCGAAATCGAACTCAAAGCACTCTCCCAACTCAGTCCCGAGGTTCAGGAGGAAATCGCCAACAAGATTTCCCCCCTCGTGGAGGAGGACAAAGAGCGTGCAGAGCGGAAGCGCGGGAAGCACAAACCCGATACAAAAGCGCCTACCTTCGAAGAGCGCGAAGACAAGTGGGTGCGTGACAAGGATGAGGTCAACGTGGGCGAATCAATCGACTCTCAGATGAGAGACGACGACAACTGGTAAGCCGGGCGGTACCCCTTTTTTGCTTTGCTGTTTGCAGGCAGCATTCACTTCGTTCAGCGAGCGTTCTCGATGAGAACGCACGAGTACCGCACAACACGACGCCACCTCCCACCCACCTCCATGTTCCGGGAGTCGCGGATTCCGGGCTTTCACAACCGTAACCACTGCCCCATGACAGAACCTACGACTACCGCAAACGAGTGGTAGACAGGTAGAACCCAACGAGTTGCGACACCACAACGACGGACTCGGGGTTCTACTCTGCTACCCCTCGAAGAAACACTTGAACTATGGTAACCATGTGTGCGTTCCACGAAACACAGTACGGTAGACCAGACCCCGACTGTGACGACTGCAACGACGCCCCAGATAAACCGCACCTCACCGACAACATCCGAATCTGTTTACAGGTGAACTAAAGTCACTACAGCACGATCAGTTACTCCATGACATCGATATACGACGACGTTGACATCCCGGCGAACGATACAGAACCAGACGAACACGGCAACGAGCCTGAAGAATGCGAACTTTGCGAGATGGCACCACCAGAAAGCGGCCCAGTGATGACAACTAACCGCTCGCTTTTCAGAGTCGGAAACCGACTCTGGATCGAACCGCTCTGTGAACTACACGATGATCATGATACCGAAGAAAAAGTGACCGAAGCCATCGAATACGGAAGCATACCACTTGTCGCCCGTTGCATCTCCACTGGCGTCTTCACGAGAGAAGACGCCCTTGAGCATCTCCCAGAAGAAGATGCTCAGAAACTCGAACAACTCATCTGATCATGCCTGTCAGCCTTATCAAACCCAATGACTGTAACCCAGATGAAACGCACAGATACGATCTCGATGATTGGCTTAAGTTCGTTGACTCTAATGGAGCCATCCAGACGGGGAGGGTCTTTGATCGTGGATACACCGAAACAACGAACCGGCCTGTCTACGCAGTATCGTGTGAAGACAACATGGAACGAACTGTGATGGAAGTGAACACCACACTTCTTGACTGATACCACACTACGATTCAGCAGTTGTGCGAACGGCCAACCCCCGACAGCGGGCGTACCCGAAACCGGGGTGTCCTCGCCCACCTCCACGAGAACACCCCGGACGACCGGGGGCAACCCGCCACAGGGGGAGCCCCGACCTCGACGCCACCATACAGCCCAGCTTCTTGTTGATACCGATAACACACCCTCCCGCCGAGGCCTCACGGGCCTCCGCTCATACTTCGCTCCTGCCCCGCTCCCCTCCTTCGAGCGACCCAGCGGTTCGTCGCTCTCAGGCTGCGCCACAGCAAAACACAGAGGGAAGATTCGACCTGTTTTAATTGATAGTAGCCACGCCTCCGCTTGAGAGCTTGCGTTTCTCCGTGCCACTGACCATTCTGGGCGTGCGGTGCGTTCACTCAATGCGTGAACGCACCGTTCCGAGCCAAGATCCGCTCGTCTTCGTCGGTGTTGACCGTAACACCGACCAGCGTTCCCTCAATGCGGTCACGCCTCTCAGCACTCGCTCTATATGGCTTGGCCCCATCCTTATAAGTGCCCGCCCCGGTGGGGTTGCCTCCAGCAAGCTGAAGGCAATCGCCTGCGGCGACGAACACTTATATGGATGGCTGTGCGATACTCGCTCTCTTCTCTACGGCGTTCCAATGATATTGATTGCCCCCTTCGGGCAGTCGCCCAGAGGGCGACGAGGCGACTGCCCTCAGAGGTAGAAGCGTCTCAAAATTATGACTAATGAAAAAGTTATCAAAGTAACTTCTGGTGAAAAGGAGGTGAAAAACAACGGGAGTTTAGAACTCGTAATAAACCTGACAGTGTTGAGTGAGCTGGTATTCAACTTGCTCTTCTATGGGCTGTTGACAGTCAGCATTGTTGTGCTGGCAGTTAACGAAATGTTGGTAATTGAGTTGATGAAGACATTGGTAATATGGTTTATTATGAAGAAATATCTGGATAGCACAGAATAATAACTCAATCTGTGTTATCCCTTTCTTTTTATTTCGTTTTGTAAGGATAACCTCTACAGACAACACCCCACTACCTCCCGCCGATGCCTCGCAGCCGCTTTAGCGGCTGCTCCCCTCCCTCGGGCGACGGGGCGCTCCGTCGCCCAACGGGCTGCGCCACCACACCGCATTACCGCACTACACGCTCTTGTCTCATCAGATTTCGATAGACAGCCACCCCGACGAACTGACCCTCTCCCCTTCCACTATCGTTGTAAGCGGGACAGCCCCCACTCGATCCGGACGCAACGCCCGGATCGAGTGACAAACTCCGACCGCGCGTTCCTCGCGCGCCGTGCGCAGATTGCAGATCTGCTGATCGCCGTTGGCAAGAGTCCACATCACCTACCGGAGACAGCTCACCGCAGGACAGTACAACCGCCCGACCACGCAGACGCTACGGAACGACTCTCTACCCCACAACCACCGATACCGCACCGGAAACGCAACCGCCCGTATTTTTGTTTACAACGACAACAGACCCTCCCACCGAGGCCTCGCGGTCCTCCGCGTTACTCCGGCCCCGCTCCCCTCCCTCACGGAACGTGGTTGCGTTCGGGCTGCGCCACCACCCCCGATTCGAGAACAGCAACGCAACCACCGTGAATAGTGGGACGAGGCGAAGAAGACAGAAAACACCGCAACCGCAGGTAACAGCAGATGAGGCAGATGTGTGTAGATCTCATGCAACCTATAGAAGCCCAATGAGTAAGCAACAGCATGACCGCCCGCTCGTGTGACCACTTCACCGTGGGGGGCTCGCCCGCACCTATCGGGTAAGTATAACCCATCGCTCTCAGCCAGTCGCTCCGGGATATACTTACTCCGATACTCGGCCCCCACGGATTCGAGGTCACGGCCCGCGCGGCCTTGTTTGATCAGGCTCGATACGACAGCCTTCCGCCGCACCCACATGTGGGTGCGGCGAGGCGCGGCGGAAGGCGTCTCAATCAGGTGAATTCAAGATGTCAGAAACAGAAATCAGTGGAACGGATCGTACAGTGGCGCTTCAAGCATGTATCGGCTCGATTCTCGATGAAGTAGTTGGTGACTGGGGCGTTGACCTATCCCGGCACCCACTGAAGAACAGAGAACAAATTCGATTCTCCGCAGACATCGGCGTGTTGACCCACTACGTGACGGTCGTTCCACGATACAACGCACCAACTGGGACAGAGCACGGATGGCGCGTTGAGTGGCATAGCGAAGCTCACGAGGACGCTGAAATTGTCGAAAATCAAGTCAATGACCAATTCGAAGCGTTTCGAATTGCTCAAGAACAGATGAAACGACTGGCTGAATAAATCACCCAGTCCGTTCCTCTTTTTTTGGTACCCGTAAGAACGGGATCTCCTGCTACAACACTGATCACACTCGCTCTGGGCGAGTGACGAACACCAACCGCGCGTAACCGTCGCACGAGACAGCCGGGTGCCGTGAACATCACCTACCCAAGACAGCGACCGAATCAGCGCAACCGACCCCTCGTACACCTCACATCACCGTGGGGGGCTCGCCCGCACCTATCGGGTAAGTACCCCCCTGCTTACCTCCTGCTCTCGAACACAGCACCGACAACCTATTCGAGAGCTTGCCGGTTCTCTTTTCAGGGGGATACTTACTCCGATATCCGACCCCCACGGATTCGGAGGTGTGGCCCGCGCGGTCTTGTTTGCGACATCTTGAGTCAACGCCTTCCGCCGCACCCACGGGTGGGTGCGGGCAGAGGCGCGGCGGAAGGCGTCTTGATCAGGTTACTATGAGTAGCATTCAACTCACACTCGACCAGAAGGCAGCATCGACATCAGAAGGCGAAGCGAAAACGGAAGACGGTGAACAGCAGTGGTGCTCCTGTCCGTGGCCCAGCGAGGTAACGCGGAAAACGAAAGCGAAAACGTCCCCGACTCCGATCACGATGGAATTCTGCCGCGATTGTGGTGGGCGGGTCAACTGACCCACCACTAACAACATAGCCACACTCACCCGAATACTGCCGGGTGAGTGTACGAACACCGACCGCGCGTTACTCGCGCGCCGTGCGCGGATCGGAGATCCGCTGATCGCCGTTGGCAAGATTCCACATCACCTACTCGACACAGCATACAGCAACACCGAACGCACCGCACGTTCCGCCCGCTCGTATGACCACTTCACCGTGGGGGGCTCGCCCGCACCTATCGGGTAAGTATCCCCCATCGCTCTCCACCAGTCGCTCCGGGGAATACTTACTCCGATAGTCGGCCCCCACGGATTCGAGGTCATGGCCCGCGCGGCCTTGTTCATACAGTATCGATACGACGCCTTCCGCCGCACCCACATGTGGGTGCGGCGAGGCGCGGCGGAAGGCGTCTCAATCAGGTGACTTCCGATGATGAACATAATAGAACGTGTGTTCGGCGGTGGTAGTAGTGAGCAGGAACAAGAACAGTTTGCGTTGCAGGTGTTGATTCCAAACATGGGGTGGGTGACGATTGCTGATGATTTTGATGAAGAGGTTGTAGAAAGCCTTCAATCCAAACTTATTCACTGCAACCCCCCTTGTGTGGGTAGCCTATCACCGAATCAAATTTGTGTTTTATCGATGGACGAAATGCGAGAATTTGATGACCCAACCTTAGATGAAGTTTCCCACGTTGATATTCCCCGAACACATAACATCGTCATGCACCGGGCCCGACAGGCGGTTACGCAAGAGTATGCGGATGTGAATCTTCTCACTGCGCCGTATCACTGATTGAATCGTAGCCCTCCAGACCTACTCGCTCCAAATCTATTCGGAGCGAGTAAGCGTACAGAATCTCCTTCACCCGGAACAGTCCCGGGTGAAGGAACGGACACCAACCGCGCGTTCCTCGCGCGCCGTGCGCGGATCGGAGATCCGCTGATCGCCGTCGGCGAACGCCTACATCACCCCATCGGAGGCAGCTTACCACTACGATACCACACCGACACCGCACATCTTTCCACACGTTCCGCCCGCTCGTATCCCCCACTGCACCGTGGGGGGCTCGCCCGCACCCATCGGGTAAGTATACCCCATCGCTCTCCGCCAGTCGCTCCGGGGTATACTTACTCCGATGGCCGACCCCCACGGATTTGGGGGGATGGCCCGCGCGGTCTCGTCTGAACAGTATCGATACGACGCCTTCCGCCGCACCCAACAGGGGTGCGGCGAGGCGCGGCGGAAGGCGTCTCAATCAGGTGACTTCAAATGTGTGATTACAACACGTTAGGCGGAGGTAGCGCGATTCCGAGTGAACACGATATGGCGGATTACCGTGCCGGGCAGGTGAAAATGCACGGTCGGACGTTCTCAGTTGACCATGAGAACTTCGATGAAGATGAAGCAACATTCACCAAGGAAGGTGAATGTGACAGTTGTGGGGCCGATATCAAAGTCTGTTTCCGACACAACCAGATCAAGCGCGATACGATAGGAGCCACATACGAATACGAGGCCGCAGCGAAGTTCTGCACCGAGTGCGACTTCCGTAGCCCCTAAGATATTCCAATGACTTTCGATACTTTTCGTTCGGTTGTGAGGCGTATTGTTAGCGCAGTTTCTCCAACATACCGTCCGAGAAACAACGGAGCCAGACAGGAACAACCATATCCGTTTCTGGTCGATTGCAATGAGCACGGGCATGCGTACCGAACGCTCGCTGGGGACGATCCAGATGAAACGCTACACCGGGAGTGTCGCTGGTGTGGAGATGAGGCCCACATTGTCTATTGGGTATGGCCAGAAGATCTTGACCACTGGGAAAACTGGAAGGATTAACGAAACCCAAACCACATCTGCTCTTGCGTTCGGCAGGAACCCTCCCACCGAAGCCGGAGGGGTGGCCCAATCACCGACAGCTCCGCGGAGCTGTCGGCCACCCCTCCCCCTCGGTCTTGATGTCGCCGCTTCCGAGTCGACATCAGCCGGACAGGCTTCGCTGTCCGGCACGACCGCTGCGCCAACCGCTATCGTAGCAGACAGGACCGTACCGATCACACTCACTCCACAAACGCGTGGAGCGAGCGAACGAACACCGACCACGCGACACCACGCGCGAGACAGCTGTGTGTTTCCATCATTACCTACCCGACACAGCACCTACCGCTAAACAACGGACATCGACCGCCCCGTAATTGGGTTCAGACGCCAGCAACGACACTGGCGTCTGAACCAGTAACGCCCACATCGAGACGGTGTTCGAGGATTGGACATACCCGTCCTTGACGGGTACATTCGCTTAACCTTGTTTTGGTTGCGACACACAGCGACGGACCAAAACAATGGTAAGCGAATGACTATCCAATCCCCGAAACTTCCATCGCGTGGGCTCCGAGTGTCCCGCGGACTTCTCGCCGCCGCGCCGAGGGCGCAGTGAAGCGCGGCGGCGAGAAGAAAACCGCGCAACAACTCAACTATGAACCGAAACGTAGTCCTCGAAGCCTTTGGTAGCATCACCGACGAAGACGCCCGCAACGACGACGTTGATCTGATCGACGTTGCCGTGGCCGGATTAGAAGAACTCGACGCCCTCGTCGGCCTCGACAGCATCGGAACCATCTTCACCGGGATGGGACCGGAATTCACCAACTGCCTCGAAGAGATCGAGGAGCACAACGACGAACTCGACATCGAGGTTCAGCCCTTCTACCCCAACATCTCCAACATCATGGAGGAAGACGATGTCGACTATAACACCGCGTGGAAAAAGGGGTTCCAGTGGCGCAACGGCGTCCTCTTCGACCGCGACCCCGACGAGGACCAGTACACGGTCGATCTGGCCGTTCGCCTCGGTGACTCCGCGCCCAGCGGCGTCCCCATGCTCGAACGCGCCCGCCGCAAGGGTGTCACCGGCATCGACATCAACCTCGACCGCCTCGTAGACCGCGACGTGGCCTACGGCGGCGAGCCCGAGGACGAACTCGACACCGAAACGGAAGAACTGGTCGAAGACATGGAAGCCGCGACCGCCCAGTAAGGCACAGTACCGCACTTCTTTTTTTCGCGCTCCTCCCCATCCTCCCGAACACTCCGTGTTCGCTCCCTCGCGCGTTTCTCGCGCGCCACGACACTACCACTGACCGCGATCTCGTCTATGGAACACTGTCTCTTCTCCGAGCATACCACTATCAGCGCGTTGGATTGTGAAACAACGCATCTCGCTTCACCACGTATCGTTGCGTGGTGAAACTCGATGTTCCCTTCGGTCACCGGATGAACCGGCGATGTATCACAACCCAACGCGGCTAACAGACAACCATGCCCGGAGATACAGTTGCTGCTACGCTTCGAACTGTCATCGGACAACTTGCAGAAGCCTCGATCCGACATAACGAATCCCTGAACATCGACACGATGAACGTCGGTAAACCATCCGAGTCGGAACCCGCGCTATCACAACCGATTATTCGTATTGGTATTGAGCAACCACTCAGAGATGACCGTGAAGCAATTCGCCTCGGATCAGTTTCGGCGAAACCAACGTACCAAAGCGACGACTACGATGGTTATGCTACAGAAGAACAACTCGAAGAAACACTTGTTGGGTACGTAGTTCGTGTTCAACTCCGCACAGATGATGGTCGGTTTGAAGTACCAACTTTCGACATTGATTACGACTCCCTTGGTTTCGTAGAATTCGGTGAATCCGATAGAAACCTTCACGACTTCGAAGCGCACACGGACCCGATCCGATTTGAAGAAGCCGTGAACCTCGTCCAAGAAACGATGTCCCTCATCCGTGAACAGCGCGAGGCCTGATCCATTATGCTTTCACGCACCACCACAACCCGACCGCAGAAACTTGACCTTCGAGTTGCGTCCACGCTTGAAACGCAAGACACACCGCTCGAAGCACGGGACTACGCTATCTTAAGCGTTCTTGGTCTGAACGAACGTGAACCGGTTCCACAACGTATACGCATGCAGAAACTCATGTACATCGCACAAGTCGGTGGATTGCACGACCACCACCGAGAACCAAGCGACGAGACCTATGATCCACTCCCCGTATACTTCCCTTTCAGTGAAGGACCTCACGGCCCGTTCTCTCAGGAGCTCAATAACCGACTTGACGAACTTTGCGACGAAGGCATAATCTCCTCAACTAAACACCCGTCACAGTCCAAGCGCGGCAGGGGGCATACAGAATACGAAATTTCACCAACTGGCTACCAGACCCTCGTCTCTATATGCGAATCACTTCCGAGTGAGGAAACCCGGACACTCAAATACGTCAAATCTATCTACATGACTGTCCCACTGATGGAACTCGTTCGTATTGTTAGATCAGATTTTAAATTCCGGGAAGTAAACGACAGGTGGGAGTGATTAACACTTGCAGGGTGGTGTGTGTTTAACCGTTTTCACCACCGACACGATCTTAGACCGACGCACCACCTACAACCCTCACGACTCGCCCAACCATTGGGCGAGCTTTCGCAAACCCACGCCGACCGCGCGTTTCTCGCGCCGTGCGCGGATCTCTGATCCGCTGATCGCCATCGGCGAACATTCTACATGACCTATGGGAAACAGCTCCGCTCTTGCGGTAGGCAGGAACCCTCCCGCCGGGGCCGGAGGGGTGGCCCAATCACCGCGAGATCCGGGGATCTCGCGGCCACCCCTCCCCCTCAGTCTTGATGTCGCCTTTTCCAAGTCGACATCAGGCGAAATCCACGGGGGATCTCGCCACGACTGCTGCGCCAACCGCTCAGCAATCGTAACAGGCAGGACAGCCACAGATGTGGCCCCATCGGCGAGAGTACAGATGAGGCCGAAGACCGCTTCAGCGAGGTTCTCCTCGACTAACAACGGCCCCCTCGGCGTGGACATACCACTTCAACACGCAGCACCATATATGCCTCCAGCGAGTCTCAAACACCCACTCGACTCGTGTAACATATATGCCGCTGGCGTGAAAACAATTATTGTATGTCCACGACCGAGGCAGAATCCGAAACGACAGTCGGCCACTGCAAGAGCGACTCCACCGATGTATACATCGGACGGGGACCGGACGGACGCGACATGACGGAAACGGCAATCGGCAACCGCGGGTGGCTCGGCAACCCTTTCCGTCTCAACGATGGGTACAGCCGATCTGAATCTATTGAACTGTTCGAGGAACAGTTCTCCGAACGCCTCGAAAACGACGAGGAATTCCGTAACGCAGTCGCAGACATCTCCGGCAGCACGGTTGGCTGCTGGTGTCGCTCCGTTGACGAAGAGACACCAGCATGCCACGGCGATGTTGTCAGCAGGTATGCTGACAAAATCGCTTCCGAACAGTAACCGAACAGCCTTTTCTGGCGAGTAAACTCGCCGACATACCAACCGCGCGTTTCTCACGCGCTGTGCGCTGATCTCTGATCCGCTGTTCGCCGTTGGCGAGTCTCCACTTATCACCACACCGCCTTCGGAGCAGGCAGGAACCCTCCCGCCGAAGCCGGAGGGGTGGCCCAATCACCGCCAGCTCCGGGGAGCTGTCGGCCACCCCTCCCCCTCCGTCTTGATGTCGCCTTTTCCAAGTCGACATCAGCCGGACAGACTTCGCTGTCCGACACGACGGCTGCGCCACAGCCCTCGAATCAGGCAGGACAGCAGAACAACAACACAAACAGCCCGAATAGTGGGAGAAGAACAACAACAGCATACGAAACCGAACAGAAGATGGTATCATGGGAACGGGATGATCAGGACGAGAGCAGACAGAACAGAGACAGCAGGACAGATCTCCCCGGCAGGTCACCCCGGCTCTTGTGGCTTTCTCGTGGAGGCGGTACAGATGATAAAAGTGCCGTAATTCCGCTCACTCCCGGCGAGCGGATTACACCACTGGTGTCCTTCCCGTTGGTCAGGACGGCACTAATATTCACTGTACCGCCTTGTGTTCAATTGTCAGCGAGCCGGGGTGCAGAAGCCTGCCGGGATTCACGTCCCGAGACGGGAGGGAAAAAGCCCTTCCCGTGAAGGTAAATCGTGGCTCGGCTCGCTGGGGCAGTCTCACTGCCCTGATATAGTCTCGACCACACGGGTTCTACCGAACGCCAACAGAGGCACCTTGGAATTCACCTGATCCAACGCCTTCCGCCCGTAGCGGGCTGCACCCCCGCTACGTACTTCACCTTCGAAAAAACACGACGTGCTCGGGGAGCATGGGTGGTTCATGCACTCGACTTGTAATCGAGACTTCCGGGGTTCAAATCCCTGCCCTAGCTTCCTTTCGTTTTCGCATTTTCGAGCACCGTTCTGAAAACGCTCTCCCGCTTTACAACCCTACACCCCTCGACCACACAGCCTGATCACGAGGTGGCGTTCGCCACCTCGACTGACACCAACCGCGTTCCTCGCGCCGTGCGCAGATTTTCGATCTGCTGTGCTGCCGTAGGCGATTCAGCATTCCCTATCTGAGAACCAACTGACCACAACAGCACCCCAGACCTGTACAGCAGGCACCGCCCGCTCGTATGACCCATCACCCGGCATCTCTCCGCGTGTCTATCGGGTAAGTATCCCCCATCACGGAACGTGGTTGCGTTCCGGGGAATACTTACTCCGATACCCTTCGATACCGGGATTCCGGGTCATGGCCCGCGCGGGCTTGTCAGTGACATGTTCAGGCAACGCCTTCCGCCGCACCCAGAGGGTGCGGGCGAGGCGCGGCGGAAGGCGTCTCCAACTGTGATCAACATGTCAGGAAAAACGCTGAACCCACTGTCGCGTGCAAAACTCGGACGAAAACAGACCTACACAGTCTCTGTGGACATGCCCCGATTGGGGAAAGTCGAAGTCCTTAGTGACGTTCCCCAAGACGTTGCACGCACCGCACTCGACAACCTCGAACTGTTCGTCTACTCGCCCATGGACACGACGATTCCCACGAATCGAATCCACATGGATGAGCATGACCCGAACAGCCCGCACATCCATTTCTCGGAGATTACGGAAGAGCACCCGACCATGCCGCTCTACATGCAAGCAATGCAGAGCGCGCGATTCTGTGCCCGACAGGCTTACCCCGATACCGTCTCGCTACAACAGCGATAAAAGACCGAGCGATTGAATAATACGGCTACACACGCTTCCCTACGATGACCACTAACAACGATGACGACCTCGACGGATTCGGAGAAACGATCACTGTACCGAAGAAGACCCTCAACTCACTGCTCTACGCCCACGGCCTCAGACAGTGGCTCGGAGCGAACGCAGATGAAGAACACGTCCAAATTGCTTCCCGGAAAGCACGACACGTCTACGCCGCCCACTTGATCGAGTCAACGCAGACTCCCTCAACTGGTGAGCCGGTCGAATCATTCCCATGGAACGACAACCTCCGCTCGTTCCGGGCGCATATCTTCGAGAACGAATTTTACGTCCCGGAACTGTTCTACCTCACCGACTTCGAAAGCCCGGACGCCATGTTCGATCATGTCGAAGCCCGGCTTCTTGTTGACGGGCTCATCGACAGCACACCGCCAGAACGAGAAACAGACTACGTGACCGACGTTGATGACCTCGTTCTCACCGAACCGAACGCAACGCAGTGATTACAACCGATGAACACTACCACCTCTTCAGACGACCGCTCGCCAGCAGAACAGCATCGACAGTTCCAGAACCGACTGCACGAAGGACAGACGCACGAGGACGAACAGGCCGCTGCTTGTAGTAGGGAGCGCGAGAACCATCCGTTCCGCTCTCTGTAACCGCCCCTCTTTTTACAGCCATTCGCTACCCGCCCCCACAACCAGAACGGATCTCGGTCGCCCTCAAACACACCACCCGGGCGACCGTCGAACGGACACCAACCGCGCGTTTCTCGCGCGCCGTGCGCAGATCGAAGATCTGCTGTGCTGCCGTTGGCGATTCATCATTACCTACTTGAGACACCAACTGACAGCACCGCACAGCCACCGCCCGGCTATTGTGCGCCGCTCCCGCCCCGGCGTAATTGCGGTTCCGTCTGAATCCCCGTTGGTAGGATTCATCGCCGGAACCGCAATCAACCGGACGCGGCGCACAAACCAGTTGATGAGCGCGACGAGGGAAAACAACCCCTCGTCGCGGCGTTTGGTGAATCCATGAACGTAACAGAAGTCTTCGTCGGTCGGTGTATCACTCTTCACGAACTCCCGGAAGGAACATTCGAAGCAGACTCCGCGACCCCATTCGAACTTTCGGCTGTGTTCAAACGCCTCTACGGAGAGGCGTTGAACGACGACCAGATAGATTCCTCTTCGAGCACACTCGAAGTGGCAATCCTGTTCCAGAACACCTTCAACGAAAACTTCGACCTTCAGTGGATCAACGAGGCTACAGATGGAGTGAACGAGCGAGTCATTGATGGCGAAGAAAACCTCTCTCGCCTCTACATCATTTGTGAGGAACTAACTGCCGCATACGGGCGAGAATACGCATTCACTAAGTCTCCCCATCGATACCAGTACGACGCTGCTAAGTGGTACACCATGATCAGCGCCAGCTGGTGTTACCACAAACTGCAAGACGCCCGAAAAGCAACCGCCGAGTGGACCCGTGGAAAGCACAACCGGTTGGAATCTGATACAGAAACATTCCTCAACCGGATCCGAAACGCCGTTAGCGAAGTCATCAAACCCGGCAAATAACCGCCCTCTACTAACCGTCTGGGCCAGAGCGTTCTTACCAGAACCGGCTCATCAGAAGTATACCTTCCTCTCTCACTCACAAGCTCGTTCGAGACTCCCTCTGGTCGCCGGACAAGCCGGGGAAGATATACTAAGTGATGAGCCCGAACGAAGAAACATGAACGCTCAGGTGCAGACCGAAGCCGCAGAAGCGTGCCTCGACCAGTACGATTCCGTTGACGAAGCCATCTTCCACGTAACAGTCTTCGCACCGGACACGCTCGATGACGAACCACACCCCGTCCCCGGACTGTGGAGTGATGAGAGCACGGAACATGACGCCATCGATGAGGCGCGAGACATCCACGACGAATATCCGCATCTCCGTGTTGTCGTCAAACCGCGAATCAACCGCGAACTCCACGAGGCAACGTTCACGCTCGACGCCGAGTAGAGCCACTCGTCGTCTCTAACGCAACGCTCTTTCTTACTGCTACTACTACACAGATCTCGGTCGCCATTTGGCGACCGTCGAACGGACACCAACCGCGCGTTGCTCGCGCGACGGTGCGCGAGCCGAGCTCGCTGATCGCCGTTGGCAACAATCTACATCACCTACCTGAGACAGCACCCTCCCACCGGGGCCTCGCGGGCCTCCGTCTCTTCGAGACTCCTGCCCCGCTCCCCTCCCTCACGGAACGTGGTTGCGTTCGGGCTGCGCCTACAGCGATCACCACAGACACACCTACGTATCCGCGTGTCAACACTCAATTCGACTCGATACACGGGTAAACCCCCGCCGCTCCTTCGTCGCGGTTCCTTCCAACCGGTCAGTCACCCACAAGGGGCGAAGGTAAACTCCGGTATCGAGTCGTGCTTTCAAACATGACACGCGGAATTCCAGTCATTGGACGCGTTGTTCAGGCGATCAACAATATCACCGAAGACTCTACAGACGAACCCACCGCATTCGTAGTTGATCTGAAGGACCCTGAACTCGGATGGCTTCGCGTAGCGAATGACCTCGATAAGGAAACTGCCGAAGAACTCGCTGAAGTCGTGTACATGTACCAAGACCATTTGGGGTTCAGTGTCTCTTCGGACAACGTTCGTGCTGTTCCCGAATCTGAAAGCACTGTCTCCGGTGTTGATTGGGGGCAATCAGACACTCTACGAACCGCTGCTGTGAACAACGGGAGAACGCAAGTCCTTCGCGGGTAATTCTCTCGGTTACTCCTCATTCCTTTTCACTACTCATTTCACCCTATGTCTGTTGATGGAATGACCGCATCCTCCCGCCGAAGCCTCCCGGACAGTGATCTGCGTTGCGAGCCCTCACTTGACCCCTGCCCGCTCCCCTCCCTCACTCAAACAACAGCACGCACTCGTTCGGGCTGCGCCACAGCTACCACACCGTCGTCTTTGCCGGAGCGTTCGGGCAAGACTCATAGACTTCCCCCTTCGGTGGTAATACCATCGGCGCTCTCCGAGCACTTCCCTTCGGTCACCCACAAGGGGCGAGGTATTACTCACTCGAAGGCGGCTTCGTATTCAAACATGCCCGAACGCGCCAAGACGACGCCACCCCGCAAGACAGGACAGAAGGATTCTGTTCCCTGTCTTGGTCCCGGCCCGGTGTTTGTCGTCTTCGCCGCCTTGGACCACCATCACGCGCGTTCCTCACACGCGAAAATCCAGTCGATCAACGCCCGAACACACCCCACTCCAGCAGCCATTAATCACACGATCTCTTTTGAGATCTCAACTACGATTACGCGCGTTTCTCACGCGCAAAGACTCGACGCTGATCTCACCGCGCCGCGCCGCAACCGCCCGCTACCGCTCCGCGACCGCACAGCACGGCACCGCTCCGCTACCGCCCGCGACAGCGCCGCTCCGCGACCGCACAGCACGGCACCGCTCCGCTACCGCCCGCGACAGCGCCGCTCCGCGACCGCACGGCACGGCACCGCTCCGCTACCGCCCGCGACAGCGCCGCTTGACAACCAGTAGCAACAGCAGAAAAGCAAGGAAAAGCTACAACAAAACACCAAAAGCAGGATAAAAGCATCTTGAGAGCCTGAAACACAGAGATATTGGACTCTAAGGCCGAAATAGCAGCGCTTTTGGCGTGTTAACCCCTCGACCCCACCTACCTAACCACGGCGAATAGTGGGACCACCTCATGTATGATAGAAAAAGAAGACGCTTCCAAAAACACCCCCCACAGCGCAGTTATTGCTATTGTTGTTGCTGTATACACGCACCGTTTGCTATCCTGCTGACGACAGACACCACACGAGAAAACAGGTAACTGTACGGCGTTCCCTATGGTCATACGAACAGTTATCCTGTTTTCTCGCAAACTATTAGGTAGCACTCAGGTGCGTTTACAATGAACCTCCTCAGTAAAATCACTGGACTTGGACGAACAGACCCGTTTACTGCTACCAAAAATCCCGACATTGAACCATCTAATGGCCCACGACTGGATGCGCCCGTCCTCATCTTACAACTACTTACCCAACTAGAGTACGACACCCGTCAAGGGTATCGACATCACGATATGCTGGCACAGTACACCTACATCATCCAGCAACGCCTCGAAGACCATGGCATCGAAATCAATGGATATACGTGGTCACATCTCTCCCGAGAAGACCAGCATGACCACTTCGTCCACTCTGAACAGTTCTATGCAGATCTCTACGATGGGCTTCCGAACACTACCAAGCCAGCAGTCCGAACAAGCGATGATGCGACATACGGTGGCGACCCATTACGATTCTACTCTGTTAATGGCTACACTGACCTCTACATTAGCGAATACTATGAGAACACCACAGCAGACCGCGAAGAGGTTGAAGCGATTATCACTGAATTTGTCAGTGAACTCCCCGGCCCCGTATCGAATAACATGACCTACATCCTAGACGAATGTCTTCCAATTCTGGAGTAATCGACACACGGAGAGGTTAACCCATTCGCTCATAGAGACGAAGGGTATACTCTCTCCACGTGTCGAAGTCCTACGTGTGATGTCTCAGGCACCAGACGCAGTCGACAGCGATCAACTCCCAACCATTTCCACACTCTGTGACCGGCATGACGTTATCGTTCTCCCCCATGAGAATCTCAACCGATTTATTGAAATCTACTCGGGGGATGATACAGCTCTCGACAAACTCTTTGAAGAAATAACTGTCTTCACAGAAGACGAAATAACTTCTTCAACCGGATCTCTGAACCTCATCTTGAAACGACCGAGCGACGGTAAATACTGTGTTGGCACACAACTTCGCAACCCGATTCGAAAAAGCGATAACGTCCTTGACCTTCGATAACCAAACTCTACACCATCAGATAACTGAACCTACTCTCCAGATTGAGGTGTTTTCTAATTCGATGTGAAACAGCTGCTCAGTACAGGTGCAAACTCATCATAACGGAGTCCCTTTCAGACAAAAAGTTATATGGTTAATCTCCCCCAATTAACACCCATATGCTATCGCTTGCTCCCCTACAAACCTCTTCGATACAAAATCTAAGTGAATTTCTCATCATATTTATCACCTTATTTGCCATCTTCTATACTGCGCGATGGGTATATCTAAAGGCAACTTCACGGGGGACTGATTAGGCGTGGCAATGGGCGTTTGTCACGGTTATTACATTCTTTGCAGGTCTCGTTCCGGGTGTCGTTGTCTTTGCAGTCTACTACTACCTGCGTTGACACCCTCCCCGCGCTGAACGCGAGGCTTTTCTCCTTGACTTTCCGTAACTTCTGCTCCCGTGCTGAGTGATTCGTGAGTAGACTACACTTACAAACTTTCCCCCCTCACTGCATACAAAAACATAACCGATGGTGTTTCTTCAACTGCATACCTACTCAATTACGAGCTCACTGACTCTACCGAGCCCGATATTCTCGAATTCTCACACAGATTTATACGGAAACCCAATCACTTTCCACTGACGAACTGATTTCGTTCTGTAAAAACAACCCTTCATGAATCGAAACTGAAAACAACAAGAACACCATCGAATTCACTGACAAAAACACCCAATGACCAAGATTACTATTGACGGAGTTGACTTCGAGATAAACCGTCTGAGTCGAGAGAAGTACAGTCCAACATACATCCTTTCCATCTCTATCTCGAACCACAACGAGGTGGATATACCGAATCACGAACGGAAACGAATTCTTGATTGTGGATATCGCCGGGATATCACGGACGACCTACTCCGCGATGAAATCGGACAATTCCAAGAAAAACACCCCAACGCAGATATCAACGGCTTTAGCGTTATCGAGGAATACCCTGCCCGCGAGGCTACTCGGGTGGATCTCTAAGTTCACGTGACCGAGAGCGGGTAACAGTACCGGGTCGTGCTCCCGATGGTCCGCGCGACCAACGGAACTGATACTCCCCTCTCGGCACGAACCCACTGACAACTCGCACAGGTGCGAGTAGTACATTGGTGACTCAACAATGACCTCTGAACAACAGACAGGCGAAGACGTTCCAGAATGGCAGATCATTCCAACAATACCAAGCCCCGATACGGAGTGTACCGCACGGTATACTGCTTCCCCCGGGCCGTCTAGCGGGTTTACTAAGAAGCGAGCACGGCAACTTGCACGAGGACGTAACCGTGCCGGGGAGCCGTCCCCCAACGTCAGTTGGCATGCAGAACCAACTGGCTCAGTTAAACAGAAAACAGAACTCCAACAGAAAAACGATGAAATGTACTGAGTGTAGTGGGACACTCCAATCCCCATACGGAGAAGGACTCATGCTAGAATGTGAAGCCTGCGGGTTGTATGTCTCAGACTGCACTTGCAACAGTCGGATGGGGTATACACCACCACGGTATGTTCACTGTCTTGGCTGTGACCGCGATTTTATCCAATCGATCAACACCTCTAAGTCGGGCTGGCGAAGTCTAGAAGTCTGAGTTTTATGAGAGCAGACAACTACACACTGCCTTCGCTCGCGGGCTCCTTAACCCACCGACGACCGTAATAAAACATTCCGGGTTGCGTCTCACATCATCGACGGACCACGGAAGAATTATTACGGTCGTCGGGGTCGTCGCTCGTGTCCGCGAGCGAAGTGCTGTGTTCAAAAACACACATCAACAAAACCTCACACTTACAAACTAGGATGTGTGATCAACAGATGAAGCAGCACGACGCGCCGCGCAGACAGAGGTGAAAACCACTCAACCACCCTACAATCTCATACACACCGACATTGCTGATCACCTGATCTCTCGCCGCCGCACCGTGTCTCCCACACAGGACCGTCACGTCGTGTGTGAGGAGGCACATTCACCTACGCTCCCATAGTGTAGTCCGGCCAATCACCTTGCCCTTTCGAGGCGAATACGAGGGTTCAAATCCCTCTGGGAGCACTTGCGGTTGCAGTGCAGTTGCGAAAACACGCAGAACAGTCCCATGGTTTAGCGGCCAATGACATCGGCCTTTGGAGCCGAGGACGCTGGTTCGAATCCGGCTGGGACTATACACAAAATCTTACACCTCCTCTCATATGTCTCCCGATACCATTCTTGAGGCTGTAGATCTCTCTGAGTTTGACGTGTATGATGGCGATTGCGTCAATATCTCTGTAGCCCTCAAGCAAACATTTGGAGGAACACTTGTTGCATCCTATGCCAACGAAGTTGATTTTCACGATGGACTTCCTGCACATGTTGCGACAGAAATCAACGGAACACTGTACGATGGCGGAGGAACGACATCACGACACGCCCTCAAAGAACGAGCATACTACGGTAGCAGGAAACAACAATGGGACGAGATTATTGTGACTGAAATCGAACGCCCAGATAGACAACTGTTTGATCCAGAGAAAACACGAGAAATCAAGCAGAATCTGATACACCAAATTCACTCGCAGAGACGCTAACAACTGCCGAGCGTAATAAAACATCCCGGGTTGCGTCTCGCTATATCGACGGACCACGGGAGAATTATTACGCTCGTCAGCGCTACCACTCCACGTCTGCGAGAGAATTGCTACATACCAGCAGACATACCATGGCTACCAACAACACCAATAACGACTTGGCAGAACCGGTGACCGATCCTGAAGAACTGAACGAAGCACTCCTCACCGAACCTGACCACAACCTTGGGTTCCTAAAGGACGTTTCTTTCCATCAGGACGCTGAAGACGTTGTGACGCTTCGGTTGCGCTCCCGAGACGACACAACTCTCGATGTCAAAGTAACAGACCGATCAGTAATTAGCCTCATGACAGCTGTTGGGGGAGCATGTGACCGGATGTTATCCATGATGAATCTACAAGACCTCATAAATGCCGACGATAACACGGGTGAGTGAGATGGCACAGAGAAACGAAAACGAACTCGAACACGCAACCGATGGTGCCCTACGTGTCGCTCGGCGGCAGATGATCAAGTCTGCACAACTCGCACAGAAGGCTACCGAACGACTGGAACAGCACGAATACGGTGATGAGACCCGAGAAGGTGTCTATCATAAGACAACCACGAACACCGCAAGCGGATACCAAGCAGCTGATCTCATTGAAGATGAACTTGACCGCCGCGATGCTGATTACAAACCCCGTAGTCAGATCTCTCCCTAACCAACCAAACACACGCACTTCTGGGCTCTGCGCTGTGCTGAGGCGGCGACCGCCGAACAGGTAAACCCAGTCGGTTGCGTCTCTTCTCATCGACGGACACGACGGGAATACTCTTTTCGGCGGTCTTGCCTCAGGTGAGGTCTTCGACCCATGTACGAATGCTATCTCGAATCCCACAAGAACGGACTCACAGACATCGACATTGAACTGAATGAAGAACAGTTCATCTCGAACCAACCGCCTGAACACCAACAGCCAACCGATAGCCGGTTCCAGCACGACAAGTCAGCCGTGACGATCACGTTCACGTTTGCTGTCTTTACAGATGGCCTTGGAACGCTCACTGTCGACGGCACAGGCCGAGTCACAACGGCATTTGGTGGGACTGGCACGAGCGAAAGAGAACGAGACGAATACGCAGAACAAGCCGTCAAGATCTGGAGGGAGATAACCGGCGACTACGAAACAACGTGTCGCTACCAATTGAGAGCTGATAAAGCGGAAGAACAGTACCACGCAAAACACGTCATCAACGCGTGAACTACCCCACCCTACTCGCTCACGGCTGACGCCGTTCGCTCCTTGAGGGTGGGACTTAGCGCCTATTTCAAGTTAAAGGAAATCACGACAGGAACACACTCACCCCGGGTTGAACAGAACGCTCTCTATCGGCTCAGATTAGCCAGAGAGCAATTTCTCTGTTATATGTGTTCCATACCACACCGAGGGCCGAGAAACCGAGGAGAGCGAAATTGCTACCTTGAGGTCACGCTCTAGGAAGATCTCAGCCCCAGTCAATGATATAGCGTATTGTGATTGATGTAACTTATACAACATTACACTGTGGACATGTGAATACCGGATCTCTGTTATTACTTTCTTATTTTGTTGAGTGCTCTACTTGAAAACCAGCTACCATATACTACTGGAATGCCTGCAACCACGTCCTGCATCTAAACGGATATTACTTTACTCCAGTATTGTGAGCCGAGTAGGATCACATGCAACCATGCAATCCTGTATTGCTGTTCTATGTGCTATCTCAGAATACGTCAATACTGTAGTCACGTAGTCCTGTATTGCTTTACACCACGGAATACGCTATTGCTGTACTCCTGTATTACTACCTAGCACTCAATACCATAGTACAACAATGCTGTATTGACTTTTTACCATCTTCCTAAGAATACAGTAACAATTGAATGCTGTAATAAATGGACCACATTTCAGCACCTATTACTGTTTTACTGTATTCTGTTTTTACCTTGCAACACACAATACGTTATTACTGTTTTACCTGTTGTCTTGTCTCAAAGTCTAACAGGTGTTCACAGGTACCTCATAACCCCATTCACACAGTAATAATTTGCACACAGTATTACAGTATTCTATGGTACGCCGTCTGACTGTCCAGAATCTATTACCTCATTCTTCGTTAGCCATCAATACTTTCAATACTGTGTTGCTGTATAACTGTCTTCTTAGTTATACAATATTACCCTCCAGAACGGGTTGCTGTGAGAACGTATTGAATGCTGCACGCCTTTCCACTGTGGCTACTATTCTACTGTGGCGATTACTCTCTGCTAACTCTTCTCAACATGGAACATGGACTACAAAGATAACAGGACTTCTGACAATCTCAGGGTACTCCCCACAACAGAATATGGACTAGCCTCTGTCAAATGGATCACCTTCCACCTTGGAACAATTCAACAAGTACACACCCATTTTTGATCTGAACAAGACACGACACCCGATTGAGGAAGCTACATCTAGCCACTCAAACCCCCGGAGTATCCCATGAGAAAAGCAAGGTCTCTCACCACCCCAACTCCAGCCGAATCCCATAGAAACACCTACCGGAGCTCACTGGAGATATACTTAGATCAGAGGCAGAACCTACCAACCCTCAAAATCTCTCACGGAAAGGGACCAACGCCGAGATCTCTACACTAAAGAACTAACCCTAAATGAACTAGATTTTGACCTGCTCAACGACACCTGAAAGGACCATTTCCCCTCTCTATAAACTCCATAATGCTATACCAAATTCGGTCTTTTTTATTACATATTTTATATACTGAAATAATCTTTGTGTAGGGTTTGAGGCCTTCCTCTTCACTATTTGTTGAGTACGGCAACCACCCAGACACCATTTCACAACAGCAGAGGTAACTGCCCCGGTTTTTGCGGGCTTACAGTCCTCAAAACACGGAACTGATACTCTCTGCTGTTGTGAAGCAGGCGGTACACCCTTCGGGTGCGGTGAAACAATGACAGACTCCATTACAGCCATTGCTCAGGTAGATCCAAGCGAATACACCGTAAAACAGGTGCCCGACATCAACACGCTTGAGAGTGTTGGACCTATCCCTGTCCCAACTCAACTTGCCGAATTCCGCAACAGCGGCCATGAAACGATCTCAGTCGAAGCAGCCCGTCAGATCATTTCCGAGATGTGGCGACTCTACCGGAATCCCTTCCTGCTTGAAGTTGAGAAGAAACACCGAGACGATCACAGCTCCGATCTGAACATCGAGTGGCTGTCTCACAAACACATTGATGATGGTGTGTTAGACCCTACTGCTGTCGCTAAGGACTTTCGGCAAACCGTTTTGGAACATCACAGTGTTTCATTTGCAAAACTCTCTTCATTCAACGCTGATAGCGATACAACACATTCCGACGACAGTCCAACAGTTTCTGTCTGATCTCACAGATTTCTTCTGACTGGCGAGGCTGATTGACGTAACCCGACTGGTCGGCGTCTACGACGGACACAGAGAGGGTTACTGCCAATCAGCCTCTTGGCCGATGTGGAATGGTTAAAGTAACTCTCCAGTTCCAGACAGCACAGCAATTTGAACGCGAACTTCGTGGTGTGTTTGAGGTGATCCCAATGGCCGACAAAAACGAGTTAGACGAAGATGACTACGCGGAGGTAATGGAAGATACAGCACAACAGTTCCAACTTGCGTGTGAAAAGCAGGTTCTCGGATGGTTCTTCAACGGTGACAAAATTGTTCAGCTCTCTGAATGATAGCGCGGTAGGGTTTATAGACACCAAAACAAAACTTCTACCATAGAACTCATAGAGGACAACCGAGTACAACACACACACCATATTTATAATGCCCAACACTATTCAATTGAGCCGTTTCTACCATAACCGAGTTACCGAAGATTTCTCCATATCTACTTCTACTGATCATTTTCCGTATTCAACTGGATTTTCTGATCATAGCGATTTAACTCAACTTATTGATCTACACAATGATGACTATATACATAAATACATTGATAAAACATTTTCCGACCGCGTATACAGAGCATTAACAACCATCTCAAATATTTATGACGAATATCCGAACGATAAGATCGCGGTGATGTGGTCCGGTGGTATTGACTCTACAATATTACTATACTTGACAATAAAAGTAGCGAAAGTACGTGGACATGCATCGCCCACAACCATCTTCATAGAATCACCGATCTACCAAAATAAGAAGAACCAAATGGAAAAATGGGGTGAAGAATTCGGAGTAGACATTATTTCTACTTCAAATGAGGGCATGATAGAGTACGCTGCTGAAACAGATATCAGTGTAGGAGATTCCATCCCACAATCAGTAGTTGACAACAGAATTAGTGAAATATTCTGCCATTCTCAAAAAGATACTGAACACTCTATACCCGATTTTGTAATGGATAACACAGATCGTGTATATTGTCAACTTGCCAAATCTATCCCTAAGAACATTGCTATCTTTGAAAACAAAATTGAATGCGTATTAAATGGTGAAAGATGGACTGATATGTATGTTAGTATCTCTGAATCAGATACGCGTGTTATCAATTCTCTACAAAAATATGGTTATGATAAAAACCATCCAACTTGTATTTCTATTTCTGCGATACCACACTTTATTGATGCCGATATTTGGCGACTCTTTTGGCGAGCAATAGTACCCGACATCCTACCCAAATACCCCGACAACTATATTCCCTTAAAATACACACACCTTCCAAATGGGATTTCACATAAGGATATTCCACTAGAAACAAATTACTGGAAAAGTTTCTCTGAAGAAGAAGTCGTCATGAATCCTAATATGCAACTGTCTAACTACATTGGGGAAAGCAAAAACACAAATGAAAGCGATACCCCACATTGGGACTGGTCCTTAGAAATTGAACATAATACAGAAATCAATGTTAGCCAACGAGATCAAGACACACTCAAAAAACTCCGGTCATCAACAGTCCCCATACAGCAATAGAATCTATGCGGGATGGGCTAGGGCAATGATCTAAGGTTTATACATACAAACACAAACAGTAGTACATGAGATTTATAGACGATACCCGAGCGCAGTCCGTTGTACTCGGTACCGTCATCCTCTTTGGCTTTCTCATTCTTGCACTTTCTCTCTATCAGGTTCAAGTTGTTCCTCAGCAGAATGCACAAACCGAATTTGAACACTTTCAGGAATCACAAAACGAGTTTACAATCTTGAAAAACGCCATTTCACGAGCAGGGCAGAATAATATTGAACAGTATGAAAGCTTCCGTCTTGGGACAACATATCAAAATCGGTTATTTGCTGTCAACCCATCACCAGCAAGTGGCTCATTACGAACCAGTAGCCCACACGACATGGATATCGGTGAAACTACTGTCCAAACCCGATTTTTAGAGTACCAGAATGGCTATAACGAGCTTGAAATTGGACAACTCCGCTATGATAACTCTGTCATATACTTAGAAGCTCATGGAAGCGGTGATCGCGTTATCTACGAAGATCAAAATATTGTTCGTGGCGATGGAAAAGTGCGTGTTACTGCACTCCAAAATGAATTTCAGGCATCTGGAACAGGACGTGAGACAGTTGAATTGTATCCTGTCATTGACCCGTCTGTGACAGACGAAGATCTCGATGGCGAAATTGACATTGGACTTCCCACACGCCTTGATGCCAGTTATTGGGACGAACAAATCCCAGATTCACTATGGACGCACTCTGATAGTGCGGTTGATGAATCAGCATACCCAGATCACGATGACATCTATCAACTACAGCTTACGGTCAACGCCGACGACTTGCGATTCAACACTGTCGGTATCAACTCAGCCCCATCTGATGTATCTGAATCACTCCAGCAAAACATTGGCACGGGATCAGGTACAGGGGGCGGTACTGGAGATAATGGCGGGAATGGAGACAACGGAGACAACGGCGATTCTGATGGGGGTGGATCGCCAACGTTCGAAAACGTAGAGGCTACTGTCACAGGACAGAATCCACAAGGAATCGAAAGCATACGGTTTGATTGGGAGCTCTCAGAACCCACAGAAATTAACCTTCAGATTCTAGATGTAGATGGAAACGTTGTTGGCGATACAACAGTTACCCCCGAATCTGCCTCTGGAAACACAGAAGTTGCCATTACCGATGGTTCTCGGTCGGGCGGACAACGCGAACCGCGGCCAGTTACGGTTGAATCCACGATCACAGAAACTGGAGACACCTGTAATGCCACAATTCAAACTGGAGATGGCGACGGTCCATTTGCACTGTGTGGATGAGACATCTGTTGTCTCATCTAGCCGATTGATGGTAACGAGTGCGGTTGCGCTACGAATGTACCGGACCCCAAACGTTACTCACCAATCGGCTATTACGGAGACACACGATGTCTCACACAACTCTACTCACACTCATCTCAGCAGCACAGTCAACGCTTTCCAACAGTGAGGAGGGTGACTCTTCAACGCGCGCCGCACTTGACCAACTTGCAGCCGGGCTTTCAGAATCCCGCGGTGAGTGTCACTCCGGCGTCTTTCGGTTTGTCTGTGAGATAGAGAGTTTTGCAAGACAGGTTGCTCAACACGGAGAGCCGGATCTCGGCGGCGTCACTGTTTCTGGACTGCTACAACTCGCACACCAACGTATTGAAGAACACGACGAAGAGACAGTAACTACTGACGACCTTGAAAACGAGGCACAAGACATCCGGGGAGTGATTCTTGAGGAGCGCCCGGACACAAACGTAATCGAGGAACTAGGCCTTCAAGAAGAGTACAGTACGTGTATTCGAACACTTATCCGCGAGGAGCGTAGCACGAACGCCTAACCATTCGTCCGCGTCCTGATGAGACACGGTGATAAAACCACGCGGTTGCGACACTGTGTGACGGACCCCGGGTAATATCACCGTGTCTCATCTAGTTCCACATATGGAGCTTCTCCAGACAGAAGACGACATCGGACAGAACGCGAGGGTTGTCGAAGACGACGAACATCCGCTTGGGGTCATGCAAAACATTGACCACCTCAACGACGACATCCTCGGGCTGGTCTTTCAAGATAGCCTCAGTGGACAGGTCTCGTTTTTCCATTTCACGGATAACGTTTGGATCCGCTACGACCCCGAAAAGGCCTACGTCAACGCCTACCTCCCTGAGAACTTCGCTAAGTACATCGACCTACACGAAGGAAGCAACTTCGGAGTCATCCCAGTGGATGTCATGCCATTTTGGGGAGACGGATCATTTGACGCCGAGGAATTCTTCAACGAAGACTCTTAAAGAAAATAGCGAGAACCGAATAGCGCATTTTCCGACCCCAATCAACTCTTTTCAGAACTCAGATCTGTAAGCGCACAGCATACATCACGCCGCGTGCTCGGACTCACTCACGCATAGTCTTTATCCCCTCGCCACTGGTAATGAATACCATGGTGGCGTCACCACTAACCCAGTCCCGGTTGTGTGCCACGAAGCAATGTCGTGGCGACAGACCGGAACTGTGGTATGTGGTGACCGGGGTGCCTATGCGTGAGACCGTCGCGCACGCTCAGGTGCCGTCCGGTCGGGCCATCTCGGACATGAAGCCCGACGCGGAACGGGCTAACAACAACAGGTGGCAACAATGAGTACCACACAACAGAGTCTGGACGGAAGACGAGTCGTTTACAAAGCACACAACTCCATCCTCTCACACTCATACGAGATGGAGATCAATGCAAAGGAACTACAACCCTCGATGACAGTCTATAACGACTCATTCTGGAAAACCCTCCAGAATACCCTCATCGAGTCCATTGACCACCTCCGATTCAAACTCAGTGCACATGGACATCAAGCCTCTGCGAAGAAAATTCGGACAATGCAGGCACTCTCGATCAAGACTGCTGTTACCGAATTCAGAGAGCGATGCGAAGATGACCCATCACTGATCCAAAATGGAACTGAGTGGGACCGATTCCGAATGCGTATCAAAGACCACTCTGAATCAGCGACGTATACCAGCACGTTCTGAACAGATATCTCCACTGGAAACAAGGGGGTCAAATCAAACCATTATGAACCCCTGCGTGAAAGAATATACGTGAACCACTTCATCAAATTCTGGATTACCTTCGCACTCGTACTGTTTCTCCCAGCTGGGATTTGGAGCGGGATCTGGCTTCTCGCTTTGGCAGTTTCACTCACCTTATTTGCACTGAACACTGCCATTCTCTACACCCTCGGTTGTTTACTTTTCCGCATTCCGCCAGAACAGGCGTTTAGCATAACGCTACACCAAAGCAACTGAACGCCCGGTATGCGGTAACAGCCTCGGTTGCGACACTTCGTGACGGACCCAAACTGTTACTCACATACCGGGCGTAGCTTCAGGTAGAGCCATGCTCGATAAACTGCTTCAGATCGACCACCTCGACAACAGTCGCCGCCGACTCCTCGAAAATCGACCGGGCCTCCCCACATCGTATGGAAGTCTAATCGTAGAGCACCTAGCCTTCCCGTTTGCTATTATTGGAGCACTATTGGGCGTTGGATATGCCTTTAACCTTTCAACAACAAACGTGGAACTGTTGATATGGACCATCCCCGTTGCTATAACAGGCGCTATCTCGGGTATGTTAATTGCCACAATGGTGATGCTCTGTATCCTCACGATCTTCGTCATCGGCCAAGTATTCTATAACATGTATCAATCGTTCGCTAACCGAACACGCGCTCGAAACTGAAGTCTCTATTCTCTTTCAGTCGCCATCAGTAGAGATTTCTGCTGCTATCAGGTAATCCAATTGGGTTCGCACAGAGGCGAACCACACGAACGCGAATAGCGTTCGTGTCCCTATTCAGGGCAATGAATTACTCTGATAGCAGGCGTTTCAGAACAGGTGTGATGGCGACTGATCAAAGCAAGTACACCGCAAACAGCACTAACAGTAACACCGAAGAGACGGAACCACACCAGCCCGCAATCGACACCACAACGGACCTCCTGTTTGATGTCTTCATGGCCACCTCAATCCTCGTTTCACTCTTCGTCTTCGGAACCCACCTCTACGGATACATTGTCGGATGAAAAACATGCACTTATCCATGCGCACAACAAAAACTGATTGACGCACACCATGACCTCAACCGCAGAAAACACTACCGAAACGATCACCGCGTATGGCCCCGGACTAATCGCAAACGCAGCATCAGAGATGGTCGAATTCCACGACGACTCAGATACTGACTCTGAAGACTATGATGCTTACAACAAGCGGATGGATGTTGTTGACTCTCTCATGAAGACCATTCGAGAAGAAACATTTCTCGAAACCATGCTGTACGCACACACCATTTGTGAACAGTATGATATCGGCAACGAATTCGAGGGAGAACAACGAAGTGAAGCCGTCAACCTTGACGATTGGCGCGATACTGCCTGTGCTGGACTGTGGCACATCACCGAGTCTGCAATCCGCAAAGAAGAAAACCAGATCACAAACGAAAACTCTTCTATCGAGGCCACAACCGAAAAGACAGAAGAATACACTTACGATCCTTCTGTCCTTGAAATGGACGCGCAGCAATTTGTTTTGCGTGCTCTCTCCTACCACCGACCTGACCGTAAAGCACGAAACAAGGCACACAATGATAAAAAATCACTTCGCACAGATCCCCTCGATGCCCTCGATGATGAAGACATGAAGCATCTAATCGGAACAGACGCTGACTTCATGCAATCAATGCTCGTCTTGAACCACCTTACAGAGACATTCAACATGCAAGACCTCCCAACCATCAGTGACAGTAGCGTTCGAGAAGACCTAAGTTTCGGCTCATTTTGTCAAAGCATACAGGACACCATCCCTGCTGAAATCACCATGAACCTCCCAGACTTCACCAACGAAGGCTGTATCATGGATATCCAATGACCGAAACAATGAGTAATACCACGGTCGAAGTTGACGCATCCGTTCTCGCTGGTGTGCTTTCCAAACTTGGAATGGTACAACCGATGGTCGAGAGTGAAGAACAATCACTTATCCATCATCAAGAAACACTCACCCGGGACATCATTGCGGCGTGTACCGCACTCAATGAACAAACCGATGTGAAGGGGTTGGTGACTGATTTTAACGAGCACGCATGGACATTGCACGGCCCGGAAACCAGTCTCCCAATCAACTGGGTTGCCAACCACCGAACAGAAACGCACGATGTTGAATGCGGAACATGCTTCAACGCAGTCCCTATTAGCAACCTTGTTGACGTTCACCCGAGAGACAATCTCCCCGGGTATGATCAGCATATCACAGAGCGGACACCGATGTGTAATAACTGCCGGGACAGGTTCGACTACGAACCCATTGAACAAACATTCAATTGCGTTGGTTGTGATTCTGAGACTGCGATAAGCGATAGCCGAACACTCCCACAATCGCGTGAGAAACGTCACTTACACAGCACTGTCTGTACTGACTGCGCTACATCAACAGTTTACCTCACCGATATTAAGAACACCCAGAAGTGACATTTTCAACAGGGAGCGGTAGCGCGGAGTCCCCTTCCTCAAGGAGCGACCAGAGGGAGCGAGTAGGGAGGGGAGGAGCGCGTTCGTATTAGTCGCAAACATCAACTATAAATAGCCCACTAATCACATTG
>LFFM01000163.1_pt1 | contig 42628 bp, 48 predicted proteins | sample 643131 | NCBI WGS metagenome assembly LFFM01 (sample SAMN03777445, study PRJNA286221) | soda lake metagenome | biome: soda lake; feature: Kulunda steppe; material: water; isolation source: sample Tc-Br brine of Tanatar trona crystallizer | place: Russia: Kulunda steppe | collected 2011-07 | reverse complement strand
CTCCCTGCCCCTTTGAGTCCCACCCCGCACCTCCGGAAGATGGTCCTGCTCGCTCACTCCGTTCGCTGCGCGGGCTGCGACTTCCCTGCTCCCGCTCGCTTCGCTCGCGGGACCGCAACCGCACCTCACACCTCCCCAGCCTCTCGGTTCGCGCTCTCCGAGCGCTCACCGCGTCCCTCGCGGACTCCTCGCGGCCTCGCTCCGCTCGGTCGCTCGGAGGCACGCCACCGCACCGCAAGCTTGAGTTATAAGTACTCGCCCAGCAGCGGCTCGACGCGCTCGCGGGTTGTCTCGGGGATCGCTTCGGTGGGCGTGTTGACGGTTCCCTCCAGCGCGGTGTGGGCGTCACACTCCAGATCGTCCGGGAGCGTTCGCACGGCCTCCTCGACAGTGGCTTTGATCGCCTCTTGGTTCTTTTCGGCGTTCTCTAAGACCTCTTCGAGCGTCACTTCGCTGTCCTCCTTCCAGACGTCGTAGTCGGTGACACCGGCGATCGTTGCGTACGCGATCTCGGCCTCACGGGCGAGTTTCGCCTCTGGGATCGCGGTCATGCCGACCAGATCCCATCCTTGTGATTTATAAAACTCCGACTCGGCGCGCGTCGAGTACTGTGGGCCCTCAATACAGACGTAGGTGCCGCCCTTCACGACCTTCGTGTCGTCGTCGGTCGTCGACGCGGCGGCGACGGAGAGATGATCGACGAGTTCGGAGCTGTACGGGTCCGCGAACGGCTGGTGGACGACGACGCCGTCGCCGTAAAAGGAGAGATCCCGGTTCTTCGTCCGGTCGTAGATCTGGTCGGGGACGACGAGCGTCCCCGGCTCCAGCTCTTCTTTTAAGCTCCCGACCGCGTTCGACGCGAACACGTGGGTGACGCCGGCCTTTTTTAAGGCGTACATGTTCGCGCGATACGGGAGGTCGGTCGGCGAGACGCCGTGGTTCGACCCGTGTCGCGGGAGGAACGCAACCTCTCGGCCCGTCTCGCCGAACTCGCCGATCGTGACGGCGTCGCTTGGCTTGCCGTATGGCGTGTTGTACTCGACCTCGCGCACGTCGTTGAGCGGGAGCGCCTCGTAGATGCCGCTGCCGCCGATGAACCCGATGGTGCTCATGATCGAGTGCTCGACCGCTCGCTACTTATAAGGATTGAAGCGGCTGACGGGCTACAGCAGCCACTGTACTGCCGCCAGCGTCACTGCGCTCACGACGAGCAGGTGGACGAGAACGACCCCAACGGGTGCGACCCCCACTTGGCGCATCTCAGAGACGCGGATCGAGAGGCCGAGTCCGACGAACGCCAGCGTAAACAGTGCGTCGGAGACGGCCGTGATCGAGTCAAGCGCGGCGGGCGGGAGCAGCCCGCTGTTTGCGACGGCGGCGACGAGGAGGAAGCCGAGCAGGAACTTCGGGAACTCCGCCCACAGCTTCCGCGCTTCGGGTTCCGTCGCCGACCGGGCGGCGTACGCGGCGGAGTACGCGATTGCGACGCCGCCTAACAGCGAGTTGCGTGCGAGTTTTGTTACGGTCGCCCACTGGCCCGCCTCCGGCGAGTGGGCGAACCCCGCGGCCGCGACCGGTCCGGTCGAGAACATGCTCAGCCCCGCCCACGTCCCGAACTGTCGGGCAGAGAGGTCGAGCCACTCGCCCGCCAGCGGGAACGCGACGAGGGTGATCGCGTCGAAAAGCAGGATCGTCGCGGCCGCAAACGTGAGCGCGGTCCCGCGCGCCTCCAGCACTCGCCCGACGGCGACGACCGCGGAGACGCCACAGATGCTCGCACCTGCCGCGAGCAGCGACGGCGTCGTTCCGTCCAACCGAAACAGGAGCCGTGCGACCGCCTCCGAGAGGAGCAGTCCGCCGGCAACGACCCCAACGACGAGCGCGAGCACGGTCGGGCCCGCGGCCAGAAACTCCGCTATCACGACCGCTGCGCCGAGTAGAACGATTCCAGTCTCTAACGAGAGCTTGTGGACACTCACCCCGGGCGCGAGCGCGTCGGGAACCCCGACGACGTTGCCGACGATCACACCGACCGCGACGGCAACGACGAGGGGTTGGACGCCCGGAACCGCCCCCGCGACGAGGTGAGCGATGAGCCCGCCACCGACAAGCAGCCCCAGACCTGGTGCGTACGGCCTAATATCGGCGAAAACCCCCATCAGACGGCGTATATGAGCACGTGCCCCCCGACGATTGCGAGTCCAAGACAGAGCGCCTGCCAGCCTCGGTCCAGAGTTCGCCAGCGACGGGCGAGGCGTGACTCGGTCTCGACAGCGGCGAGACCGCCCTCTCCCGGCCCGTCAGTGTCACCGCTCCCTCCCGCGTCGTCTCGGTCGGCCATGTGGTCCGTGTCTGCGTGGCGACGGTTTACCGGTGTCGAAGCAACTGCTACGAGGCTCGCCCGAGGTACGTCACCCGTCGTGTGCCGAATCTCGCCCGGGAGACCGTTCGGACCGATACCGAGCGCGGAGTTGTTCGAACAGCCTCCGTCCGGTTTCGGTACGGAGTCGACGCTCCGTCGTAACAAAGAACTCGTCGAGCCCGTCGTACTCGCGGAAGGCGTCGGGGTCGCCGTCCGCAGGATCGTATCGCCCGTCGCGCTCGTATACGACCGCCTGTAGACAGGTGTCGAGCAGATCACACTCCTTGACGAGAACCGCCTCGGGACGTTCTTTCGCCTCGTACGCCTCGAACGCGTCGAGGATCCGGTCGGGGAGCGGACCGGCAAGCGTCTCCATCGCGGCGCGTTCAGTACTCCTCTCTGCGTCTGCGTCCGGCGTCTCCGCGGTCGTGTCGGCCCGCGTCGGCACGTCGCCGGTCTCCGCCTCGGCAACGTCGTGGACGACTGCCAGCCGGAGCGCTCGGTCGATGTCGACGCCCGGCAACTCCGCGGCGAACCGGTCCCCGAGCGCCAACACGAGGTAGGCGACACCCCACGAGTGAGCGGCGACCGACTCTGGCTCCTCGACGCCGCGGAGCTGCCAGCCAGTTCGCCGCTCGTCTTTCAGCGCGTAGGCGTCGATGACAGCGTCGAGCGCGTCGTCACTCTCCCGAGCGGTCATTTCGACTCCTCGATCACTCGACGAGCGTCCACTGGTCGATGCCGGTCCGTTCGACCACGTCGCGACGGACCATCTCCTCTAAGACCTCATCCAGGCGTCCCGGCTGTGCCACCTCCATCTCGATCCGACCGACGCCGTGGTCCGCTTCGAGGTGGTGTCGGATCGCTTCCCGGTCGAACGTTGTCGCATCTGCGCGCTCCATCGCTCCCTCGATAATGTCGATCATATCCTCGATGAAGTTCCACGGGTAGACGACCCACGTCCACTGTTCGAGTCGCTCGCCGACGAAGTCGGGCTCGAACTCCGAGCTTCCAAGCAGTTGGAGCGTCGCCGTTCGCACCGAGCCGGCGCTCCGGTCCTCGACGTACTCCTCGGCGCGGCGGATCGACCCGCCGGTGTCGGCGATGTCGTCGATGATCAACACGTCTTTGTCCTCGACGCTGCCCTCCGGCATCGGGTAGCGGATCTGCGGCTCGTCGGCCTTCTCCGCGGTCCCGACGTAGTGTTCCATCTTGAGACTCGTGAGGTCGTCGAGTCCGAGAAAGTCACAGATACACCGCCCCGCGAACCATCCCCCACGAGCCAGGGCGACAACCACGTCCGGCTCGAACTCGTCGCTTTTCACCCCGTTGGAGACGTTTCGACAGAGCCCGTAGATGTACTCCCAATTCGTGACGGTACAGTCGAAATCCTCCGGGAGGTCGCTCATACGGCCGAGAGTGGCACGTCCGCGCTCATAAGGGTTTAGAACACGGATACGACCTCGGCCTCGTAGCCCGGGTCGTTCTCGTCGCAAGATCTGCCCTTCGCTCCGGGACGACGCTGGCGGACCGCTCTCCGTCCTGTCCGTCAACACCGTGAATTTAATACCCGAACGGTGACCTCTCCGGACATGGAACGCGTAGACGTCGCTATTGTTGGTGGCGGTCCGGCCGGTTCCGCAGCGGCGCACGCGGCTGCGAGCGCCGGGGCTGACGCTCTTGCGCTTGAAAAAGGGGTGCCGCGGGCTGATCGGGACGGATTGGGACCCGACTCCACCGACGCCGCCGGAATCTTGGACTACTGGGTCGACATCATGGGGATCCACCCCGACGAGTTCGACGAGGGCGTCGTCCAGCGGGAGTTGAACCGAGCGGAGTTCCGCGGACCGAGCGAGTCGGCGACGCTGTATACGACCGGTATCGAGTCCTCGTACGACGGATTCGGCTACACCTTTCAGCGCGCACGCTTTGACGACTGGATGCGCAACCGTGCCGAGGAAGCGGGCGCGGAGTACCGCGTCGGCGAGTCGGTTCGTGGGATTGATACGGACCTCTCGGTCGCTCCCGGCGACGACACGCCGCGTCACACCCTCCGTCTCGCCTCCGACGAGTCGATCGGTGCCGACTTCGTCGTGCTCGCCGACGGTCCACAGCGAACCGTCACGAACCGAGTGCTCGACGAGTACCTCCCTCCGGGCGAAGGCGGGTCGGACCGCCTCGCGCCTCCGAAGGCAAATCACATCGCGTATCAGGAGTACCGACGGGTTCCCGAGGAGGTGTACGAGGAGTTCGACGACGCCATCGTCTTCTGGTGGGGCGTGATCCCGGGCGAGACCGCCTATCCGTGGATCTTCCCCAATGATGACCGAGTCTGCCGGATCGGCCTGACGATGCCCATCGGCATGGATATCGACGCGTTCGACGCCGACGAGTACGCGCTGCTCTCGCCCGATGACGACTCAATTCCGAGCGGCTCCGAGTACATCGAGCGACTGTTAGAGTGGCAGTTCGGCGACGAGTACGACGTCGAATCGGCATTCCCCGTCGTCGAGGAGGCGGGAAAGCGGAACGGGACGGAGACGTATCCGATCTCCTCCACTCGCCCGATTGACTCGCCGGTCGACGCGGGAGTCGCGGTCGTCGGCGGCGCGATGGGGACAACCTCGGCGTTCCACGAGGGCGGTGACCACGTCGCCGTCCGAACCGGAGCGATCGCAGGGAAGTTGGCCGCCGAGGGCGACCTAGCCGCCTACAACCGCCGCTGGAAGGAAGCGATCGGCGACGAAATCGTCCGGAACGTCACGATGGCAGACATGGTTTCTGCGTACGGCCCGGACGACTGGAATCGCGTCATCGGCGCGGCGGACGCGATGCTCGGCGCCGAAACGAGCGACGGATTGCTCTCACAGCCGTACCGCTCGGGGTGGGAATCGATGAAGCTCCTGGTCGGCTACAAGTGGAACAAGCGGAAGACGAAACGAAACTACGTGACGATCAGCGAGGACGAGTACGTCTACTGACCCGCCCCGGACGACGGTTTCGTCTCGTCTCCGCCCGCGAGCGTCCGGAGTTCGGTTTGTGGCTCGACGAAGTACTTTGCGCCGTCGGCGGTCACCTCGATCATCTCTTCTTGCCCGAGATATCCCCACTTTGTGTCGACCCCGAGTTCAAGCGTGTATATCTCACCCTCACGAACGATTCCGTTCGGCGACTCGCCGTACCGATCCCATCGTGGTCCGAGCAGCGTCCCGCCGTCGTGGGCGTTCCGTCCGACGTTGTGTCCGACCGCGTGCTCGTAGGCCGGCCAGCCGCGGTCCGTTATCGTCGACCGGGCTGCGGCGTCGACCTTGAACCCCCGCACGCCCGGCTCCACGGTCGCGAACGCGGCGTCGATCGCCGCACGAACGTCGTTGTAGGCCGCTCGCAGATCTGCCGGCGGCTCCGTGTCGTGTGAGGGTGTCTCGCGGTCATCAACTGACCCGTCGCCTTGGGGCCGGTAGAAGAGTCGCTGGATGTCGGCGGCGTACCCTCGGTACTTCACCCCGAAATCGACGTGAAGGACCTCACCGGGTGGGACCGCCCGATCGCCGGGTGACGTGTGTCCGACCGGCGCGTCGCCGCCGGCGTGAACGGTCGGACAGTACTCCCAACTCCACGCGCTCTCGAGGTCGCGGTCGCGCATTCGGCCGTGGAGGAACTCGACGACATCGCGCTCCGTCCATTCCGGGGTCCACGCCTCTGCCAGCTCGTCAAACAGCGCCAGTGTGATCCCGGCCGCCCGCTCAACGCGTTCGTACTCAGTCGGCGACTTTTCGCTTCGGAGGCGAGCGACGACTTCGCGGGCGCTTACGAGCGAGTCGGCGTAGCTGGTTCCGGCGAGCGCGTCCGTGAGCTGGAGGTACATGCCGTGGGTGAGTCCGTCGGCGACGACATCGTCGCGGGCGTAGTTGACCGCAATCTCCTCAGGATCGATTTGTGAGATCAGTTCGTCGAGCATCGGCTCGAACGACTCGTCGTACGGGTGGACCTCGTACGCGCCGAGTGCTTCCGCGTTCGGCGCGTCGTGCCGGCCGATCACGACGTGTCGCTCGCCAGTCTTCGTCACCAGTACGAACGTCGGCCAGACGACATCGAACCCCAACAGAAACGGGAGACACGGCTCGTCTATCTCGGTCGTCTCCCGTGCGGCGGTGAGCCAGAGATCCGTGTCGGTCTCCGCGAGCAGTCCGACCGCCTGATCGAGTTTCTCTTCGATGAGGTCGCCATCGGTCATGACGGAGCCCTCTCGCGCCGTCGACATAGCCCTTCGGTCGTGAGATAGCTCTCGGTCCCTCGCCCGCTGTGAGAAGGGAGGAGCCGTCAGCGCGTGACCGGCGCGTGCCGCTCGAACGTCTCTGTCGGAACCCCCTCCACCGGCACCGACTCCACCTCGTGGGTCGGCCACTGCCCGGTCTTTGTCAGCATCTCGTATCGGTCGGCCGCGACGAGATACGTGTCCTCGCTTTTGGCACCCTGTACCGTGGGGTTCCACGAGTACCCCATCGGCTCGGTTACCGGTTCCGCACAGTTCGGGGTCGCAATCCACTCACGGCCGTCGAATCCCGCTGCGCCGCCCTGATGATGTCGTTTCCACTCACCCTCGAACCCAACGGCGTCGTACGCCTCTTGGATCGCCTTGAACACGTCGCTGGCTGTTCCGGCTCCATCGCCCTCGCCAAGTTCGCCAGTCGCGGCGGCACGGGTCGCGGCCAGTGCGGTCGCCTCGACGCGCGCCGCCGCCCGATGTCGATCCTCTAGCCACTCGGGCGGGTCGAACGCGACGGTCCGGGTAATCGAGGCGTACAAGCCGCCGCGCTCGGCCGTAACGGAGACGAGCACGTAGTCACCGAGCGTCTTGTCGGTCGGTGTGAAGTGGCGGTACTTCGGAGCGCGCTCGCCGCCGCCGACGAGCACAACCGGGGTGTTCACGTCGCGGGAGGACAGGGAGATGTCGATCCCCGCGGCCACCTCGTACTCGGGATCCTCGGGTTCGAGATTTCGGCAGACCGTCTCGACCGCGGCGGCGACCTCGCGACCAAGCTCCCGGTAGCGCTCCACGTCGTCGTCGGTGAGGGGCTGACGGAGTTCGTTTGCGTCGACCGGCTCGAAGCCGGGAACGTCGAAGTCGGCGGCGGCGGGTGTCGGGGAGCGCTCGGCGACGGCTCCGGCAAGCGAGTCCGCATACCACGGGAACCGCTCGGTCGTCACGCTCTCGGGAAGTTCCTCGTCGACGAGTCGGTCCGCCTCGATCTCGTCCGTGATCACACGGAACTCTCCGTCGTAGCCGGCGGCGGCGATACCGTGTGGGGCGTCCGTATCGACGACGTTGTCGCCGCCGATTAGCCACGCGAAGCCGTTCGGCTTCGCGAACCAGACGGCCTCGAGTCCACGCTCCGCGAGATAGGAATCCAGCCGCTCCGCACGCGCTGAGAGATCGACCATACGGAACGACTCGCGTCGACCCAGTAAAGCCGGTCGATCGATCGGTGTGTCTCAACCGATGTCGGTTGCTGTCGTTCGACATCGCTCGGCGTTCGTGGGTGGGATCCCCACGCCGGCCCCCGTTCCGAAAGGTTCAATTACGTCCCCCGGATACCTCGAAACGCGTCAGCAAGCCCCTGCGGGTTGGTAGTCTAGCCCGGTTATGACACCTCCTTGACATGGAGGAGGCCGGCGGTTCAAATCCGCCCCAACCCATTTCTGTGGACTCTCGCACAAAAGAGAGCTAAATCGGTCTGGAGCCCGTACGCCGACACCTGAACGGATCTGACGACAACACGGGCTTTGTTCCGGATCGCCTTGATCCCGGACGAGTTCGTCCGACATCGGGTATCCATCCTGAACAATCCGTACGATCGTTGCGTGTGCGACGTGTTTTTATCCGTCGACGTTACTTCTCGACTAAGACCATGCCACGCGAACAGTATCAGACGAAACTTGAGGGGCTCCGCGACGACGTACTCTACATGAGCGAGATCGTTGCCGACCGCCTCCGGCTGGCCCTCGACGCGTTGGAACAGCAGGACGGCGACCTCGGCGAGGAGGTCATTACGGGCGACGCCGAGATCAACGAACTCTACTTGGAGTTGGAGGGGCGGTGTACCGACCTTATCGCGCTTCAACAGCCGGTCGCAGGCGATCTCCGGTTCATCGCGGCCTCGTTCAAGATCATCACCGACCTCGAACGGATTGCCGATCTGGCGACCAACCTCGGCCGCTACGCCGGCACGGCGGAGCGGGAAGTGTTCCCCGATGTCGATGTCCAGCGGATCGGCGACGACACCTTAGAGATGCTTGAGAGAGCTATGGAAGCCTATGGCGAGTCCGACCCCGATCGGTGTTACGAGGTCGCAGAGATGGACGACGATATCGATGCCGCGTGTGAGGCGGCAAGTGACCTCGTTGTTCGGGACCTCATCGAGGAGGACCGGTTCCGTGACGACGAGGACGTGGAGGCGACGATGGAGAACGTCTCTCGGCTGCTGCTTACGATTCGTGACCTCGAACGGGTCGGCGACCACGCGGTCAATATCGCGGCTCGCGCGCTGTACATGATCGAGAACGACGACGAGCTGCTGTACTGACCGGGTTCTCAGCCGATCGCAACACAGCGGTGCGTCCAACCAGGCGATCCGTTCCGGTGAAAGCCGACGCGTACATACGATCCCGGGACGAGACCCTCGTATGAGCACGTACACCACAGCGATCGCTGTTCGGTTCCGTGATATCGACGCGATGGGACACGTGAACAACGCCGTCTACGCGACCTACCTCGAACAAGCTCGCACGGCATACGTCCGTGATGTGCTCGGAGCGGACCTTTCATCGATTCCGACGGTGCTCGCGTCCCTGTCACTGGAGTTCCGTCGTCCGGTTCTGCTCGAAGACGGGTCCGTGACCGTCGAGATCGATGTTCCCGAACTGGGTAAATCGAGTGTCCCAATGACCTACGAGATTCGGACTGATGACGGCGTCGTCGCCGAGGCCGAGTCGGTCCAGGTCGCCGTCGATGACGAGGGATCCTCACGGCCGATCCCCGAGGAGCACCGGACCGCGATCGAGTCGTACCACGGAATCTGATCGGTGAGGGGTGGGTCGGCCCCGGCAGATCCGTGAGCCGTACCTTCTTGCCCGCGGGCACCGATCGGTCGGATATGTCTCTCCGACTGTACGCGCTGGACGGCTGCCCGTGGTGTGAGAAGGTAAGCGATGCCCTCGACGCGGCAGGCATCGAGTACGAGACGACGTGGGTCGACGCGTTACACTCCGACCGCAACGAGGTGAAACGCGTGAGTGGACAGCGCGGCGTTCCCGTACTCGTCGATGAGGCGCGCGGCGTGACGATGTCCGAGAGCGCAAACATCCTGGAGTACGTCGACCGAACCCTCGCATGACTGTATACACCGGACGCGGCGACGAAGGAAAAACGGACCTGCGCGACCTGAGTCGAGTGTCGAAGTCCAGTCCGCGGATCGAGGCGTACGGTACGGTCGACGAGGCGAACGCGCTGATCGGAACGGTTCGACCGACCGGCCACGCCGACCTCGACGAACTGTTAGAGACCGTCCAAAATCACCTCCACGTCGTCCAGGCGGATCTGGCGAATCCGGATCCGGATCCTGACGATCCACAGGTCGAGCCGTCACACGCGACCGAGTTGGAGGAGGCCATCGACGACCTTGACGAGGAGCTGGAGCCGCTTCGCTCGTTCGTGCTACCCGGCGGCGGTGAGTCGGGTGCGGCGCTCCACCATGCCCGGACGGTTGTCAGACGGGCTGAGCGCCGTGTCGTCGCGCTCGCTGAGGCGGAGCCAATCAACGAGGCAGTCCTCACGTATCTTAACCGGCTCTCCGATCTCCTGTTCACGCTCGGGCGAGTTGCGAACGCGCGCGACGACGAACCTGAAGAGTCTCCCTCGTACTGACTTCCCGCGCATTTTGACGAAATCGACCCCGCGTTCTCGGAGCTCCTCCCGCAAAGCATATATCTGTCCTTCGCCAAAGGGCAGATATGAGTAAGCACTTCGAAGACGCACGGTACTATCTCGGTCGAGCCGCAGAGCACGCGAAGGCGGGAATACAAGAAGAGCTGGAACCGGTCCAACAGCGGGTCTCGAAGCTCGTCGGCGACGAGCCGGAGGAGGAGCCCGAGCCCTCGCGGCTCGACAAGCTTCAGGCTGACCTCAAGGACCTCGAAGAGCGCGCAGAGGGCGAGGCCCGCGAGGCAGTGGCGTCAGCCCGCGAGCGCGTTGACGCGTACCGGAGCCGAAACGACGACCAGCCGATCGAATAGCTCCCTTCCTCTCGCCGACCAGCGATCACTCGTCGGCGATCACTCTTTTATTTACCCTGTAATACTTGAATCCGAGCGACAAAGCAACCCTTAAGTTCTGACGACGGAAAAATCGGAGTACGCGGGTCGGTGGTCTAGTCCGGTTATGACGGCTCCTTCACACGGAGCAGGCCGGCGGTTCGAATCCGCCCCGACCCACTGTTTTTAAAATCGGTGAGGATCCGGAGCAGGCAGGCCTTCCCGCCGAGCGAAGCGAGGCGGGAAGCAGCGGATGACCGTAGGGAATCCGCCAGCGTTCGAATCCGCCCCGACCCACTGTTCACCGATTACGAAGTGATGACAGAAATCCTGGCAGGGCGTGACAATATTGGTACTATCGACGACCGGCATGTGATCTACTTTTGAGGATTCTCCGGTCTATCTCACGACGACGAACTGTACCAGCAAATTGTCGACGAGTACGGAAGCCTAGAGGCATTAGTTGGCGATATTCGGGCAGCGCTCACGGTCGAGGAAACTGATCCGTTCTTGATCCCGGATATTGGTGATCTCGGCGAAGCGTGGGTGAACCACGATCACGAGCCGGATGATCTGTATGATGCTGTCCTTGCCTGCGATGGCGTCTCTCACTGGGACTCTGGCCTGCTCAACCCGCCCAACCCAGGGGAGGCCAGCCCGCAAGCGTATTTTGACAGTATTCGCGACCGTATTCTTGGCACGCGTGAGTTCGCAGATGCTCACGAGCTAGCGTATATCCCGTGTATATTTTCCGGGTTTGACGACCGCGACAACGAGATCTGGGGTGAGGACCGATTTGCCGAGCCGTCTCCAGATCTCCTTGGACAGATGGCAGACGTTGCTGTTGAACACTCCACCGTCGACCTCTCATTCGTCGCTACGTGGAACGACTGGGCCGAGGGGCACATGATCGAGCCCGGAACGTACGATGGTGAAGAGTTTGGGACGGCGTACCTAGAAACGCTTCGAGACCGAACTGAGGGTTGATCATGTATATCTGCTCCCACGACACTAGTTCAACGGAAGACCCATATCTCCGGAGCCGAAGCTACAGTATGAAACACGCATCCCGACGACAGGTTCTCGGTGCGACGGCGACCGGAACGGCGCTCTCGCTGGCCGGGTGTAGCGCACTCGACGACGACGAAGCGGTGCCCGACGCTGAAGAGTCCGACGGAACCGCGACTGTCGCGGTCGACATTGACGATGAGATGGACGAGCGGGAAGCGGAGATCCAACAACAGCTCGAAGACGAGGAGATCAGCCAAGAGGAGGCACAGGCCGAGTTTCAGGAAGCCCAGGTCGAAGCCCTCGAAAACGCTGTCGCAGCGGTCGAGTCGTACGCCGCGGATATCGACGGGCTCGACGTACTCGAAACCAGCGACCAAGCTGGCGCGCTTCTCGTCGACGGCGACCCGGCTGCGATGATTGAAGCCCTCGATACCGACGATGTTGGAGCGCTCGTGTCGGCCGCCCAGTTCGAACAGTTCCGCGAGCAGCCCGACGGCGAATAGCGTCCGACGCGGCCGCCCGTTCTCAGATCCGGTTCTCGCGCCCGGGGTCGACGTCGATCGCGTCGACCGGGCAGACGTCAACACAGAGCATACAGTCGATACACTGCTCCTCGTCGGTTGGATTTGCCTTGATTTCTGATTCGCCGTGTCCCGGCGTGTCGACCCACTCGAACACGTCGACCGGACAGTCCTCCAGACACGCGCCGTCGGCGAGACAGATATCAAAGTCGACGGCAACGTGGGTTCCGCGGATCCCGAGCGTTTCCGGCGGGTCGACTGGTCCCCATACGGCGACGTCGTCTTCCTCGCCGACCCGCTCGCGGTTCCGCTCGAAGTTCGGATCGATACCCATCTTATACGTCGTTTCGCCCGTCGATATTTAAAGTCCGCGACGGGCCGGCGCGACGCACACTACCGGCCGGCTCAGGGGTGTGCGTAGTACGCGACGAGCTCCTCTTTGCCCGTCGGTCCGTCGGGCTCTTCGGTTGCCGCCGGGTCGAACGCATCGAGCCTGGCGAAGCCGATCCGCTCGAATTGGACGACTGCGTCGACGGCGGCGTCGGTGACCGCGGGTTCGGCGTACCCTCGAACGTCGCCGTCGACGGTTCGGAGAAGCGTTTCGACCGACTCGTCGGCCGGTACCCAGTGAACCACGTCGACATCCCCCTCGCGGACCACGTCGATGTCGGCGTCGACGTAGACGAGTCGTTCCGCGTCAGTTGCGGCCCCGTCTCCTCCCGTATTGGGCTCGTATCGGACACAACCATACCCCTTCAGCCAAACGCGCTCACCCGCCGGCGGGAGGTCTGACGATTCGACGAACACTCGCCCCGCCGGCACCGTTCGGTCGCCCCGATCCGGGAAGTCGGGATGAACAGGTGGATGGCCGGCCTCCGGCGCGGGCGCGTCGTCCGCGTCCGCGATCGGAACCTCGACGGCCGGGTCGTCCGCGCGGTCGCGGACGAGGAAGTAGCGATTGGCCTCGTCGTCGACGAGGTCGCGGTTGTTGGCGTACACCGACGACATCGCCAGGTCGACATCGGAGGTCGACATTCCGAGGCCAGTCATCGACTCGACGAGCGCCTCGCCGCGGATCCCGCGACGACGAACCGACGCGATGGTCGGCGCGCGCGGGTCGTCCCAGCCGGTTAACTCGCCGTCTTCGATCAGCGCTTTGATCGTGGACGTCGAGAGGTCGATGTCGTACTCGTCGAGTTGGACGTGACCCCAGTGGAGCACCTCGGGGTACTCCCAGCCGAAGTAGTCGTAGACGAACCGCTGGCGCTTCGCGGAGTCTTGGAGGTCGATGCCGCGAATAATGTGCGTGACGCCCGTGAGATGGTCATCGATACCCGACTGGAAATCCAGCATGGGCCAACAGCGGTAGTCGGCGGCAACCTCGCGCGGATGTGGCGTGTCAATCATCCGGAAGGCGACCCAATCGCGGAGCGCGGGGTTTTTGTGTTCGATGTCGGTCCGGACGCGCAGCACCATTTCTCCCGCGTCGTACTCGCCCGCGATCATGTCGCCGAACTCCTCGTGAACCGTCTCCGGGTCCTTATCGCGATTTGGCGACGGCTCACCGGCGTTTTTGAGCTCTGAGAACTCCTCGGCAGGCAGGTCACAGGTGTACGCGCCGCCGGCGTCGATCAGGTCGCGTGCGTGCTCGTAGTAGGTTTCCAGCCGGTCTGACGCCTTCAACACGCGGTCGACCTCGAACCCGAGATACTCGATGTCGCCGAGGATCGCGTCGTACGCCTCGAGGTCCGGCCGCTTCGTCTCCGGGTCCGTGTCGTCGAACCGGCAAATGAACTCGCCGTCGTAGCGCTCCTTATAGGTACCAATGACGGCGGGCATGCGGGCATGACCCATGTGCCACGGACCGTTCGGGTTCGGCGCGGCACGCATCACGACCTCACCGGGTTCGGCGTTCGGCAGATCCGGAAGCACGTGTTCGTCTCCCTCCTCGTCGGCGTCGAGCTTGGCGAGTAACTCCGGCGCGAGCGCCGCTAACCGCTCTCGGCGTTCTGTCTCGTCCATCCCCGCGACCCGGTTTACGACCGGGGCGATGACGCCCGGAATCTCGTCGCCGTGGGGGCGGAACTCGGGGTTTTCACCCATCAACGGTCCCATGATGGCACCGACGTCCGGATCGCTGCCGTGTTTGAGCGCGTTGAACAGCGCGGCCGTCTCGCCCGCAGCCTCGACCCGCTCACGGAGTTCATCGTCCATATCGTCAACTTGTCGGGGTCGACTCAAAAGCGCCGCGAAACGGGCTGTCAGGCGACGTTCGCCGAGACCATCCTAAGCGCGGTGGCCACGCGGCTCTCGGTTCCGGAAGTCGACGAAAAACCGGACGACGCCCCCGTCACGAGACCGCCATCGTCTCGCGTGGACACGTCGTCGTCGGACCCACCTCGGATCCGCGGTATCGGGGTCCGCGGGTAGGGGCACCTCACAGTCATCCGGGCACAGACTTAAACAACGGAGACCGTTCACGGCGATAATCGGTCACTACCGGAATGAACGGTCGTGAGGTTTATAATATTGAACACTTTTATCTGCGGGTCTAGGCCGTTTCTTCGACTCGGTCCACTGGGTTGATAGCCCGCCGTCCCGTCGGTCGGGTATGCAGACACGACGCGCAGACACGGTCGTCCACCGACCGAGGGGTGCCGAATGGTAGAGCCGATGACGCGGGAAGAGCGTGACTCCGGAAACCGAAAGATCAAGATCGGATTCCTCCTCATCGTAACGGTAACACCGCCGATGATCACGCTTCTGGGCGATCCGACGCTTCCACAGATCGCGGCGGCGGCCGGCGGCGGGTTCCTTCTCGGACTGGTGTTTGTGTGGTATCTTGGCCGACTCGCCTCGGAGTTTACCGGCGGCTCCCGCCGGCCGTAGCGGTAACGACTCGGTGGGGGGAGGCCGGGTCATCGCGACTCTTCCAGGTCGATTCGCTCACCGACATCGCCCCCATCGACAACGTCGCCCACATTGACGACATCACCGACGCGGTCGCCTCCGATCGCTCGCGACGACGACAGCGGAGAAACACTGATCTCGCCCTCGACGGTCGCAAGGCGGTCGGATCCCGGGTCATCGTGGACATCGCCTCGGAGAAACTCTCGCCAGAATCGGTCGCGGAGTTCCATCCCCATCTCGCCGCGTCGTTCGTCGAAGGCCGAAGCGGCCGACGCCTCGTCGTCCCCGTGCGGCGTGTCCGTCGAACCGGGATGGAACTCGATCACGTCAAATCCGCGGGCCGGTTCCGTCAGTCTGTACGTCGGGTCCGCCGCGTTTTCGTCGTCCGCGGCCGGCGCATTCACGTTCAACACGTCCGCACCGAACGGGAGCCGACCGTCTTCGATGCGATCGATCAACGAGAGCGTCGCTCGTTCCGCGACCGCGAAGTCGTCCCGGTCTACCGTCGGCGGGACCGGGAGATTCCCGCGGTCGTACAGCGAGACTGCGATGGCGGGCGTTCCGAGGAAGGCGGCTTCCATCGCCGCCCCGACGGTCCCCGACTGTCCCAGAATGTGCGCGCCGATATTCGGCCCGTGGTTACAGCCGGAGACGACGATGTCGGGGTCGAGCCCGAGCGCAACATCCGCGACCGCGACACAGTCGGCCGGTGTTCCTTCAACCGCATAGCCGAGCTCCGCCTCCGCGTACTCGACGGTGGTGTCCCACCACGAGCGCGCGCCACCGACACCCGACTGGTTCGTCGCCGGCGCGACGACGGTCACGTCGTGGTCGCGGGAGAGCGCCTCGTGTAACGCTCGGATCCCCGCAGCATCGATCCCGTCGTCGTTAGTGAGGAGAACGTCCAGACTCATACAGTCTGTTGGGATGTCAGGGGTGAAAACGACGCCGAAAGCCGCTAGGGTGCGTCAAAACCCGCGAGGGCTTCGCGTGGTCGTAGCGAGTGTCGACATCAGCAAGAGAACTGTCCGGTCCCGGAAAGAGTGAGGCCGGGCGTCGGTGGAGGACTGGTACTCCAACGGTCAGCGGTCGAGATGGGGACCGGCGGAACGGTCGGTGGCCGGATCGGGTCGACGGTTAGATCGGGACTAGTCGTTCAGTCGGCCGCGACGCGACGACGCGTGTCAGCCATCGCCAACACTTCGTCGAAGAAGCCGAGCGAGTCGTGCGGTCCGGGGTTCGCTTCGGGGTGGTACTGTCGAGTGATGACGTCGAGTTCCTCGCTGTCGAGACCCTCGACGGTGTCGTCGTTGACGTTCACCTGCGTCACGTCCAGCGGGCCGGTGTCGTCGACGGTGTAGCCGTGGTTCTGCGTGGTCATCACGACCTTCTCCGTCCGAAGGTCACGGACTGGCTGGTTGACGCCGCGGTGCCCGAATGCCATCTTCGTTGTCGACCCGCCAAGCGCGCTGGTAATAACCTGCTGACCCAGACAGATGCCGGCCATCGGGGTCTCGCCCGCGAAGGCGTCGACGACCTCCTGAGCGGCGACGAAATTCTCCGGGTCGCCGGGGCCGTTCGAGACGAACAGCACGTCGGGGTCGATCTCGGCCACCTGATCCGGAGTCGCATCGTACGGGAGCACGTGGACATCCGCGCCGCGCTCGGTCAGCGAGGAGATAATCGATCCCTTTGCACCGCAGTCGATCATCGCGACCGTTGTGTCCCCATCACTCTCGTGAACAGTCGGCTCCGTCACCGAGACGCCGGCACCGATGTCGGTGTGTGCGCTCATCGGCTCACACGCCTCCATCTCTTCGATTGCGTCTTCGGGCGTCGCGTCCGGGCCGGCGGCGATCCCGCAGGCCATCGCACCCTCCTCGCGGACGGTGGTGACGATCTCGCGGGTGTCGACGTGGTCGACCCCCGGAATGCCTTCGCTTTCGAGCCACTCCGCCACGTCGTCGGTCAACTCGCGGGCGATCGCCGCGCGCGGCTGGACCGTATCCGACTCGAATCGTTCCGCTCGGACGCCGTAGTTCCCGATCAACGGGTACGAGAACGTCAGCACTTGTTCGGCGTAGGAGGGGTCGGTGAGCGACTCCTCGTAGCCGGTGTATGCGGTCGTGAACACCAGTTCACCACGTGTACGCCCCGGCGCACGGGCGCGTGCTTCGAGCACACGACCGTCAGCCAGCGCGATGTAGGCGTCCGACATTACGAGATACGTATAGATGGACCGTAATAAGTGCGTCGTTCGTAGATACATTACGAAATTCGTAACACACGTGGCAAGCGGGGCTCGACGACGGTCGTGACCCGCCGCGAGTTGGCTCTCAGCGAGGCGTGGGGTGCGGACTGGCGCTGATCGTGAGACGTCTGCGAAGATCGCAGCGTTAGTCGGGGGTCGTTGTGGAGTTCGAAGCCGAGTTACGATCTTCGTAAGCGGTAAGTCGTCGTGAGCGGATCTGCTGGTATGGACGACCTTGACCGTCGGATTCTCTCGATCCTGCGACGGGACGCGCGAACTCCGTACACCGAGATAGCGGACCGCGTCGGCACCTCTGAGGGGACGGTTCGCAACCGCGTCGACCGAATGACCGAGGAGGGGATCATCGAACGGTTCACGGTGACCACTCGGACTGGAAACGTGAAGGCTATGATCGAGATATCAGTAGAGATGAACGTCAACACCGCTGCGGTCGGCGAGCGGATGGTCGACTGGGAGGAGGTCGATTTTGTCTGGCAAGTGTCCGGCGAGGAGGACATCGTCTTGGTCGTCGACGCCGTCGACACCCGAGCGGTGAACGAACTCATCACCCAAGCCCGAGAGCTCGACGAGGTCAAGTCGACGAAGACTCGGCTGATCTTGGACGAGCGGCTCGGCTGATCTTGGACGAGCGCCTCTCGTTTCCCGATCACTCGCCGCTCCCGGAGTCGCGTTCACCTCCCGAGTCGACGTCGAAATCGAGCGAGCGTTTCTCGGCTAACTCCCGTTCGAGGCTGCCGCGCTCCCAGTTACGGAGCGCGTCTCCCTCGACCTCCGCGTGTAGCTTCTCCTCGATGAGGTCGATCGCAACGCTGTTTGCTCCCTCAGGGATGATCAGGTCGGCGTGGCTCTTCGACGGCTCAATGAACCGTTCGTGCATCGGTTTCACCGTCGAGAGGTACTGGTCGATGACGCCCTCTAAGTCGCGTCCGCGGTCGAGAACATCCCGCCGAATACGCCGGAGGATCCGCACGTCAGCGTCAGTTTCGACGTAGAGACGGAGGTCCATCATCGAGTTGATGCGCTCGTCGTGAAGCGCCAAGATTCCCTCCAGAACGATGACATCGGTGGGCTCGACGGTCACTCGCTCCGGCTTCCGATTGTGTACCTCGAAGTCGTATCGCGGCATCTCGATCGACTGGCCCTCCAACAGCGTCTCGAGGTGTGTCCGGAGGAGGTCCCACTCGAACGCCGAGGGATGGTCGTAGTTGATCTCTCGACGCTCTTCCATAGAGAGATCCGAGCGGTCCTCGTAGTAGTTGTCGAGCGGGATCCGGGTGACATCGTCGCCGAGGTTTCGCGTGACGAGCCGTGACACGGTGGTCTTCCCCGCTCCGGTCCCCCCTGCGATCCCGATCACGAACGAGGGAATGGTCATGTCCGCGTTCCGACGCCAGGCCGTTTTAACTCTCCCTTTCGCCGCCATAGAGCGGATCGTCCGGCTCGGAGCCACGTCCGAACGCGAGCCGAATCGAACCAATCCTGAGCCGAACTGGCTCGAACCACGAAAATACGGGCGCACACGGCATAACGATACCGGGGGCACCTTTTAGCCGCTCGCCGCGGATCGTCCGATCATGCGAACAGATACCACGGTTCGTGACGTGATGCATCGCGAGTTCCTCGGGGTCAGCGAGTCGGATCCCCTGGCGGACGCGGCCGCGTTGTTGGTTGAGGAAGGGACGGACTGCCTCGTCGTCCTCCGGGGCGGTGAGCCGGTCGGACGACTGGCTGCCAGGGACGCACTCGGAGCGGTCCTCGACGCAGCGACAGAAGCCGGATCAACGGTTAACGGCGCTGAGACGACCGTCGGCGACGTGATGCGACCACCGCTCCCGACGGTCGCACCGGACGATGCGCTGGCGCGAGTCGATGAACTGCTCGTCGCGGACGGCGTGAGTCGGGTGGTTGTCGTCGACGACGGGGCGGCCGTCGGCGTCGTTACCGTCCAGGACTCGCTCGCAGCAGGTACAACACGTGCTACAGGAGCTGCCGGCGCGGAACCAGGCGTTTCCGGCGACGACCCGGAGCGGGCGCCGATGGAAGCGACATCGACCACGGCCCCGGACGCCGCCCGCGGATCGGACCGGGCTCGAACCGCGTCGTCGACCGACGCCTCTGGGGCGTCGACACAGGGCGTCTGTGAAGTCTGTGGCGGACTTGCCCCCGAACTTGCGAACGCGAACGGGCAGGCAGTCTGTCTAGATTGCCGTGAAGTATAGTCCGGTCATCATCGACCGTCGGTCGTACACTCGGCAGTATCGATACGGATCGGTGCCGATACCCTCAACACCACCCACGCCAAACCGGAACCCGTGTCACGAGCCGACGACCCGTGGGTCGACGCCGCCACGATGGACGACCTTGATGCGGTCACAGAGCTGTGGGTCGACCTCGCGCAGGGACAGCGACAACACGGGTCCACGTTGCTCGCGGCGGGGAACCGCGAGGCGGCTCGCGAGTGGGTCGCCCGCAGCATCGTTACCGGAGAGCTGCTGGTCGCGCGGTCAGATTGTGGCCCCGAACTCCTCGGGTTCGTCGGGTTCTCGCTCGAACGCGGCGAGTACGACCGTGAACACACGCGCGGAGTCGTCAGTAACCTCTACGTCCGCCCGAACCGGCGGGGAGAGGGAATTGGGGCCGCGTTGCTAGCGGCGGCTGAGGCGACGCTCGCGGATGCGGGAGCAGAGACGGTTGCGCTGGAGGCGCTCATCGACAACGAGCGCGCGAGAGCCTTCTACGCTCGGCACGGCTACGAACCCGCACGCATCGAGCTTCGGAAGTCGCTTGCGCACGGAGAAACCCACGGAATAGACGGTAACGAGACAGACGGTGACGGGACAGCCGGCGGGAACGGGTGACCCGGAGGGCTCGCCGAAAGCGACACGCACTCATACGAGGACCGAGTACCCCCATCTGCGCCAGGGGAGCATGGGCGGTTCATGCACTCGACTTGTAATCGAGACTTCCGGGGTTCAAATCCCTGCCCTGGCTTCGTACAATTTGTTCCCCCTACAGCGGCAACCTCGCCTTCTCACGCTCTGAGCGCCGAACACGGGGTGGGCATCCGCGCTTGTGAATCGGATAGAGAGCGACATCGTCACGCGGACCTCGTGGATGCGCTGTGACCCGAGCGTTCAAATTGTTGCCGCTCGAATCGGTAGTCGATGCCCTCACCGCCCTCCACCAGCGATGTGTGTTCCGACCACGACGATGCTGAACCGGTTGCGAGTCATCTAGACCACCCAGCTTTGGACTCGACTATCGGTCGCCGCCGTCTCCTCGCCGCGGGTGCGGCCGCGGTATCGGTCGGTCTCGCCGGCTGCGCTGAGACCATCGGTAACCTGATCGCCGAGTTCGTGCTCGATGATGTCAATCTCCTCAACGAGACGGACCGGGTCCTGACGGGGTCGATCACGGTGGTCGACCCGGACGACGAGCCGATCCTTGAGGAGTCGTTCGACCTCGAACCGGCGGCCGACGAGGCGGACGAGACCAACGAGGCGTCGCAGGCAGTCTACAGCGATCTGTTCGAGACCCCCGGCGAGTACGTCTTCACGGTCGAACTCGCGGACGACGATGTTGACGGCGAGACCAGCGCACAGTTGGTTGGCACGATCGACGACCCCGAGGAAGAACACGCGATCATCGTGATGGGCTCCGACGACTTTTCGGCCGCGTTCGAGCTGTTCGTCATCGAGGAGTTCACTGACCTCGGCGATCACATCGACGAGGCCGCTGCCGACGACTAACCCCCGTCGACTCGTCCGTCGACCTGTGTGGCTGGAAGCGATCAGGCCCGCAAGAGCCGGCGTCTCGATGACGCGTCACGGCTCGTACGTCGGCAGCGCCTCGACGGCTCGGATGACCTCGTCGAGATCGAGGGCATCGGCATTCGCCGCCTGAGCGACCACCGGCGGTTCGACGACCCGATCGCCTAAGACGATTTTTGGCACGTCGGTCCCGCTGAACCCCTCGACGACTGCGTAATCGTATGTGCGAGCGAACTCACGTAACACATCGTGGAGGTCGCGACCTTCGCCGGTCGCGAACCACGTCCCCTCGTCGGTGAGGCCCACGGTGTGTGTCGCTCCGCCCGCACGGTGGCGGGCGGTGTCCTTCCCCTCGGTGTCAACGTCCGGTTCGTTGGTGAGGTGTTTCACTGTCCCAACGGTCCCGCGCTCGCGAAGCCGCCCGGCGAGTGCGGCGACGACCGTCGTCTTTCCTGAGTCAGAGGGTCCGGCGACGCCGATAAGTTTCATACCTCGGATCGACCCCCTGGGCCCAAATACCGTTCGTCCGGTTTCGAGTTGTCCTGACGGGTTCGTCGACGAGCGACGCGTCTCTCGACTGTCATCGTCCGCCTCGAACACTCACCCCGCGCTCTACCTCGCTCACGTTTTCACGACATTCTGTAGGCATTCCCGCTCCAGCCCGCATCAAAAGGTAAAAAACGGCTCGTCTCAAAGCCTTCGATAACATGAAAGTCCCGTACGACCTCAACAGCTACATTCGCGTGCTGAAACTGGCGAGCACGCCAAGCACCGGTGAGTTCCTCCAGGTGTCGAAAATCGCCGGCGCGGGGATCATCCTCGTCGGGGCCATCGGCTTCCTGATCTTTGCGGTGATGAGCCTCCTTCCGGGGGTCGGCGCGTAATGCCGATCTTCTCGGTCAAGACGACGGCGAGTCAGGAGCGGACGGTCGCCGACATGCTCGCCGAAAAGGAGATGCCGGAGATCCAGGCCGTCATCGCCCCCGACCAACTCACCAGCTACGTGATGGTCGAGGCTTCCGACGGCAGCGTCTTCGCCCGAGTCCTCGACGAAATTCCACACGCACGCGGCGTAATACAAGGTGCGGACGGCCCCGCGGAGAGCGGGTTCTCGGAGGTCGAACACTTCCTCTCCCCGACGCCCGACGTTGAGGGGATCGGCGAGGGCGACATCGTCGAACTCATCGCTGGCCCTTTTAAAGGTGAAAAGGCCCGCGTCCAGCGTATTGACGAAGGGAAAGACCAAGTTACCGTCGAGCTGTACGAGGCCACCGTTCCCATCCCGGTCACGGTTCGTGGCGACCAGATCCGCGTGCTTGACTCAGAGGAGCGATAGCCGGATTCGTCCGTCGGCACTGACGGACTCTGCCGACGGCGGCAGGAGCGAGGGCAACGACAAGGGCTTTATTTGCCCACCGCCGAGTTGTTGGATATGTTCGGTCCCGGCGTGCCAGCCGTGCTGAGTGCTCTCCCGGACACGTTCACGTTTGCGTGGGTGGTTGCGATTCTCTTCGGAGCCGCGTGGGTACTCGATGCGCGTGGTCACGCCGCGGGACGGTCGCTCGCGGCCGGCACATGGGGGCTGTTCGGACTGTTCTGGCTGACGATGGTGCCGTACTTTGCGTTCGAGCACCAGAGTTACGTCGAGTCGATTCTCGCGCTGGTCGGGGTTCCTGCCTGTGCGTACGTCGGCTACCTGCTGTATGACGGCCGAGCGTCGCTGTTTACGCTCACACGGGCGGTCACGATCATGCTGTTCATTTATTTACCGTTCGAGACGATCCCGGCGTTCACCGTGGCAGGATTGGCGATCCCGGAACCCCGGCGGGTGCTCATCGAAATCGTCGCGACCCACACCGGCGCGATGATCGACCTGCTGGGTTATGCGCCGGAGCGGGTGATGAGCCGTGAGGGGTTCGACGCAGCCTTCCGGTGGACGCTCGCGAGCGGCGAGACGATCCGAATCAACGTCGTGTTGGCGTGTACGGGACTCGGTAGCATGGCGATCTTCGGCGGGCTCGTGGCTGCCGTCGACGGCCCGCTGAATCGTAAGGTTCGGGCGCTGCTCGTCTCGATCCCGCTCATTTACGCTCTCAACATCCTCCGAACAACGTTCATCACGGTCGTCGCCGGTAATCAGTATATGCATTGGCAGCCGGAGTTCATCCTCCTGATGTTCGGCGCAAGCAACCCGCTCCGGGTGTCGTTTCTGATCTCTGACCGGATCATCAGTCAGCTCCTTGCCGTCGTCGCGCTGATCGGGATCACCTACCTCGTCGCCCGCCAGCTCCCGGAGCTAGTCGTCGTCTTAGAGGACGTGTTGTACGTACTCACGGGCGAGGAACACGACCTCACCGAGTCGCTCGATCTCCCCCGTGAGCCGACGAATAAATAGATCTATATAGTAAGCTATAGGCACCGTTCTGGTATATACTCTCGTATGCGAGTGACGACTCAGTTGGTGACACGGCGGCGAGATTGGGGCGGTGGACACCCGTGTTGAGTGCGTTCGACCCGCTGGTGTATCTGGAGACGAACGTCGCGAAACTCGTGTTAGCGACGGTTCTCGGGATGTTCTTGGGCCTGGAACGAGAGTGGTCCCAGAAGTCGGCGGGGATTCGGACGTTCGCGCTTATCAGCCTCACCGCCACCGTGTTCGTGATCGCCGACGCCCCCGGGCTGCTCGTCGTCGGCGGTGTGCTGATCGTCGCAACATCGGTACTGCTGGCGGTTCGGAGCTTCGTCGACGACGATGTCGACGGGCTCTCGTTGACCACGTCCGTCTCGATGCTCGTCACGTACGGGGTTGGAGTGCTCGTTGCGGCCGAGTTGTTCATCGAGGCGGTGACGGTGGCGGTGCTCTCCTCGATGCTTCTCGTTCTTAAGCGCGAACTCCACCAGTTTGCGTGGGAGCTCTCCCGAGAGGAGGTTCGCAGCGCCGTCGAGTTCACGATCCTCGCGTTCGTCGTCTTTCCGCTTTTACCTGCTGAGACGATAGACCCGTGGGACGCGATCCAGCCGCGACTCATTTGGTCGTTGGTGGTGGCGATAAGCGCGATCGGCTTCGTGAACTACGTGCTCGTCCGGAAGTACCAGGGTCGCGGCTACGCCGTCACCGGCTTCTTCGGCGGACTCGTCAACTCTACGGCGGTCGTCGCCGAGATGGCCAAACGCGCGAAGGGACAGACTGATCTCGTGGGGCTTGCGGTCGGCTCGATCCTGCTCGCGAACGCGGCGATGGCGCTCCGGAACGCCGCGCTCGTCGTCGTGTTCGTGCCGGAGGCAGCGCTTGTCGTTGGCGCGCCGCTCGGCGCGATCACCGTCGTCGGCGTCGCCATCGCGGTCTGGAGAAGCGACTGGCGGACGCCGATCGAAGCGGAGCTCACGTCCCCGTTCAGCCTCAAAAACGCACTCACGTTCGGCGCACTGTTCCTCGTTGTGCTGCTGATATCGGTTGGCGCTGAACGACTCTTCGGTGCGACCGGGTTCGTCGCGACCGCCTTTTTAGCGGGGCTGATCTCGTCGGGAACCGCGACGACGACGGCCGTGTCGCTTCTGAGTACGGGACAGATAACGGTCGAAACGGCGGTCGCCGGGGTTGTCGCCGGGACAGCGGCGAGCATTGTGGTAAAAACGGCGTTCGCGGCGAGCATCAGCAGGGACCTGGTCCGTCCGGTCGCCCTCTGGAGTCTCGTGCTCGTTCTCGTCGGCGTGCTCGTCGGCGCGCCGCTTCTCCTCGCGTAACTGTTCGCCGTGGACGCCGCTCACGAGACGTGACGGGCCACGTCAGTCGAGGAGATCATCCCGACGTAGTCGTCGTCGACGACCGGGAGGTGTTTGACGCCGTACATTGTCATCATCGCTGCGACCTCCTCCATGAGCAGATCGGGAGTAACCGTCTCTACGTCCTCGGTCATCACGTCGCGGACGAGCGTCTTCGCCGTGTCCTTCCCGTCGGCGACGGCTCCGATGACATCGCTCTGAGTGACGATACAGCCGCCGCCTGTGGTTACTACCAGCGCGCTGATTTCGTCGTCACGCATTCGACTGGCGGCCTCACGCACCGACGCGTCCCCCCCAATCGTTTCTAGCGGCGTCGACATCACCTCGCTGACTCGCGTCCGATCGTGTAAGTCCATACCACACCAGTTCGCTCGTCCAGATTGACTCTTCCGAATCGCGCAACGCCTCGAACAGCGAGTACGTCCGGAATTGGGATCGGACGGTCCTGCGAACCTTATATACCCCTAGACTTCATGTAGTAGTGTATGTCAGGTGTAGCCGCCGGATTGGTTGATTTCGGCACGCGGTCGCTCGTCACTCACGCGATTATGGCGGCCACGTTGGTGGCGGGCTTCGCGATTGGGTTGACGGTCGACTCGCAGCTCGGATTGGTCTCGTTCGTCGCACTGTTGAATTTCACGGCAGGCATGTGGGTCTGTCAGTCGATCCACTCGCTCGGCACCACGGCTCGTGGAGACGAATACGACGGCGTCATCAACGAGCTGAAAAAATATGTCAACTGAGACCGGCCTCGACACCGGACGACTCGGGCGGCTGTTGACGCTCATCGCGTTCGTCACCGCGGTCTCACTTCTCACCTCCGCGCAAGTGTTAGGAGAGGAACTGTTCTCTATCGCGGTCGTAGCGATCGGTAGCATCGCGCTCGTCACCGCAATCATCGGGTTCCTCATCGCGGCAGGGGCGACCTACGACGAGCAGGTTCACGACTCGGGGTAATCCCGCCTCGGCCGTTCTGAGCCGCCACCCACGGGTTCGCCCCCTACCCCCGCTCGGCGAGGTATCGAGTGAGATCGGTCGTTGAGAGCATACCGACGACGACGCGTTCGTCGTCGGTTACCGGTAGGTGGGTGTACGTACCGTCGGCGAGCGCGGAGAGGGCGTCGACGGAGTCCGTTCGAGAGACGGTCACGACATCGGTCGTCATACACGTTCCGACGGGTGTCTCGTCCTCGGGATCGTTCTCGCGAACGAGCGTCACGAAGTCGGTCCCGGTGAGAAGCCCCTCCAGCCGTCCCGCACCATCGACGACGAGTATCGAGGTGACGCCCGTCTCTGACATTCGAGCCGCTGCCTCAGCCGCGGTGGCATCGACGCCGACGGTCACGAGATCGGTCGACATGAGTCGTCCCACGGGTACATCGCTCATGTTTGGGGACAACAACTCCTATGGTAATCAATCGTGAGGATTATTCATGGATCGAGTCGGGTGCCCCCGCCAGTCCGACGAGCGCCTCTGCCTCGACGTGGTGGAGGTCGCCGGGGATCAGAAGCATATGGAGCGGGTCGCCGAACTCCCGGTCGGCGAGCGCGGACAGGGCGTCGGCGGCAACGACCGGGTCCGGGGAGCCGGCGCGGGCGACGACGACGCCCAAGGCGTCGGTCCATCCCTCAGCGAGCAGTTTGGCCGCGTAGTCGGCGGTCATGTACTCCTCGTGGTCGGGGTCGGGGCCAGTTGGACCGGTACCGACCTTGATGTCGAGGTAGACGAGCGTGTGGAGGCCACGCTCCCGGTTCGCCTCGATCGATTTGATCACGCTGTCGGGAACGCCGTCGCCGCCGTGTGCGTACGGAAACGGGAGCGTCACGGCCTTCCCAAACCGGTAATTTTGAAGTCCTGTGAGACTGGAGGCGGCCGACTGTGCGGTGACGCCGTGGATCACTCGGGTATCGATTCCGCGATCCGCCGCCCGTAGCCGGAGATCCGTGTGCGTCGTTGAGATCATTGTGTCGCCGGCGGTGAGAAAGGCCACGTCGCCGTCGGCGGCCGCCGAGAGCATTGGCTCCGGATCGCGCTCGACGCCCTCCCGGTCACGGACCTCGATATCGACGCCATATGCTGCCTCTAGGTCGGCGACTTCCGCGCCGACGAGTCGGCTGGTGTAAAACTCCGCGTAGACCCGGTCGGCGTTCTGGAGCGCCTCGCGCCCCTCGACGGTGATCGAGTCCTCGTCGTAGAGGCCGAGTCCGATGAACGTGAGCATGGCCTGAATCAGGACACGAGCGCCTAAAAGGACGCGAAAGCTCCGGACGCACCAATCAGTCTGCCGAGTAGGGCGGGGCCGGAGATCCACGTATGAATCCGTCCCATCTCGTAGGTCTTTCATGATCATCCCTTGTGATTCCATAGCAAGCCCTAAGAGGAGACCGCCACAAGCTTGATTCACTAGGCCTCACCGGGCCATGATCCACAATATGACTGACGACGAACTCATCTGGCGGATATCGGGGGGGTCCGGCGACGGGATCGCTTCCACCAGCCAGAACTTCGCGAAAGCCCTGATGCGGTCTGGGTTGAACGTATTCACACATCGACACTATCCGTCGCGGATCCGTGGTGGACACACGTACACGGAGATCCGTGCCGCCGAGGATCCGGTACGCTCTCGGGGTGACGGCTACAACTTCCTGCTCGCGCTCGGCGACTCGTTTGCCCGCAACCCGCAGGAGGAAGCCCTCTACGGCAACGAAGAGATCAAACCGCTCTCAGAGAACCTCGATGAACTCCGTGAGGGCGGTGTCATCGTGTACGACGAGGGACTGCTCGATACCTCGGAGATCCCGAATTTCGACGAGCGTGTCGAGGAGAACAACTGGCACGTGTACCCGCTCGACCTGCGCGGACTCGCCCGCGACATGGGTCGTGAAGTCATGCGGAACACGGCCGGCGTCGGTGCGACCTGTGCGCTGATCGGGATGGAACTCGACCACGTCGAGGATCTCATGCGCGACGCGATGCCGGAGAAGATCCTCGACCCCAACCTCGAGATCCTCAACACCGCCTACGACCAGGTCCGTGAGGAGTACGATGTCGACGCCTCGGATGTCTCAGTGCCGACCGGCGAGCACGACGAGACCCAGCTGCTCATGTCCGGGTCGGACGCCATCGCGTACGGCGCGATCGACGAGGGCTGTCGGTTCATCGCCGGCTACCCCATGACCCCGTGGACTGAAGTGTTCACGATCATGGCCCAGAACCTACCCGGACTGGGCGGGATCTCCGAACAGGTGGAAGACGAAATCGCGGCCGCGGCGCTCGCGGTCGGTGCCTCCCACGCCGGCGTGAAGGCCATGTCCGGCTCCTCGGGCGGCGGCTTCGCGCTGATGTCCGAACCGCTCGGGCTCGCGGAGATGACAGAAACGCCCGTCGTTCTCGTCGAGGCCATGCGTGCTGGTCCGTCGACCGGGATGCCGACGAAGCCGGAGCAGTCAGACCTCGAACACGTCTTGTACACTTCACAGGGTGACTCCCAGCGCGTCGTTCTGGCCCCGGGAACCGTCGAGGAGGCGTACGAACAGTCACGAATTGCCTTCCGGCTCGCGTACGAGTACCAGATCCCGACGATCCTGCTGTACGACCAGAAACTCGGCGGCGAGCTGACGAACGTCCCGAAGAGCCACTTCGACCGCGATCCGAACCCGACGCTCGGGAAGACGCTGAGCGAGGACGCGCTCGCGGAGGAGCCACACTCGCCTGACGGGAAGTTCCACCGCTTCCAGCACGAGGTCGACGACGGGGTCTCACCGCGCTCGATCCCCGGCCAGAAGGGTGGTCGCTTCCTCGCGACCGGCAACGAGCACGACCCAACCGGTCACATTTCGGAGTCTCCCGACAACCGCGTCGCGCAGATCGACCGGCGAACCCAAAAGCTGGAGGCGATCCGCGCTGATCTCGACGGGGAAGACACCGGCTCGTACGCCGGCCCCGACGACGCTCAGTACGGCATCCTCACGTTCGGTAGCCAGCAGGGCACCGTTGAGGAGGCGGTCGACCGGCTCAACGACGCCGGCGTCTCGGTGAAGTCGTACGGCGTCTCCGACATGCTGCCGTTCCCGACCGATCAGGTCGAGGCATTCGTCGAAAGCGTCGACGAGGTGCTCGTCGTCGAGATGACCGCCTCGGGACAGTTCCGCGGGCTCGTCCAGAAGAATCTCGGCCGCTACGGCGAGAAGCTGTCGAGCCTGCTGAAGTACAACGGGAACCCGTTCGAGCCCGCGGAGGTCGTCGACGGGTTCGAGGCCGCGATACTCGAAGGCGACGGCGACGCATCCGGCCATCAGACTACCTTCGTCCCAGCCGCAGGTGATTAAGACATGAGCACGTTTTCAGCAATTGGAGAGGAACGAGAGATCGACCGCGACGAGTACACCCCCGGCGTCGAGCCACAGCCGACTTGGTGTCCAGGCTGTGGTGACTTCAGCGTCCTGAAGGCGCTCAAGCAGGCGCTCCCCGAAGTCGGGCGCTCGCCGGAAGAAACGCTTCTGTGTACCGGGATCGGCTGTTCGGGCAAGCTTAACAGCTATCTCGACACGTACGGCTTCCACACGATCCACGGGCGCTCGTTGCCCGTGGCTCGCGCCGCGAAGCTCGCGAACCCCGGTGTCGAAGTGATCGCTGCCGGCGGCGACGGCGACGGCTACGGGATCGGCGGAAACCACTTCATCCACACGGCCCGGGAGAACCACGACATGACGTACATCGTCTTCAACAACGAGATCTTCGGGCTCACGAAGGGACAGACCTCCCCGACCAGCCCGAAGGGACACAAGTCGAAGACGCAGCCGTCTGGCAGCGCCAAGGAGCCGCTCAAGCCGCTCTCGCTCGCGCTCAACGCCGGCGCGTCGTACGTCGCCCGCACGGCCGCGGTCAACCCGAACCAAGCGAAGGAGATCCTCGTTGAGGCGATCGAACACGACGGATTCGCGCACGTCGACTTCCTGACGCAGTGTCCGACCTGGAACAAGGACGCACGTCAGTACGTCCCGTACATCGACGTCCAGGAGTCCGAGGACTACGACTTCGATCCGACGGACAAGGTCGAGGCTGCGGAGATGATGCGGGAGACTGAGGAGGCGCTTCACGAGGGGAAGGTGCTCACGGGACGCTACTACGTCGATGAGGACCGCCCCTCCTACGGACAGGAAAAGCGCGCAATCGGCGAGATGCCCGAGGAGCCGCTGGCCGAGCGGTACTGGGACGACGAGTACGAGTGGGAGCGCTCACACGATCGGTTCCTCGAGAAACACGAGTAACTGTCGTCGTTCGAAATACACGAGTACGCGTCGCAGTCGACGTTTGCGGCCCGTATAGGGCCGCTTCGGCCCGGTTTGCTGTTTTGATCCGCTGTTTTTGGGTTCGCAAGGTATTTTTTCTGTCGTGACAAACAGGATCGTATGAGTACGGTATCGACGGAAGAGCGAATCCTCTCCGTGTTAGAGGAGGATGCACAGGCCTCCTGTGGGGAGATAGCCGAGCGGGCCGACGTCTCGAAGCCCACGGTGCGGAAGTACATCGACAAACTGGAGGAGGAGGGGGTTATCGTCGGCTACTCGGCAGACGTTGATCCAAAAAAGCTCGCCACGCAGTCGATTGCGATGGTCGGGATGGACGTCGACTCCGGGAAGTACGTCGCAGCGACCCGTGAGTTGAAACGACTGGAGGAGGTTGAGGCGCTGTACACCTCCTCCGGCGATCACATGCTGATGGCAGAGGTCCGTGCCGCTGACGGTGACGAACTCGGCGACGTAATAAGCGACGAGTTGCTCTCTGTCGACGGCGTTACCGCCGCCCACCCCTCGTTTCTCCAAGAACGGCTGAAGTAGCCGGCTGCTGACTTCGCTTTGCGCAGTACGCACTGGCGACGAGACGTCTCAAACTGTACAGAACGAAACGCTGCCGTGTACGGAACGAAACGCCACTACCTCTCGATCAGTTCGTCCACGTCGAGGGTGAGTATCGCCTCTTCGCCTTCGGGCCCACGTCTCCTCTCGCGAAGAGTGAAGCCGTGGGAGCGATAGAACTCCCGAGCAGCCGATCGGTCGGCGAGAACGCCTGTACGGAGCGTTTGCGTCCCCCGGTCGGCGAGCGACGACGCGACCCGTCCGAGCAACTCCTCCGTGATCCCTTCCCCGGCGTGTTCCGGGTGAACCCACAGCGCGAGTAGCTCGGCTTCGGACTCATCCTCGTCGGGGTGGGCAATCGCCACGCCGATCGGGCCGTCGTCGTCCTCCATCAGGAACCGGCATTCCGCGCCCGCGGTCGCCTCCCTGATGCCCGCGGCGGACACGTCGAACAGCGGGCTGGCGATGTCGTCGAAAACGGTTGCCTCACGGGCTCTTGACACCGCAGTCCGAAGGGTCTCCGCGTCGCCTGGACGCGCCGGTCGGACACGCATATATAGACACTATAGGAGAACCTAGGTATACGTTTCGGGCGCGGCGATGTCCGCCGCCCGCTGCCGTTATGCCACCGGCTTGATCCCGATGGTGACGACGACATCTTCGACGTCCCACTCCTCGACGAGACCGTCGTCCGCGTTCGCTGCCTCGGCGGGATCGTCGAGCCACGCGTCCGCGCGCACCTCACCGGCTATCAGGTCGGCGTGGTCGTCGATGAACCCGGCGACACGCTCGTCGTCGACCGCGACCCCGACGCGGATCCGCGCCTCAACGTCGAGGTCGAGTGTCTTACGCATCTCTTGGACCCGACGGATTACGTCGCGAGCGTATCCCTCCGACTCGATTTCTGGCGTCAACGAGGCGTCCACGTAGACCGTTCCTCCGTCGAAGTCGACGCCTGTGACGTGTTCGGGCGGTTCCGCGACGTACTCGACCATCTCGTCGGCAAGATCGATCGTTTCTCCGTCGACGACGAGGCCGGCTTCGACCTCCTCGCGAGTCGCCCCCTGTACGGCGGTCATTACCTCCTGTGCGTCGCCGCCGAAGGCCGGCCCGATGGCCGACATCTGCGGCTCGGCCGTCTCGACGAGTGCGTCGAAGGTTTCCACCACGTCAAGCGTGCGGGCGTTCACGCGGTCGAGGATCAGCTCCTCCAAGTTCTGAACCGCCTCGCTTACCCCGTCGTCGTCGGTCTCGACGACGACTCGCGGAACGGGCCAGCGGAGCTTTCGACCGGCCTGCTGGCGGGCATTCGCGGCTGCCTCCTCAACATCGCGCAACACCGCTACGTCGCGTTCGAGGTCGGGATCGTGGAGGTCGTCGTCGGGCTCGGGATACGAGAGCGCGTGGACGGTCGCTGCCTCCCCGTCGAGTGTCTGGTACATCCGCTCGGTCATGTACGGCGCGATGGGCGCAAGCAGCCGAATGACCTCGTCAAGAACCGTCGACAGCGTCGCGTACGCGCCGCGTTTGGAGGGGGAGTCGGCTTCTTCCCACATGCGGTCGCGGACCGCCTTCACGTAGAAGCGCGAGACATCTTTGGTAACGAACTCAATCACTGCGTTGACGGCGTCGCTGACGCGGTACTCCGCCCACGCATCGGTCACTTCGGTCTCGACCGACTGAAGCCGCGAGAGCACCCACTCGTCGACGAGTTCGAGGTCGCCGTCCGAGAGGTCGGCCGCGGCGGGGTCGTAGCCGTCAAGCTCCATGTACTCCAGCGGGAAGCGAAACACGTTCCAGAGGATGTTGAGCTTTCCTTGGATCTCGCCTAACCCGTCCCACTCGAAGGCGAGGTCGACGCCCTGCTGGTCGTGGCTGAGCAGGTACGTGCGAAGCGGGTCGCGGCCGGCGCGCTCGATAGCCTCCTCGGGGGTGACGATGTTGCCGACGGATTTGGACATCTTCCGACCGTCCTCGTCGTTGGCGAACCCGTGCATGAGCACTTCTTCGTAGGGTATCTCGTCGACTGCGGCGGTCCCCATGCCGAGCTGTGACCAGAACCACCCGCGCGTCTGGTCGTGCGCCTCGATTATCAGATCGGCGGGCCACAGTTCGTCGTGGGCGTCCTCGGTTGATGGGTAGCCGAGCGTTCCCCACGTTGCGACCGAGGAGTCGAGCCATACGTCGAACACGTCCTCGATGCGGCGATACGTGGTACCGTCTTCGACGATTGTCAGGTCGTCGACGGCGGGCCGGTGGAGATCTATCGTCTCCGGGTCGATATCCTCCTCGACGCGGTCCGCGAGCGCTTCGCGGGTGCCGATCACGATCATGTCCTCGTCGAGGTTCCCCGCCTCCGCGTCCTCAGGGACCCAGATCGGGATCGGGACTCCCCAGTAGCGCTGCCGAGAGACGTTCCAGTCGGGCGCGTCCTCGATGAAGTCGCGGAACCGGTTGTCGCGGGCCCACCCCGGATGCCACTCAGACTCCTCCATGTTGTCGAGGAGGTCGTCTTTGACATCCGTGATCGAGATGAACCACTGGTCGGTGACCAGCTGGATGATCCCCGTGTCACAGCGCCAGCAGTGGCCGTAGCTGTGATTCACGGTGCCGTGTGCGAGCATGTGGCCGTCGGCGACCAGGTCGTCGATGATCTCGTCGTTGGCGTCACGCACGAACTGTCCGGCGTATTCGCCGGCCTGTTCGGTGAACTCGCCGTTCGGTCCGACCGGGCAGTAGATGTCGAGTCCAAGCTCACTGCCGCGGTGGAAGTCCTCCTCACCGTGGCCCGGCGCGGAGTGGACGAGCCCGGTGCGGTCGGCCTCCACGTAGTCGGCTCCGTACACCTGTCCCGCGCCGTCGAAATCGGGGTACTCGGCGACGTGGCCGGCAAGCGGGTGGTCGTACTCCCAGCCGACGAGTTCGTCGCCCGACAGCTCGGCTTCGATTTCGTACCCCTCGTAGCGACCTTCCTGTAGCACATCCTCGACGCACTCCGCGGCGACGTAGAGGAGCTCCGCTTTGCCGTCCTTCTCGGCACGAACAGCGTTGTAGGTGAGCTCCTCGTCGACGGCGACGAAGGTGTTCGCAGGGATCGTCCACGGCGTCGTCGTCCAGATGACGAGGCTTCCCTCGCGGTCGGTAAGCGGGAATTTCACGTAGATGGACGGATCGTCGACGTGTTCATACTCCACCTCGTTGTTAGCGAGTCCGGTCTCACACCGCGGACACTGGGAGACCGAGCGTTTCCCCTGCTCGACGAGTCCGTTGTCGGCGACCTCGGAGAACGCCCACCAGGCGGCCTCCATGTACTCGGGATCGATCGTCTCGTAGGGATCCTCCCAGTCCATCCACGCGCCGATAGACTGGAAATCCTCGTCCATCGCCGCCCGGTTCTCGACGGCGAACTCCTTACACTTCTCGATGAACGGCTCCATCCCGTACTCCTCGATGTCACGCTTGTTCTCGAAGCCGAGCTCCTCCTCGACTTTCACCTCGATGGGGAGCCCGTGCATGTCGTAGCCCGGTCGGTCGGTGACGCGATGGCCGGTCATCCGCTTGTGGCGGATGACGGCGTCTTTCAGCGTCTTGTTCCACGCCGTGCCGAGGTGCATTTGTCCGGAGGTGTACGGCGGCCCGTCCACGAAAAAGAACGGCGGGTCGTCGGCGTGTGCCTCCTTTGCTGACTCGTAGGCGTTCGCCTCGTCCCAGTACTCCTCGACTGCCGATTCGACGTCGGCAGGCGTGTACTGGTCGTCAATCTGCTCCATACAAGATATGTCCCCGCCCGCGTATTTGAATACGGCGGACCGGGTTCCCACGCCCAGACGACCCAGCTCTTGTTTCAGTCGAACTCCGGCAGGTCGTCTGGAGCCTCGTACTCCGCTTCCCAGTCGATGTACTCCTCTTTGAGCACCTCACAGGCGATCTGGCCGAGTTCGGTGAGTCCGGCGTTGATCCCGGAGACCATCCCCCACGAGTCCAGCCCAGGATGGAGGTCACGCTCCTTCCAGTCTTCAGGAAGCCCGGGCGCGTGATAGCCAACCCGATCCGCAAAGTCGTCCCAAAAGAAGTCGTATCGTGAGACGAGTTCCAACTCCTCAACTACTGCCCACTCTTCCGCGTCGAGATCGCTTCCGCGGGCCCACTGCGTGAACGCCTCCTCCCACGCACCCTCACGGAGGAACGCCTCTAGCTCGTCCCGGCGGTACTCGCCGCCGCTCACCTCCGCGTCGTCGTACTCGTTCGGATCGACCTCCCGGAGCTCCGGCGGGTCGGGCGTCTCCACGTTGAGGCTCATAACCCATCGTTCGGTCAGGATGCTGATAAGCGTGCCCGTCGGGGACGACCGCCCGTTCGAGGCTAGGGACGACCGCCCGTTCGAGGTCGAGGACGGTCGCCTGTTTGATGTCGAGGACGGTCGCGTGCTGTCAACGCCGCCTCGGATCCGCGCCTTTTACCGGATCGGTCCGCGATTATCTGATATGAACGTTCGTGCGCGCTCGCGTCAGGCGGGGATCGTCGCCAGCGTCGCCAGCGTGCTCCTGCTTCTCGCGCCGTACGCCGTTGTCTCGGGATTCGGGAGGGAGATAGCGGACTACTACGCGGCCGGACCGGTCGGCGCGTGGGGAATTGCGTTGTTCGCGCTGTTGACCGCGGTGGTGTTCGCCTCTGTCGAGCGTGGCAACGTCGATCCGGGTACCCTTGCGGGAGCACTCGTCGTGCTCACGGCCGTCACGCCACTGCTCGCGGTTCTGTGGTACCTCTCGATCAACCCGACCAGGATGTTTGCGGAGTACCGCTGGTTGGAGTGGCACGCGCCCGCGGTGATCGCCGCTACGCTTCCGCTGCCGGCGCTTGCTGGAGTGTACGCCCGAGAGCTGCTCACCTGAGGTCCGCGGATGCGGCGCTCTCGGCCCCGTCGACACCCGACGCTCGCCGTCGAACGAAAGGCCCTTATGCGCAACCGGTGTATTAAAAACCGGACTAGGTCGGGCGGTTAGGCCCCGCTCGTAACCCGTGAGGTAGTCTTTAGCGGGGACCGAACATCGGGCACGTCCGGTCAGACCGGTACGGGCCTCGAGAGCCAACGTGGAAGCCTCGTCCGCCGGGGACAGCGGTCTGCGGCGCCCGCTCGCAGGAGCGGTCCGTCGTGGTTCGTCGGCGACAACGGGTCAGGCGCGGAAGCGAGCAGCCCACCGCCGGACGTCCGTCGCTCGTCGGGTCGCGGGGTGGAGGAGGCAACCGAGATACCCCGTACCGGAACGCCGGGCAAGTCCGACTGTCCGTCATTCATATCCGGTTTATATACAATCAGCTTCATTAGGGTGTGGAGTGACCATACCACTCTGAGTGATCGGCTGTATATATACAACCGTGCCGTGTTGCTGGCGGCGATATATAAGTCGCTGCGAGTATGGTGACTGTTCTCAACGCCCAAGTGATGACCGCTGGAGCCACGGCGAACACGTCCAAAGCCCCAGTCGCGAGGAGGGCGCACGCTCGCTGCGCGCTTCAGTCGCTCACTGCGTTCGCTCCTTCCAGTGCTTGCGTCACCTGCGCCCTCCTCGCGACTGCCCCTTTGAGTCCCACCCAGTACCGCAACCGCGCCGCACCTCACACCTCCCCAGCCTCGCCGGAACGGCGCTTGTAAGCGCCGTTCCGAGCTCCAGCGAGAATCGAAGATTCTCTGGCAGTCGGGCGACGCCCGACGACCTCGCGCGACGCTCTCGCCGGCGGCGTTGCCGCCGGCTGTCAGAGAGACCTTCGGTCTCTCCCTACTCGCGGCCTATCGGCCGCTCGGAGGCGCGCGCCACAGCACTAGTATCGCATATACATCAGCCTCGCCATCGACAGGGGTGGAAATACCGTATTTCCAAGCCGCAACGACTTATAAGACGCCGGACGTTGCCAGTGACATGACCACGGTCGCGGACATCATTGAGCGACTTGAGGCGGAGGCGGCGGCGGACGCCGACCCGGAGACGACGCCCGATGTCGGGATCATCATGGGGTCGGACTCTGACCTTCCGACGATGGAGGGCGCGTACGACGCGCTTCGCGAACTTGGCTTCGCGGAGCAGACCGAGTTCGCCGACTCGCCAACCGCGCGGTTCACGTTCGAGAGCTACGTCGTCTCTGCTCACCGGACGCCAGAACTCATGTACGCGTACGCGGAGACCGCGGCGGAGCGGGGGATCGATGTCATCATCGCGGGTGCGGGCGGAAAATCGGCTGACTTGCCGAACATGACCGCGTCCATCGCGTACCCAATCCCCGTCATCGGGGTGCCGGTACAGGAGAAATCGGTCGACTCTGTGATCGGCATGCCGACCGGTGCGCCCATCGTCGCCGTCGACGCGGGCAAATCCTTCAACGCCGGCTTGTCGGCCGCGCAAGTGCTTTCGCGTGAACACGACGTGATCGAGGAGCGACTGGTGACGTACCACGAGGAACTCAAAGGCGGCGTCGCCGACGTCTCTGCTGCCCTCCATGACCTCGGCATCGACGGGTTCCGCGAGCGGGACAGCGAGTGACGACGTTTCTCGTCCGCTCCGCCGTACAACTGACGGTTCGACGCCTCCCGGGTCCTATCGCTTTGTTATCATGATTGGTAACTCGACCGGTAGTATTAGGCTCGGAGGTCCGACTCGATTCGCACATGCAGCGACGACGACTACTCGGAAGTGTGGGAACGCTCGCCGCGGTCGGGCTGGCTGGCTGTTCGGAAACGGTCGACGACCAGCTTGACGACTTTGGGAGCGATGACAGCCACGAGGGGAATAGTCGAGACGACCGGAGGGGATCGTCCGACGAACGAGACGACGAAGACGAGGCCGGCCCGGAGTCTGCGGTTCGAGCCTACGTACAGGCGGTTCGTGACGGCAACGCTGACACACAGGAACGGCTTCTCCACGAGGACCTCGACACCGAGTCGACGTCCTCGGAGCCGGTCGACGTTGAGATCCGAACGGTCGACCGGCGTGCCGCGGAGGAAATAGAGGGGTACGACGGCCCGGGCGACGTGATCGCCGACCGCCGGATCGAGGGGGTAGACGATGCCGAGATCGCATTGGTGTTCCTCACTGTTGAGCATGCGGAGGAGGGGTTCGGGGACGCCTGGTTCGTCACGGTCCAGTCGGGTGACGACTGGCGGGTTCGGGACTCCTTCTCGCCGGACGCGACCGGCGAGGAATCGAGTCAGGTTGCTACCGACCGAATTGAAGTGATGTACGCGGTCGGAACCGTCGGATCCGACGATACCCTCTCTGCTGCCCGTATCGTCGTTGCCGCCGCACCGGGATCTGACGAGATCGACCTGCGGCAGACGAGCGTCGAGGTGACCTCTGAGTCCGATCACCGCGGGCTCACGCATGGGTTCTCAAGCGAGGACGGACTCGACCCCGACGAGCTTCCATCCGGCGAGTTCGTAACTGTCCCGATTAACGCCGAGGACTCGTCGACGCTGTCGGCGTCTGACGACCGAATCGAAATACGGTTCCCCGTTGAGGCGCTCGGACCTGGGGATCACGCGGTGGTAACGATAACGACGGAAGCCGGTGTAACCACTGAAACCGAGCTCTCGGTACCGGATTCGCTTCCGGCTCCCGGCGAACAAGTGCGTCTCTGAACAGCCGACTGGTAGAACCCTCGGAGACCATCGCTTCTCGTTTCGGTCGTCTCTGCGCGTATGACCGTCCTCGCCCGTACAGCGAGTGTACACGTACGAGTCTCAACGCTTATGAGGGGGCGGTCCAAACCCCAGCACGTTACGGAGACCTATATGAGCGATTGGATAGCGATCGGCGCCTTGGCGGCCGTCGGCCTGCTCATCCCGATTGGGATGATGACCGTGTCGGCGTTGCTCCGACCGAGCGTGCCTGAGACCGGTAAAAGTACCACCTACGAGTCCGGCGAGACCCCAACGGGCGGGACGCGGATCCGGTTCAACATTCAGTACTACATGGTCGCGCTGTTGTTCGTCGTGTTCGACATCGAGACCGTGTTGTTGTTCCCGTGGGTCGTGATCTACCGACCCGCGATCGAGGGCGGCGTCCCGATGATCGATCTGCTGTGGCCGATGTTGGCCTTCGTCGGGATCCTCGCGATTGGACTCGTCTGGGCGTGGCGGACGGGCGCAGTTAAGTGGACCCGAAGCCCCCGTGCGGCCAGCAGAAAGACGGAGCGTGACCTAAACTAATGAGCAGCGATCAACCCTTCATCACCGACGAATCGCGTGTCGTAACCGAAACCCGGGACGCCCGAATGACCGGGCAGGGAGACCGATTCAACTCTCGGCTCCGTGAGGCGTTCGGCTCTTCGCCGTTTATTCTCACCAAGTTCGACAAGTTCCTGAACTGGTGTCGTGGCTCCTCGATGTTCATGCTACAGTTCGGGATCGCCTGCTGTAGTATCGAGATGATGCACACCTACGCGGTGAAACACGACCTCGACCGGTTCGGGAGTGGGGTCCCCCGCGCCTCGCCGCGGCAGGCCGACGTGATGATCGTCCCCGGGACAATCGTCTCGAAGTTCGCCCCGCGGATGAAGCGCGTCTACGACCAGATGCCCGAGCCAAAATTCGTCGTTGGCATGGGTTCATGTACCATCTCTGGCGGGCCGTTCCAAGAGGGATACAACGTCATCAAGGGCGCCGAGGAAGTCATTCCGATCGACATCCACGTCCCCGGCTGCCCGCCCCGCCCCGAAGCGCTGGTGTACGGCGTCGTCAAGCTTCAGGAGCGCGTCGCCAACGGCGAGGCCGCACCGGTGACGGTCAAGCCCTACGAGCTGGAACAGTTCTCCGACCTCGAAAAAGACGAGTTGGTCGAGAAACTCACGGACCAGATCGACGAAGACGAACTGGTCATGCGGTACAACTTCGCTGATTCGCCATGAGCCTCGAAGCACCGGACACGCCCGAAGCCGATACGGTGACCGAACACGACCCCGAGGAGCTTGCTGCGCTGCTCGGCGATCTGGTCGTCGGGCGCGACGACCACCTGAACGCCCCCGGCTTCGTCATCCGCCCGGACACCGTCCAAGAGACGCTCTCAATCCTGAAAGAGCAGGCCGGATACGACCACCTCTCCGTGGTCTCGGCTCAGGAGTACGAGAACCGCTACGAATCGATCTACCACTTGAAGAAGTTCGACGACCCGACCCAAGAGGTCAGCGTCGTCGTCCCCGCTGATAAAGACGATCCGGTCTCGGAGTCCGCGGAGCCTGTCTTCCGGACCGCCGACTGGCACGAACGTGAGGCGTACGACCTGATCGGGATTGAGTACGACGACCATCCCGACCTCCGCCGGATCCTCCTTCCGGAGACGTGGCAGGGTCATCCCCTCTCGATGGACTATGACAAGGACCAGCCACAGATCGCGTCGCTGCCGTCCCACGTCAATCCGATACAGAAGCATCACATGGACGACGAGTCCGATACGATGTTCCTCAATATCGGGCCACACCATCCGGCGACGCACGGCGTGCTTCACCTAAAAACCGTTCTGGACGGTGAGCAGGTCGTCGATGTCGAGTCCGACATCGGCTACCTCCACCGCTGTGAGGAACAGATGGCACAGAACGGAACGTACCGTCATCAGATCATGCCGTACCCCGACCGCTGGGACTACATCTCGGCGGGACTGCTCAACGAGTGGGCGTACGCGCGTGCGGCCGAGGACCTCGCGGATATCGACGTGCCCGAGTACGCGCAGGTCATTCGGACGATGGGCGCAGAGATGTGCCGTATCGCCGCACATATGCTCGCCCTGGCGACGTTCGCGCTCGACGTGAACGGCGACTTTACCGCGACGTTCATGTACGCGATCAATGACCGCGAGCGCGTACAGGATCTGCTTGAGGACCTGACCGGGCAGCGGCTGATGTTTAATTACTTCCGACTCGGCGGGGTCGTCTGGGATCTGCCGGAGCCGCGCGAGGAGTTCTTCTCGAAGACTCGTGACTTCCTCGACCAGCTGCCCGGCTCCGTCGAGGAGTACCACAACCTCATCACCTCGAACGAGATTTTCCAGATGCGGACGATCGACACGGGCATTCTCCCGCCCGAGGTCGCAAAGAACTACGGTGCGACCGGTCCCGTCGCTCGCGGTTCGGGCGTCGATTACGACCTCCGACGCGACGATCCATACGGGTACTACGACGAGCTCGACTGGGACGTGATCACCGAGGACGGCTGTGACAACTACAGCCGGCTGCTCGTTCGGATGCAGGAGGTCGAGGAGTCCGCCAAGATTATCGAGCAGTGTATCGACCTCTTGGAGGACTGGCCGGAGGAGGAACGGAACATACAGGCAAACGTCCCGCGGACGCTGAAGCCGGACGACGATACCGAGATATATCGTGCCGTCGAGGCGGCAAAAGGTGAACTCGGTATCTACATGCGCGCGGACGGCACGGACAAGCCGGCTCGGTTCAAGATCCGCTCACCGTGCTTCTCGAACCTCCAGACGCTGCCCGAGATGGCGAACGGGGAGTATATCCCTGATGTGATCGCTGCGTTAGGGAGCCTCGACATCGTGCTCGGGGAGGTGGACCGCTGATGGGGGCGACCTCCGTACAGCTGTTCCCCGAGTTCATTGCGGAGACACTCGGAATATCTGGGGTTCTTGGACAGGTCATCGGGGCGCTCGTCGCGGCGGCCGTCGTCGGGAACATCGTACTCGCGTTCACAGGTGTTGCCGGACCGTGGGCGAAACGGAAGATCACCGCGGCGTTCACGGACCGGATCGCGGTCGACCGGATCGGTCCGTTCGGACTGTTGATCATCCCAGCCGCGGCGGTTCAGCTGCTCGCGAAGGAACTCATCATCCCCGAAGGTGTTGACCGCCCGACTTGGGACATCGCGCCGGTCATCCTCCCGGCATCGGCGCTGCTCGGATTCGCCGTGATTCCGATGGGACAGCTCGGTCCGATCAACTTCCACCTGGCCGATCCGGAGGTTGGACTGGCGCTCGTGTTCGCCTTCGCCTCCATCGCATCGGTGTCGCTCGTGATGGCTGGCTACGCCTCGAACAACAAGTACTCGATGCTCGGCGGACTGCGCGCGGTCGCACAGAACCTCGCGTACGAGATTCCGCTCATCGTCACGGCGATGTCCGTCGTGATCTTCGCGGGAACGCTCCAGATGAGCGGCATCGTTGCTGCCCAACAGGACGTGTTGTTCACGATCGCCGGGTTCGACATCCCGGCGTGGTATGCTCTCGTGAATCCGTTCGCCTTCGTGTTGTTCCTCACGGCGAACATGGCGGAGATCGGCCGAAACCCGTTCGATATTCCCGAGGCGCCGACGGAGATCGTTGGCGGGTACCAGACGGAGTACTCTTCGGCGTACTTCGTGTTGTTCTACCTCGGTGAGTTCGTCCACATCTTCCTCGGCGGCGCGATCCTCGCCGTGACGTTCCTCGGCGGCGCATCCGGCCCCGGCCCAGAGAGCATCGGCTTCCTCTGGTTCGTGGTGAAGATCTGGGGCTTCTTCCTGTTCACGCAGTGGGCTCGTGCGGCGTTCCCGCGCGTTCGAATCGATCAGCTGATCGAGATTGGCTGGAAAGGAATGCTAGTGTTGTCGTTCGCAAACCTGGTCCTCACGGCCGTAATCGTGGGTGTAATCGTATGATCGGATTAATGAAATCAATGGCGACCACTATGAAGCACGCGCTCGACGGGAAAACGTTCACGGTGGAATACCCGGAGGACGCACCCGACGTGAGCCCGCGCTTCCGTGGCGTCCACAAGTTCAGTCAGGAGCGGTGTATCTGGTGTCGACAGTGCGAGAACGTCTGTCCGAACGACACGATCCAGATCGTTCAGG
>LFFM01000162.1_pt1 | contig 42630 bp, 37 predicted proteins | sample 643131 | NCBI WGS metagenome assembly LFFM01 (sample SAMN03777445, study PRJNA286221) | soda lake metagenome | biome: soda lake; feature: Kulunda steppe; material: water; isolation source: sample Tc-Br brine of Tanatar trona crystallizer | place: Russia: Kulunda steppe | collected 2011-07 | reverse complement strand
TCGTCCCGTCCGCACCGGCCTCCTCGGCGTACGTCGTGCGGTCGATCACTTCACGCTGGCTCACGCCGGACCCGCCAATGATACACGTGATATCGTCGGCGGCATCGACACAAACGTCGGTGATCCGCTGGAACTCCTCGTCGGAGGGGGCGTTGATCTGCCCCATGCTCGACAGCTGGACGAAGCCGTGGACACCGCGGGACTCGAGGTACTGGACGTTCTCACGGATCCCGTCGTAGTCGATGGTCTGGTCCTCGTTGAGACAGAGCGGGTTCAACGCGAGGATCCCCTCTATCGGCTTTCTAGTGAATTCTGGCATTATATACGTGTCACCTGTACACGTGTGACTCTCCCGTACCCTCATTAAATCTGCCGCTCCGACGCTCGGTGAACGATCCCGGCGATGGTACCCACCGCACGTCGTCGGGATGATACATCCCGTACTCGTCGGCGACGGCACCACCTCGATGATTACCTGTGAGAGAACATCATACATATTTTCATCATACGAAAAAATTCGGGGAGAGATTGATCCGTCGTTCCCGTTCTCTCGCCGTAACCGCGGTCGAACCGAGTGAGTCGGGGACATCCGATCAGAGGAGGGATCCAGCAACGCGACACCGATCATCCTGACGAGAAGCGAGAATCGATGACGTGTTCGCGTTCGAAACCGTTCACGTGCCCGCGAACGTACACGTGATCCGGAATATCGACTCGTCCGATAACGACGCTGAAATCGTTTATTCCGGCGGAAGTGAATACTTATAACGATCTATCATTCACATTTGATTCACACTGTGAAACAGATTGGCCGACGACGGGGGTCACGTTCGATGGCCGGATCGATGCCGGGTACGAGCTGCTCGACGGGTGTCCCGTCACCTCTCACCCGTTGATCGCGAGTCGCTCGAGTGAACTTACTACTCGGGAGTCGGAATTACAAACGTACGGTAGTAATGGAAAGGGTGGCCGAGGAAGCGCGTAACCCGGGCAACGGCGGGTCCGGGACGCTCGAAACGCGCCGAAACGCCGTCGTTTCCCTGATGGTTCGTTTGTTCGGAGGTTAGTTGTTTCATAATAAGAAAAAATCGTCAGCGAAACGGCTTTTACCTCTCCAAACGGCGTACGGAAACGTGAGAGATGTATACGTTATCGGTGCGTCCCAGTCTGCATTCGGGGCGTTCCCGGAACAGTCGTATCGTTCGCTCTTCACCACCGCTTATGAGCGGGCGCTCGCGTCCGTCGATGCCGACTTCGACGAGTCACTGATCGACGAAGCGTACATCGGCACGCTGGGTGTCGGCGGGCGCCAGCTGGGTCTCAGTGGCCCGGCAGTCACGGAACACGTCGGCCTCCATGGGATCCCCTGTACGCGTGTCGAGAACGCGTGCGCTGCGAGCGGGACCGCGCTCCGACAGGCAGTGATGGCGATCCGTTCAGGGGTCGCGGATGCGGCCCTCGCTGGGGGGTTCGAAGTAATGACGGACATGAGCGCCGAACAGACGCGATACTGGCTCGGCGTGAGTGGAGAGACCGAATGGGAGCGCATGGCGGGTACGACGTTTGCCGGGGTGTACGCACAGATGGCCGATGCACACATGGCTGAACACGGAACGACGCGGGAACAGCTCTCACAGGTGGCGGTAAAGAACCACTCGAACGGGGCGAAAAACCCCGACGCCCACCTCGGGTTCGAGTGTTCCCTCGACGACGCCATGAACGGCACGCCGGTCGCGGACCCGCTGAATCTCTACGACTGTTGTCCGACCTCTGACGGAGCGAGCGCCGCTATCCTCGCGTCCGAGAGCGTGGCTCGCGAGGTCACCGATGATCCGGTTCGAGTCGCCGGTACCGGCCAGGCGAGCTCCCGTATCGGCTTGTTCCAGAGACCGGGCCTGACGAGCATCCCGGCGACGGAAGCTGCTGCCGGGCAGGCATACGACGAGGCCGGAATCCGTCCCGACGACGTGGATTTCGCGGAGGTACACGACTGTTTCTCGATCGCGGAACTCCTCGCGTACGAGGATCTCGGGTTCTGTGATCGTGGGGAAGCAGGGGCGTACCTCGAAGAGGGTGAGACGGCTCCGGACGGGAGCCGTCCGGTCAATCTCTCGGGAGGACTCAAAGCGAAGGGGCATCCCATCGGTGCGACCGGGACCGGACAGACCGCGGAGGTGTTCAAACAGCTCCGCGGCGACGCGGGTGAACGGCAGGTCGACGGGCTGGAAGTCGGGCTCTCACACAACGTGGGAGGCTCGGGTGGCGCCGTCGTAGTCACGGTGTACGAGGAGGGATGGGCATGAACTCCGAAACGGATCGACGAAGTATCGAGAGCGTGGGCGTGTATACGCCCAGATATCGGATCAGTTCGAAGACGATCACGGACGCGGGCGGCACGTTCGAAGCGAGAGGAGTCACGAGGAAGACGGTTCCAGCGGGGGACGAGGACACGGTCACGATGGCGGTCGCAGCGGCCGAACGAGCGCTGTCCGACGGGTCAGTCGGGCCTGCGGACGTCGTCGAACTTCACCTGGCAACGACGACGCCACCACAGGAATCCTTCGATATCGGTGCCACCGTGATCGAGCTCCTCGGTCTTCCGGCGAGTACGGCAGTCACCGTTCGCACACAGTCAACGAACGCGGGCACGAGAGCGCTCGATGCCGCCTTCGATTCCGACGGGCCGGCACTCGTCATCGCAGCGGACGCCCCGGCAGCCGCTCCTGACGATCCGATCGAGCATGCCGCCGGTGCGGGCGCCGTTGCGTTCCTGCTCACGGCCGAGGGACCCGTCGATCGGGTCGATGCCGCTTCGTTTGCTGAGGAGTACCCGGGAACCCGGTTCCGTGAACGCGGAAGCGACGAGGTCGTCAGCTACGGCGCAACGGCGTACGAGCGTCGTGCGTTCATCCGGCCGATCGTCGGAGCCGTCAACGCACTCGACGAGGCACCGAGTGCCCTCGCCGTAACCGCACCCGACGGGAGCCTCCCCAGTCGTGTTAGCCGTGCGCTCGAACACGAGACAGAGACGTATCACGTCGCCGATGACCTCGGCGATCTCGGTGCGGCGAGCGCGCTCTTCGGTCTCCTCGCGGCATGGGAAAACGACGAACCCACCGTAACGGTCGTCGGACACGGTTCCGGGGCGGGGGCTACGGCGCTCTCGCTCGATGGAAGTCTGTCCGTCACGCTCTCGCGACGGACTGAAGAGATCGGCTATGCCACGTACCTACGAAAGCGTGGGCACACGCTCGGAGCCGACGGAGGTGACAGCTGATGGGTGCGTATACGAGCGTCCCGACGTGGTGGCAACACAGTGAGAGTCGATATCGGTTGATCTGTGGAACGTGTCCGGAGTGTGGCACGGTCAACTTCCCGCCCAACGGTGCGTGTGTCGGGTGCCAGGAACGGGTCGAATACGACACGTTCGAACCGAACGGGACGGGAACGGTTCGTACCGTGACCGTGATCCGAGGCGGCGCACCGCCGGAGTTCACCAGCTTGCTTGCAAAGGAGGACGCGATCGCCGTCGCCGTCATCGAGCTCGACGAAGGCGTCCGGGTGCCGGCCATGCTGACGGACTGTGAGCCGGACGACATCGAGCGGGGCGACCGAGTCACGCGAGTGATCAGACGGATCTACGAACAGGAGGGCGTGATACGGTACGGCTACAAGTTCCGGCCGGTCCGAGAAGAGGACGAAACCAGGAGTTCACCGACCTGAGACCGTTCGGATCGCTACAATCGGGCTGTAATACGCCCAGAGACACCCGCGACGGGGCCCGACTTTTCCTCTCGTTTCTCGTCTGGTTCCCGTGTCGTGATCGAACTACCAGCGTGCGGCCGGCGGTAGACGGTTGTCAGTATCAACCGGACTAGTGTAGGGCCTCGCCTTTCCTCTGGCAGTGGTAACACATCGAACGCACTCGAAGACGACGGTCGTTCCATATCATGTGCGTCCACCACACGATTGAGATACGCGGCGTGAGAATAATCAAAATAAATATACTACTGTATTACTACCAATTTAAATATATTTAATAGCACGTTACGCCGGTAGCACTCGGATGAGGTAGTTCTGATGAGTGATCGGGTTACCGGAGTGGGTCAGACCTCGTCCGGAGACGAATCGTTCGACCGTTCCGTGTCAGCGATTCACAACAGTTCACAGTCATGATGTACTGAGATACCGGATTCGAGATCGGAATCGACCTTTTCACGATCTCCGTTGAATTCGGGATGGCTGTTTGTCGGATTCCTCCCACGGCTGAAGCCGTGGGCTTCCACCTTGCATCTATGTGAACTGATCGTGTAGCGCGGGTCAGGTCCGATCGTCTCGGACGTGTACAGAACTCATCAAATCGTCATGGATGACTAGCTCCGGGTCGTGTAGGAACGCCGTTTCCGATCATGTACGATTCGAATACAGTATTGATATATGATTTCTTCGAACTCGAGCGGGGTTTATAATCAGTGCAATACCGGCACTCGCTTCACGGCGGGCACGCTGATGTCGCTCGGATACTCACGATGTCAGTCTTCCTGTACGTGAGGTTCCGTACATACGTGTCGGTCACCGATACGTGCCGGTCACCGCTCACCCTCAGAGAGACCTCACCGCCACTGCCACTATCTTTAACAAGTCACGGAACAGTATTTAGATCGATCATGAAGAAACTCATCAACGATCCGGACGACGTCGTCGACGAGATGCTCGACGGAATGCTCGCGGCGTACCCCGACCGGCTCCGCCGGCTTCCCGACACGCAAGTGCTCGTCCGTGATGACGCACCCCTCGACGGAAAAGTAAGTCTCGTCACCGGTGGCGGAAGCGGCCACGAACCCACCCATGCCGGCTACATCGGTGACGGGATGCTCGACGGGGCGGCCGCGGGCGGCGTGTTCTCCTCGCCGACCGCCGATGAGTTCGAGGCGCTGATCGACGCCTGTGACGGCGGCGACGGCGTGCTTGCCATCATCAAGAACTACGAGGGCGACGTTATGAACTTCGAGACGGCTATCGAGCTGGCGGAGATGGAGGGCGTCGAGATGGAGAGCGTCGTCGTCGACGACGACGTCGCCGTCGAGGACTCGCTGTACACCTCCGGACGCCGGGGCGTCTGTGGGACCATCCTCGTCCACAAGGCCGCTGGCGCGAAGGCGGCCGAGGGCGCGGATCTGTCGGAGGTCAAACGCGTGGCCGAGAAAGTGATCGACAACGTCGGCACGATGGGGATGGCACTCACATCGTGTGTCACGCCGGAGAAGGGCGAGCCGACGTTCGACCTCGACGATGACGAGATCGAGCTGGGTATCGGGATCCACGGCGAACCCGGCACCGAGCGAACCGGAACCATGCCCGCTGACGAGGTGACGGACGAGCTAACGGACGCAGTGCTCGAGGACCTCGACGTCGAGGAGGGTGAAGAAGTGCTCACCATCGTCAACGGGATGGGCGGCACCCCCGAGATGGAGCTGTTCGTCGTCAACCGGCGCCTTCAGGAGCTGCTCGGCGAGCGTGGCGTCGAGACATACGACGCGTGGGTCGGCGATTACATGACCTCGCTCGACATGGAGGGTGTGTCGATCACGCTGTGTGTCCTCGACGACGAGCTCGCGGGACTGTTCGATGCGCCCGCTGACACCCCCGGACTGAGCGTCCAATGAGCGGGGACGGTGGGGCCGTCGTCGCGGCCGTCGAGCGAGTCGCTGAGCGGCTCGAGCACGAACGCACCAATCTCACCCAGCTCGATTCCGCCATCGGTGACGCGGACCACGGCGGAAACATGGCGCGCGGCTGGGCGAAGGCCGCGGAGGCTGCTCGCGATCTGGATAACACGGATCCCGAGACGGTCGCCAAGACCGTCGGGAAGACGCTCATGTCGGAGGTCGGAGGCGCGTCAGGGCCACTGTTCGGCGGTTCGCTCGTCTTCGCCAGCGCCGAGCTCGAGGGCGGTATCACCGCCGACACAGCAGTCGCGTTCGCGGAGACCTACCTCGAGAAGGTGGAGGACCGCGGTGATGCCCGGGTCGGCGACGGGACGATGATCGACGCCCTGCTCCCGGCGGTCCACACGTTCAAGAAGTCGATAGAGACCGACGAGCTCCCGCCGCTCGAGGCGCTCGCGAAGGCGACCGACGCGGCCGAGCGCGGCGTGGCGTTCACGGTTCCGATCCGGGCACGGAAGGGTCGCGCCTCGTATCTCGGCTGGCGCTCGGTCGGCCATCAGGACCCCGGCGCGACGAGCACCCTGTTCATCCTCGAGGAGCTGCTGGAGACGGCCGCCGACCGGCTCGACGAGCCGATCCCGGACGTAGACGCCACCTCGCCAACGATCCCCGATGAGGACGTGGAGGACGTGGAGGACGGGGCGTGACGGTCGGACTCGTCGTCGTCTCTCACAGCAAGCGGGCAGCCGAGGGGATCCGAGAAATCGCCGCGGAGATGGCGGGTGATACTCGTATCGAGGCCGTCGGCGGCGACGGCCAAGGAGGCATCGGAACCGTTCCGGACGCCATTGGCGACGCGCTTGCCACGGTCGACGGCGACGACGGCGTCGTCGTGTTGGTCGATCTCGGGAGCGCCGTGATGAACGCCGACGTCGCCATCGAGATGAGCGACGCCGACGCCGTCATCGCGGACGCACCGGTTCTCGAAGGCACGGTCAACGCCGCGGTCGCTGCCACCGACCCGAACGCCACGATGGCGTCGGTGAGAGACCAGGCGGAGGCGGCCCGGGACATCGAGAAGCTGTAGCGGCGGCAACACTCCGACTCGACCGGTGCACCCACGCTAGGACTCGAGTAGCTCCCGGACCGCCGCCCGCGTCTCACAGGCCAGGACGGCGTCCGCGAGCGCTCGGGCGTCCGCCGTGTCGATCTCGCGGATTCGTTCTTTCACTGCGGGCACCGTCACCGCGCTCATGCTGAGCTCATCCAGTCCGAGCCCGACGAGCAGCTCGGTCAGCGCCGGGTCACCCGCCATCTCGCCGCACATCCCGACCCACGCCTCGGTGTCGGCCACCGCGGTCGTCGTCCGACGTATTGCACGCAACACCGCCGGATGGAGCGGATCGTGATACTCCGCGACGGCGTCGTTCTCACGGTCGACGGCCATCACGTACTGGGTGAGGTCGTTCGTGCCGATGCTGAGAAAGTCGAGCCGCTCGCCCAACCCGTCGGCGAGATATGACGCGGCGGGCGTCTCGATCATCACGCCGAGCTCGGGGATCTCGTGATCGACGTCTGCCGCTTCGAGGTCGGCGGCGACCGTTTCGACCGCTCTGACTGCGTCTTCGACCTCCTCGATCCGCGTCACCATCGGAAACATGACGGCGAGACTGCCGCCGTCCTCTACCGCCGCGGCGCGCAATAGGGCACGCAGCTGCGTCTCGAACAGATCGGCGTGGTCGCCGAGCGACAGGCGGATCCCTCGCCGTCCGAGAAACGGATTGGTCTCGGTGGGGAGATCGAGATACGGCACGTCCTTGTCCCCGCCGACGTCGAGCGTCCGGACGACGACGCGGTCGTCCGGAAACGCTTCTAGGGCGGTCGTGATAGCCTCGTACTGCTCCGCCTCGTCCGGCGGAGACTCCCGATCGAGAAAGAGGAACTCCGTTCGGAACAGTCCTATCCCGTCCGCACCGCGGTCAATCGCCGAAGGCAGCTCGGCCTCGCTCCCGACGTTGGCGGCGACCTCGATCGCCGTGCCGTCCCGGGTCGTCACCCCCTCGTGGACGGCGTCGGTCCGCTCGTTGTCGACGGCGGCTCGCCGGGCTTCGTCAGGATCGACGACGAGCTCGCCGACCTCGCCGTCGACGAGGACGGTTTCGCCGTCGGACACATCCCGGAGCGCGTCGCCGACGCCGACCACTGCCGGAATCGACAGCGATCGCGCGATGATCGCCGCGTGTGAGGTTCGACCGCCCGACGCGGTCGCGATCCCCGCGACCGAGTCGGGATCGAGACTCGCGGTGTCGCTCGGGGTGAGGCGCTCGGCCACCAGCACCGTGTCGGACGGCAGCGCCGAGAGATCGACCCCAGCGACGTCGAGCAGCGCGCGAAGCAGTCGATCGCGAACGTCGCGGAGGTCGTCGGCTCGCTCGGCCATCCGGCCGTCCATCCCCCCGAACCGGTCGATCGCCTCCCCGAACCGGTCGTCGACGGCGTGTTCGGCGGGCGTTCCGTCGTCGATTGCGGCCTCAACGTCGTCGACCAGCCCGGGGTCGTCGAGGAACGCCTCGTGGGCCTCAAAGACCGCTGCTTCCTCCTCGCCGACGCGTTCGGCGGCACGATCACGAGCCTGCCGGATCGCCTCGCGGGCCTCCACACGGGCGTCCTCGAACCGTTCCCGTTCGACGGCCGGATCGACTGTGGCGGGATCCGGCCGGTCGGGGAGCTGTAGATCCTCGGTCGGGGAATACCAGCGTGCCGTCCCGATCCCGGAGAGTGGTGTGCTTCCGACCCCTTCGAGCGTTCTCACTCGTCGTCACCCTCCGTCTCCTCCTCGACCGGCATCGTGAGCAGGTCACAGACCGCCTCGAGCGCCGCTTCTGCCTCCGAGCCCTCGGCAATGACTCGGACCGACTCCCCGTGAGCGACGTTGAGGCCCGTCACGGAGAGCATGCTGTTCGCCGGAACCAACTCATCGGTATCCGGCCCGTCACCGCCCCCGGCGTTTTCCTCGGCTCGACCGATCGAGACCTCGGCGTCGAACCGGTTCGCCGTTCGGACGAGCTTCGATGCCGGTCGTGCGTGTAATCCGGCTTCCGGCACTACCGTCACGATACGTTCCATGTCTCCGCTACGTCGCGAGGGCGTGTTATATGTTCGTCACCCGGATCGGAGGCCGACGATCGTGGCGATCGTGGTGTCACGGATCGGGCGAGAACGACCCGTGGAACGTCCACCCCGGTGACGTGCTCGCAAACGGCATCTCAGAGTCGGTGTTCGATCCACCGGTCGTCGTCGAGTGGTTCACGGCGCGCGGACCTCCCGGAGACACCGGATCCGTGCGAGTAGCGGCGGGTCAGGGAGCGACCTGCTTCGTCGAGACCAGCTCGATCACGTCGCGGTGGGCGAGCTCGTGGCCGGCCCCCACCTGTCGGCCGCTCCGACAGTCGATGCCGTGGAGCAGCCCCTCGCCGATGTCCGAGTGGATGTGGAACGCGAACTCCTCCGTCGTCGCGCCCTCGGGGAGAACGAAGCAGTCGCGGAACACGCCCTTCTCGTCGTCACGGCTCCCGCTCGCAGTACCCGGGAAGACGGCGATACAGCCGAGCACGTCGAAAACGGCCTCCTCGAGCGCGTGTTGGACGCCCGTCCCGCCGTACGTTTCGACGAACGACTCGATCCGGCGCAGGCCCGCCTCCTGTTCGCCGGAGACGTCGCCGACGATGTCGAAGGTGTCGTCGCCCGCGGTGTAGTCGACGACCCCCGCCTCGTCGGCGTTTTTGAGTGCCTTCTCGGCGTGGGCGCTAGCCGGGATGAACGAGAGGTGATCGTAGTCGTCGTCGACGGTGATCGTCTCCCAGTTCTCCTGGGCTTCCGGCGTGTCCATCTTGTTGGCGGCGACGACCATCGGCTTGGTTCGCTTGCGGATCTCGCGGGCTAGTTCGGCTCTATCCGTGTCGTCCCACGTGTCGGGGTCGAGCTCGAGGCCCTCAGCCAGGATCACCTGCTTCATTCGGTCCGTATCGACGCCGAACGCGGACATCTGTTCGGCGAGCTCCTCCTCGATGGCCGCCTCTGAGCCGTGATAGCGAGTCTCGTACTTCTCGAGACCCTTCTCGAGGACGTCGAGGTACCACTCGTCGAGCTCCCGCTCGAGGAAGTCGATGTCCTTACGGGGGTCGTGGCCGGTCGTCGCCTCCCCCTCGATATCCGTCGTCCCCGAGAAATCGACGATGTGGACCAGCACGTCGGTCTCGTTGAGATCGGTGAGGAACTGGTTGCCCAGCCCGCGTCCCTCGTGTGCGCCGGGAACGAGCCCGGCGACGTCGACGAGTTCGACCGGGACGAACCGCGTGCCGTCGCGGCAGACGCCGACGCTCGGCGTACAGGTCTCGTCGAACTCGGGGGCCGCACAGGCGACGCGGACGTACGCCTCGCCAACGCTCGGGTCGATCGTCGTGAAGGGATAGGCTCCCTCGGGCACGTCGTTCATCGTCGCCGCGTTGAAGAAGGTCGACTTGCCCACCGAGGGCTTGCCGACGAGACCGATCCGGTAACTCATTACTCCCGGTGGGCGGTCCGCGGTGAAAAGCGATGCGAGAGCGGGCGTCCCCTGCGTGTGTCTCACACGGGCATGTCGCTGAGGGCATCACTCGCACCCGTGAGACGCGCGTCGTTGTCCGCGAACGCTCACGCCTCCCGAAGGTGCTCACAGTCCCCGGCGTGAACGGCCACCTGCCCGTCGTCCGTCTCGACGACGAGCGCGCCGGGCGGTTCGACGTCGACCGCCGTTCCGATCACCTCGTCGGTCGTCGTTTCGACGCGGACTCGCCGTCCGAGCGTGACGGCACGCTCGCGCCACGCGGGCAGGACGGCCTCGGGGTCGGCACCGAGCTCGGCGAACCGTTCGAGCAACCGCGCGACGAACCGGCGGCGGTCGACGTCGGGATCGACGCTGCTCTCGGCGTCGCTCTTCCCGGTCGCGCGTTCCGCCCGCAACGACGTGGCGCCCGCCGGTAAGACGTCGGAATCGATGTTCGCGTTGACTCCCATGCCGACGGCGAGCCAGGAGACGCGGTCGGCCTCGCCTTCCATCTCGGTGAGGACGCCGGCGAGCTTGCGGCCGCCGCGGCCGCCGGCGCTCGGTCCCGACCCCGGTTCCTCGTCGTGGACGAGCACGTCGTTCGGCCACTTGATCCCCGCGTCGACGCCCGCCTCGCGGCAGGCGTCGGTCATCGCGACCGCGGCCGTGAGCGTGAACAGCGGCGCACGTGTCGGAGGAACCGCCGGCCGGAGCAGGAGGGACACCCAGACGCCGCCGCTCGGCGAGACCCATTCGCGGTCGAGGCGGCCGCGGCCGCCGGTCTGTTCGTCGGCGACGACGGCCACGTCGGTCCGGCCCTGGCCGGCGAGCTCGCGCGCTCGATCGTTCGTCGAGGAGACGGCGTCGTGGTACTCGACGGTGTACGGCGCGTCGAGTCCGAACTCGATCCCGGCCGCACAGTACGCTGGATCGGCGGAGGCGACGTACCCATCGGCCGTCGAGTCGACGGCGAACCCTTCCTCGCGAAGCGACTCGACGGCCTTCCATACCGCTGCCCGTGAGACGCCGATCTCGTCGGCGAGAGCCGGTCCCGATACGGGACCGCATTCGAGGGCGTCGAGGAGGGCGCGTCGTGTGTCCATATCACGACGAAACGGGCGGGAGCCGAAAGTCGTTCCGGCCGACTTCGACGTGGCATCACGGAGTGACGAGACGAAAGTCGACGACTATACTCGTGGGTCACTAACACGTCAGTCCGCTTCCTGGCGGGGTACATCTATGCCGATCCGTACACAATACCGAGTATGATCCACGCGGAAGGTCCGCTCCTCACGATCGACCTGACCCAGCGAACCGCGACCCGAACCTCGATCGATGACGTGTTGGAACGCTACATCGGGGGCCGAGGGGTGGCGACCGCGCTCGCACACGATCGGATCCCGTTCGATGCCGACCCGTTCGGCCCGGAGAACCGGGCGTACCTCGCGACGGGACCGTTTCAGGCGTCGACTACGTCGTTCACCGGCCGGCTCTCGATGACCGGACTCTCGCCGCTCACCGACGGATTGGTCTCAACGAACGCCGGGGGGTATCTCTCGCGCGAGCTCGCCGGGACGGGGATCTCGACGCTCGAGGTGGTCGGCGCGAGCGACGAGCTCCTGATCGCCCACGTCACCGACGATGGCGTCGAGTTCGAGCCGGTGCCGGAGCTCCGTGAGGCGACGGTTCCGAAGGTGTCCGAACACGTGGCGGAGACGCGGGATCTCGGCCCTGAGAACTGTATCGCGATCGGCCCCGCCGGTGAGAACCACGTCCGGTTCGCCTCCGTGATGACGTCGAACTCGCGGGCGTTCGGGCGGGGCGGCCTCGGCGCGGTGCTCGGCTCAAAGAACCTCAAGGCGGTCACGTTCACGGGCGACGCGAGTCCCGGGATCGAGATCCCGGATCCGCCCGCGATGGATATCCATCGCGAGGCGGCGACGTCCGACGACCGGATGAAACGACAGGGAACGACCGGCGGAACGGAGTTCATCAACGAGAACTTCTCGCTGCCGACCCGCTACTTCGAGGAGTACACCTTCGAGGACGCGGCCTCGATCGGCGGAGACGCTGTCGAGGAAAAGAAGTATAAAAAGGAGTCCTGCTCACAGTGCGCGTACGCCTGCAAGCTCCCGACTCGTGACGAGGTGCGCGGGGTCGAGACGGAGGGACCGGAGTTCGAGACCGTTTACGCGTTCGGGTCGAGCCAGGGCGTCGGCGACATCGTCGACGTGATGGCCGCGAACGAGCTGTGTGACACCCTCGGCATGGACACCATCTCCGCCGGCGTGACGGTCGCGGCCTACCTCAAAAGCGAGGGCGAGTTCGGAAACGCCGAGCTGGCGCGGGAGATCACCGAGCGGATCGCGTACCGGGCGGATGGCGACGAGCTCGCGGACCTGCTCGCGGAGGGGGTCCATCGAGCACACCAGAGCCTCGACGTCGACGACTACACCGTGAAAGGACTGGAGTTCGCCGCCCACGACGGACGCGTGCTGCACGGACAGGGGCTCTCCTATGCGGTCGCGAACCGTGGTGCGGACCACATGTACGCCGGAATGCTCTCCCCCGAGTATTCGGGAGAGATCGACCCCGAGGGGACGTTGGGGAAAGCCGAGAAACTCGTCGAACTGGAGAACCATAACGTGATCCGTGACTCGGCGATCGTCTGCGCGTTCGCGAGCGATTACGTTACCGACGAACGGTTGGCGAGGATGCTCGGAACGACGTACGACGAGCTCCTCTCGATAGGCGCGGAGACCGTCGATCGCGAACGTCACTTCAATAACCGGCGCGGGATCGACGCCGCGGACGACACGCTGCCCTACGAGATCCCCGACCTCGACGCGGCGGTACGGGAGTACTACGCGGCCCGCGGGCTCACCGAGGAGGGTCGGGTCCCCGACGGTCGGATCGACCCGATCGCGATCGGGGACTCGCCGGCGGCGACCGATGGGGGCGAGACCGGAGGCAGCGCCGGCGACGACACGGGAACGAGGCGGGAAGCCGAGGACTGATGCCCGTACCACCCGCCCGAAGTGGTATCAGTGAGAACCCGACCGGTGAGGACCCGACGGTTGCGGTCGTCGTTCTCGATGGCGAGGAGCGACACGTTCTGTCCGTCGAACAGGGTCGAACGCTGCGTGACGCGCTCCTCGATGCGGACCACTCACCGTACACGGGTCTGACGAGTCGGCTAAACTGCGGCGGACGGGGGATCTGTGCGACCTGCGGCGTCCGGGTTCGCTCCGGCCCGGACCCGGACCACTGGCACGACCGGCTCGCGGCACGGTTCGGCTACCCGCGGCTCTCCTGTCAGGTGGTGGTCGACCGACCGATGACCGTCACACTCGTCGATAAGCGCGTGTGGGGCGGTCGGGAACCGAACGCGGACACCGATCCGGACGAGTCTTCAAATTGCCCCCGCTGAACGGCCAGGAGACACCTCGTTTCCGGTGAAACGGCGGATCGGGAGCAGCGCGTTCGTCGAGCATCGTCGATCGGGAGGGCACGGTGACCGTTCGCGTCGAGGTGAGGGTAACACGAGTGACGTGTCACACGTCCAGCGTGTCACCGATCACTCGAACGTCGCGTCGAACGCGGATGCGCCGAGGGGATCGAACGTGCCCGCGGCGACGTTCTCTCGGAGATGATCGGGATCGGTCGTGCCGACGAGCGAGCAGGACACCGCCGGCGCACTGCGCGCGAAGTTGAGCGCGCGCTGAGCGGGGGTGTCGCCCGCGAGGCGGTCGTCGATACCGTCCGGGATCGTGTCCTCGACCGCCAGCTCCCCCTGCCCGATGCTCGCGCTCGTGACTACCGAGAGGCCGGCCTCGTATGCGAACTCGAGCGTCGACATCGGCTCCCCGTCCGGGTCATCCGGGGGCCGTTGGTTCGCCCGGGTGAACGCGTCGGCCATCCTCACGTTGAACGGGAGCTGGATCGTCGTCAACCCGTGGTCGTCGTCCGCACCGACCGTCTCCCCGGCGGCCTCGGCGCGGGCGATTATTCTCCGAAGCGAGAGGTACGCGTCGTGGCCCGCTGGCACCCGGAACGCCCGCCACGTCGCGACGCCGTATTGGCCGATATCCCCGGCGAGCCGCCGGTGCTCCAGCCGCTCGAAGGTGGCCTCAAGGACGTCGTACACGTCGGCTCGGGGACGCTCGGCGAGCTGTGCCTCAGGGTTGTGGACGTAGTAACGATCGACCGTGTCGAGCCCGAGCCGATCCAACGAACGGTCGAGCGACCACTCCAGGTAGTCGGGGGCGAGACAGTGGCCGCCGGCCAGGTCCGCGGGGTCGACGATCCCGTTGTCGACGAACCGCTCGCGAACGTACCGAGCCGGGTCGGGCGGGCGCTCGCCGTCGAACGGGAGGAATCCTCCTTTTGTCGCCACGACGACCGCCTCACGATCGACGACACCGTCGGAAACCGCCCGACGGAGGGATTCGCCGACGACGCGCTCGGAGCGACCGCAGCGGTAGTTGACGGCGGTGTCGAGGTGGTTCACCCCCGACGCGAGCGCGAGCCGAACGACCGCGCGGTACGCGTCGTCGACCGCGGCGGTCGGCTCACCGAAGTACGTACCGAGGCCGATGCTGGAGGCCACGTCCGAACCGAATCGACGGAAGTACGTCCGGCCGAACGCGTCGCCGAAGCGGTCGCGGTACGCCCACAAGGCGTCTCTAGTCGCCATTCGTCTCGATCGACGGTCGTAGCGTATAAAAACGAAGCGTGACTGAGCACGGCTATGGACCGCGATCGGGCTGCGCTGATGGATCGCACACGAGTTCGGGGCGTCGGACACGCGTACGACACGTCATAACGATTATACCTCGAGCGAGAGTTCTTACGAGGCGATGGCGTCACTCACCGATCACCTGGCCGATCTCGTCGCGGACGCCGACGCGGTGATCCTGTTCTCGCCGACTGCCTCGTTCCACGACAGATTCACGGACGACGACGTGGGTGTCGACGTCATCGTCGCCGCGCCCGACGACGACGTCGGCGCGGAGCGGTTCGTCGAGCTACCGCTTCCGTTTCGGGACGTTCGCGACCGGATCCGCTTCGGGATCGAGGGGGCAATGGACGACGAGCTGCTCACCGAGGGCGATGAAGTGGTCTGTATCGCGTCCGTGTTCGAGGGCGAGTCGGACGCGATCGTCCGTGTTACCGTCGACGAGACGGCGAACTCCGGAATATACGACCTGTTCGTCGACTCACGGGCTGATCCGGGCGTCATCCGTGACGTCTTCGAGGTCGCGGTCGAACTCGGAAAGAAGGGACAGAAAGGGAAGCCCGTCGGCGCACTGTTCGTCGTCGGGGATGCCGGAAAGGTAATGAACAAGTCGCGAGCGCTGTCGTACAATCCCTTCGAGAAGTCCCACGTCCACGTCGGGGACCCGATCGTGAACGTCATGCTCAAGGAGTTCTCCCGACTCGACGGCGCGTTCGTCGTCTCCGACTCCGGAAAGATCGTCTCGGCGTACCGCTACCTCGAACCCGCCGCGGAGGGCGTCGACATCCCGAAAGGACTCGGCGCTCGGCACATGGCTGGCGGCGCGATCACCCGCGACACGAACGCGACTGCCATCGTGCTCTCGGAGTCCGACGGGCTCGTCCGTGCGTTCAAGGGTGGGACTCTGGTTCTGGAGATCGATCCGGAGGAGTACTGATGTCGGGAGCGTTCGTGCTCCCTTCGACGGCGACGGTCCTTTCCGGGCGCTTCCAACCCGGCCAGGCGGCCGCCGAACTCCTGAACGCGATCCCGGACCGGATATGGCTCGCGCTTGCGGTGCTTCTCCTCGGACTGGTCCTGGCGTATCTCGTCGGCGTACTCAACCGGCGACTCCTGCGACGAGCCGGCGTCCCCGAGGCGATAGAAGGGACCGCATTCGAGCGCACCGCCCGCGAGTTCGGTACCTCGACGGTCCGGATCGTCGCGAAACTGTCGACGTACTTCATCGTCGCCGTGACGGTCATCGTCGCGTTCAGCGTGGCCGAAGTCGAGTTCGCGGACCTCTTTTGGGCGGATCTCGCCACGTTCGTTCCTCGGCTGTTCGTCGCCGTCATCGTTCTCATCATCGGGATAGTCGTCGGCGACAAGGCCGAACTGCTCGTGACCGAGCGTCTCCGGGAGATCAAACTCCCGGAGGTGGGAGTGATCCCGGCGCTTGTCAAGTACAGCGTCGTCTACGTCGCCGCACTCATCGCGCTCGCACAGGTCGGGGTACAGACGCTCGCGCTCGTCGTCCTGCTCGGTGCGTACGCACTCGCGCTGGTGGTGTTGACCGCGCTGGCGACGAAGGACCTGTTGGCGGCCGCCGCTGCCGGGGTGTTCCTGCTCTTGCGACAGCCGTACGGGATCGGTGACGAGGTCCGGGTAGCGGGCCAGCGCGGGATCGTTCAGGAAGTCGACCTGTTCGTTACACACATCGAAACCGACGACGGCGAGCACGTCCTCCCGAATCATCGGGTGTTCCGCGACGGAATCGTACTGATACGAGAGTGACGCCGCAGGTTTGCGGCGGTGTCATCACGTCCGTTCGTCGGATCGACGGTGTAGTTATTTATTTGATGGGAACGATCATCCAGCTGGTGCACCCATGATAGTCGCCGTGTCGGACACACATCTCGGGACAGCACATCTCGACTCGGTCACCCCGGACCGAGACGAGTTCAAACGGTTCCTCCGGTATCTTCGGGATGATCTCCAGCCGACTCACTTGGTTCTCAACGGCGACATCGAGGATTTCTGGCGGCGTGATATGCGCACCCTGACACGGGAGAACTACGACGTGTTCACTCGGTTACACGAGCTTCGGGATGCCGGGATCGAGGTTCATTACGTGCTCGGAAACCACGACTGGTATGCACGGAAGGATCTGGAGGTTACCGGTGGTCGCGGCGAACGAGCGTATTACGACTCCGGGTACCCGGAACGGTTGACGATATCGACCGACGGAACGACGTATACGTTCATGCACGGCCACCAGTTCGACCGATTGCAGGACGAGTGGTACTTCGACAAACTGGCCGTGATCAGCACCGACTCGATCGGGGCGACGTTCAGCGAGAAGTGGGCGCTTTTCAGCGAGGTCGACGGCGTCGTCGGCGTGTTTCAAGCGCTCCTGAAGCTCGCGACGGACCGGGTGAACCGTGGAAGGTGGGCGGACAGACTGGGTGAAATGGATCGATGCGGAGACCACGACCTCGACGAGCAGCCCGGATCCGCCGGCCAGTACGTCACCGAGCATCCGAACACCGATTGGCTCTGTATCGGACACACTCACTGTGGCGGTATCAGACGGGACACCAACGTCGCAAACAGCGGCGCGTGGCTGGATGACGAGAACACGTACCTCGTCTTGGAGGACCGTCCTCGGCTCATGGCGTGGAACGATGGCGACCCGAAGCGCTCGGACGAGCCCACCGATTCCGGCACCAGTGGCGGAGTGTTGGATCGTCTCAGACGGCGGACACGGTGATCCGCGGGTTCCCGTGGCACTACCGTTCCGACCGGGCGGCGTTCCCATCGTGTGAAAGTCGTTATCAGGGTATAACACGATTCGACCACGACTGGTACCCATGGAGACCGACACGACCGGCGTCGCCTGTGACGGATGGGACGGAGGTCAGTGTGAGGGAACGGTCCACTGTCCGCCACGATGTCCTCGGTTCGTCGGCAAACACGGGGATCGGTGGACCGTTAGGTTCGCCGGCGCGGAGGACGCTCACCGATTGCTCGATATGTACGAGGCGTTCGGTACGGGTGACCGAGCACAGGGGATCCCGCCCGCGAACCGCGACCGTCGGATCGAGTGGCTCGAAACCCTGCTGGCCGACGGCAACAACGTCCTTGCGGAGCGACACGGCCGGGTCCGCGGACACGCCGTGTATACTCCGATCGATGCCGACCGTCCGGAGATCGCGGTGTTCGTCCACCCCGAGGTACAGGGTCGAGGGGTCGGGACCGAGCTCTGCCGACAGCTGATCGCCGACGCCGCGGCCGGGGGGCGTGAAGCGCTCGTGTTACACGTGGAGGCGGGGAACCACGTCGCGCGGAACGTATACCACGAGGTCGGCTTCCGAACGATCGAGCGAAAGGGCGATCTCCGAATGGAGCTGCCGTTAACCGACCCGGTCGCCACCGAGACCCGATGGCCGCCACTCGTCCGCCAGGGTCAGGTCGAACCGGCAGGAGAGTCCGACCCTTCGTGATCGGTGTCCGCTACGAGCGCCGGACGTCGCTGGTCCGGGTCAGTCCAACGGGTTCCCGTTCCTGGAGGCTACTGCTTGTCGTGTGATCCGGTGGCCGGGGAATCATTCCGTTCGATCTCGGCGGGATCGGTATCGCGCCCGAAGAAGGTGTTCAGTGCCATCGTCGCCCCGATGTACGAGCCGATGACGATGAGAACGAACGCGACGGCGGTGATGAGGACCAAATCAAGCACCATACCGTCGGGATAGCATTGACGGTGGAAAAAACCACCCGTACATCGCTACCGACGACACGGCTCCGCCGAGTGAGTGACCGACCGGTTCTCGACATCGCCCGACCACAACCGTTAGGACTGTCGCCACCGTGGATCCGTCGACGTGTCAGACGCCATCGAGTGGTTGCGCGAGCGCCCCTACTATGAGGGACAGATCGCCGAACACCGGCGGGTTGGTGCACGTGAGCCCGAGTTCGTGGACGTGGAGCTAGCGCCGCGGCTCGGTGACGCGCTCGGTGATCGCGGGATCGACCGTCTGTACCGCCATCAGGCCGATGCCATCGAAGCCGCCCGCGACGGTGATGACGTCGTACTCGCGACCGAAACGGCGAGCGGCAAGTCGCTCGCCTACACCGTTCCCGCCTTCGAGGCCGCGATGGACCACGGCGGTCGCACGCTGTACATCGGCCCGCAGAACGCACTGATCGCCGACCAGGAGGAGTCGTTGTCGGCGCTCGCACACGACCTCGGCTTCGGGAGCAGGGTGACCGTCGAGTCATACACGGGTCGGCTCTCGCGGGCTGAAAAACGGGACGTCCGGGACGCCCGCCCCACCGTCCTCCTCACGAACCCGGACATGCTCCATTACGCGCTGTTACCGCACGCCGGACGGCTCTGGGAGTGGTTCTTCGCCTCGCTCGAACACGTCGTCATCGATGAGGTACACAGCTACCGCGGCGTGTTCGGCTCGCAGGTCGCGATGACTCTCCGTCGGCTCGCCCGGACCTGTGAGCGCTTCGGGTCGGAACCGACGTTCGTCTGCTGTTCGGCGACCATCAACAACCCGGTAGAACACGTCTCGACCGTCACCGGACGTGACCCGGACGGTATCACCCTCGTCGACGAGGACGCCTCCGGGCGTGGACCACGCGACTGGGTGCTGTGGAATCCGCCGGAGTACGACGATGACTGGGCCGACCGAACGGGCCAGGACGCCGGCCGGCGGAAGTCGAGTCACGCCGAGAGCAAGCGACTGTTCGTTGACCTCGTAGAGAGCGGCCGACAGACGCTGACGTTCACGCGGGCGCGACAGACCGCCGAGCAGTACGCGACCGACAGCGCGAGCGAGCTCCGAAGCCGAGGGCAGCACGAACTCGCGGGAAACGTCGGAGCGTACCAGGCCGCCCTGAAGAACGAGACGCGTCGCGAGATCGAGGCCGACCTCCACGACGGGAGCCTGCGAGGAGTTTGGTCGACGAACGCGCTCGAACTCGGCGTCGACGTGGGCGGGCTCGACGCCGTGATCCTCGACGGGTATCCGGGGACGCGGATGTCGGCGTTCCAGCAGGCGGGCCGGGCAGGGCGAGGGACGGATCCCGCCCTCGTCGTCATGGTCGGCGGCGAGGACGGGCTCGACCAGTATCTGATGAACCACCCCGAGGACTTCTTCGAGGCTCCGCCGGAGGACGCGATCTGTGATCCTGAGAACGACCAACTGCTCCCGCGACACGTCGCTTGTGCGGCCGACGAGCGGTGGCTCTCCCCGCCCGACGAGACGGTTTTCGGAGCGTCGTTCCCCGGCATCGTCGGCGACCTGACCGACGAGGGGGTCCTCCAGCGACGGGACGCCGAGAACGGCACGCGCTGGACGTACGCGGGCTCGGAGAGCCCCCAACACACCATGAACCTCCGGACGGCCGAGGACCGGGAGATCGAGCTGGTCGAACAGTCGAGCGGCGAGTCGGTCGCCTCGCTGGGGTTCGCGGATGCGCTCCGGGACGCGCATCCCGGTGCGATCTATCACCAGCAGGGGAGAACGTACGAGGTGACGGAGCTGGACCTGGATCGTAACGTCGCGGAACTACAGTCGTCGTGGGCGGACTACTACACGCAAGTGCTCTCGGAGAAGGACCTCGTCGTGAACGAGGATCTCGCCGAGCGGACGCTCCCGGCGCGTCCGGACGTCCCGGTCCGGTTCGCGGACGTCACCGTGACGGAACGGATCACGGGATTCGTCCGGAAGGACGCGGCGACCGGAACGTCGCTCGGGGAGTCGACCGTCGATCTCCCCGAAACGACGCTTCGAACTAAGGCGCTGTACTTTCCGGTACCGGCGGACGTCGAGAGCGGGATGCGATCGCTGGGCGATTCGGTCGGTCTCGGCGGCGAGTACGGGTTCAACGGCGGGATCCACGCGGCCGAACACGGGATCATCTCGCTGTTCCCGTTCCATTTGCTGTGTGATCGTGCCGACGTCGGCGGTATCTCGACACCGTACCATTCCCATGTCGATTCGGCGGCGGTGTTCGTCTACGACGGGTACCCGGGCGGGGTCGGACTCACACGCCGCGGACACGAGCGGATCGAGGAGCTGATGGGGCGGACCGCACGGCTCATCGACGGCTGTGGCTGCGACTCCGGCTGTCCGGCCTGCGTCCAGTCTCCCCACTGTGGGAACGCGAACGAACCGCTCGCGAAGCCGACCGCGGTTCGGTTGCTGGAGACGCTCACGGGAGAGTGAACGCCGTGGAGTGAGACGAACTCACCGGCGGCACCGTATCTCCGAAACCGGATCCGTCGGACAGGGGTGTCGACATGGTTCGGCACAAACGCTTTGCGGGTCCACGCCGTTTACTACGTGGAGACCATGGAGCTCCGGGAAGCGACCGATCCGTCCGCCACCGCCATGCAGTGGCTGGTGCTCGGCGCGGCGTACTTTCTTCTCGGGCTCTTCGTCATCGGGCTGTTCGACATGCTGCTCTCGTTGTACGATCTCTTCGTGACCGGTCGGTTCACCGATCCCGTCGCGGTCGTCGATCTGCTCGATACGGTGCTCCTCCTATTGATCATCGTCGAGGTCCATCGGACGCTCATCGCGTACGTCAGAGAGGAGCCGGTGTTGCGGATCGTCGTGAGCGCCGCGATCATCGCCGTCTCGCGTGAGGTCATCAGCTTCCGAGTCGCCGACTACGACACGGGCGACGAAGCGCTCTCCGTGGCGCTCGCGTTCGCGGTACTCATCGTCGTTCTCGTCCTCGGCTACTTCCTCTTGGATCGCGTCGACATCGCGACCTGACACGGCTCTCGATCAGCAGCATCGGCCGGCTGAACTCTCGTGTCGATTCCGCGGAGTTCGACGGAACTATTCAGGAAGCGTTGGCGACCCGTTCGAGCGCCCGTGGATCGACGTCGGCCTCGAACAGCCGTGCCCCACAGTCCCCACAGGTAGCGGCGAGCACGTCGTACTGGCGGCAACACGACTCGACGACGGTCGAATCGAGCGTCACGGTGCCATCACAGGTCGGGCACGTCTCCACGAACAACCGGAGAGCCCCCAACAGCTCGCTTCGGTGTGCGGTGGGGAGCGATGCCCATCCATCCCACCGTTCCACGAGGACGCTCGCCGCGGCCAGATCCGCGACGAACGCCTGGCGTGACTCCCACTGCCCCGCCGATTCCCTCTCGATCGTCGCCACGTACGCGTAGCCGCGGTCGACGAGCGACACGGACTCGGGATCGATGGCGAGGAACCGCGCGAGTGCACGTCGGTCCGCGGTGCCGTCGCGGTTCGTCTCACCATCGCCGTCCGCGAGCTCACGGGAGCGATGTTCCCACGCGTCGCGGAACGACGCGTCGAGTACGAGATCGTCGACGATCGGGTCGTCGACGAGGACGCCGGCATTGACGAGCGCCTCCGCTGCGTCGAACCGATCTCCGTCAGGCCAGACGGCGTCGCTCCCCGGGACGGCGGCGGCGGTTCCGTCGCTGGGACCGTCGCCGAGCGACTCCGGATCCGGACGCTTGTCGAAGAGCGCCAGTACGCGGTCCGGGAGGTATCGCTTCGTGAGTGCGGGTGTACCGGGAATCAAGTAGCCGCGAACGGCGATGATCGTGACGGCCGTTGCGAGCACCGCGAGCGCCCACCCGATCGAGACGACTGCGACGCCGACCGCGAGAAGCATGGCGATACCGAGATTGACGAGCGTACACGGAACACACCGGTTTACGCCAGTGTATCGCGGGTTCCGAAGCCAGACGGGAAGCCGTGATCGAGAGTCCATGCGGCGAGGAAGACTCCTGTGGGTATAGGTATGACAGCCATACCGCCGTTGAATCGGGTGTGAGGCCCGCAGCACTCCCACGTATTGAATCCCTCTAGTGATGAAATGACTACGGGGCAATATATAGCAACTGATAATACGGATGGACGCGTCGGTGCTGTGTAACGGTAACGAGCAACACGACAGCGACGCTTACGAAGTAGGGAGCGGGGGCGGCGATGTCGAACCACACGGTGTCACACCGAGTCCGGTGAGCGGAAGGGTCTCCATCCGGCGACAACGGAAGGTGTCGATCCGAAAGCAACGCCAAACCAACCGATACTATACGATGAACGAGACAACGACGACTGATCGACGGAGTGAACTGCCGGACGAGGACGTAGCATCCACCGCGACGACGGACTCCACAGGGCCGGACCCGAATACCAACGAGAGCGGAAGCGGGTCACTATCTACCGACGAGCTGTTCGCGCTGTTGAGCAATGGAAGGCGGAGGCACGTCCTCCAGTTCCTCTCGGAGAACGGTGGCGAGATCAAGCTCCGCGAGCTGGCGACGACCATCGCCGCCGAGGAAAACGAGGTCGAACCGATCGAAGTGACGTACACGCAGCGAAAACGGCTCTACACGTCACTGTATCAATCACATCTTCCGAGGATGGAACGAAGCGGCGTGATCCGGTACGATCGGAACAGTGGGGTGGTGACGCTCGGCCCCGAAGCGGAAGGGTTCGACGCCTACCTGGAGGTCGTCGGCGAGAACGACTTCACATGGTCCGAGTTCTACATCGGGCTCACGGGCTTGTTCGGCGCGGTTACGCTCGCGTTCGTGACGGGCACGCCACCGTTCCCGTCGATCGGTCCCGGCGTACTGATGGCAGCGCTTTCGCTCATCCTCCTCGCTTCATCTCTCGCACACCTCCAATACACCCGGAGCCGCCGGCTCTGACTCCGAGGCTCCATCTCGAAGGAAGCCGATCCGGGGTCGGAGCAGCCGGCCGAACCGACGGATCCGATCCCCGGAGATCGCTTCCGACCCGATAGCGGTGGTTTCACGGTTCCCCCGACCCAACGGATCACATGGAGCTGTTCTGGCACCGACGAGACCTCCGTGTCGCCGATAACGTCGGACTCGCGGCCGCCGCCGATCGTGGGTCGGTCACGCCGGTGTTCGTGTTCGATCCTGATGTTCTCACACATGCGAGCGACGTCCGCGTGCGCCGGCTGCTCGACGGGCTCTCGGCACTACGAGACGCGTATCGTGATCACGGTAGCGACCTCCTCGTCGTGCAGGGTGAGCCGACGGAAGTACTTCCCCAGCTCCTCGCGGCGCTCGATGCGGAGCGCATCGTGTGGAACCGAGGTTACTCGGGGCTCGCCCGCAAACGGGACGCCGCGGTTCGGCGGGCGCTCGACGCGACGGACGTTCCGCGCGAGGCCCATCACGACGCCGTGTTACACACGCCGGACTCGATCCGGACGAACGCAGGAGACCCCTACTCGGTGTATTCGTACTACTGGAAGAAGTGGACCGACCGGGACACCGATCCGCCCGCGGCGACTCCCGACGACGGACGCCTCGTCGATATCGACGAGATACATGCCCGGATCAAGGGGGCCGACATCGACGGAGCGTGGCTTGATACGCTGCCGTCGCCGGCGGACCTCGGGTTCTCCGAGCCGAACGTGGACCTCGGTCCGGCAGGCACCGAGGCGGCCCGCGAGCGCCTCGATTCGTTCCTCTCCGAGGCAGTGTTCTCCTACGACGACGACCGGGACTATCCCGCACGGGAGGGAACCTCGCGCCTCTCGGCGTTCCTGAAGTACGGTGAGATCGGCGTTCGTGAGGTGTACGAGGCGACGAAACGAGCGATGACGGCGGCCGAGACCGAACGCGGAGCCGAGGATGCCCCGGAGCACGTCGAGGAGTTCCAGGGACAGCTCGCCTGGCGGGAGTTCTATACGCAGGTGCTGTTCCACAACCCGTCGGTCGTCACGGAGAACTACACGGAGTACGAGGAGGGGATCGACTGGCGTGACGACCCCGAGGAGATAGCCGCCTGGAAACGCGGCGAGACGGGGTACCCGATCGTCGACGCCGGGATGCGCCAGCTGCGCCAGGAGGCGTACATGCACAACCGGGTGCGGATGATCGTCGCCTCGTTTCTGACGAAGGACCTACTCGCCGACTGGCGTCACGGCTACGAACACTTCCGGGAGCGACTCGCCGACCACGACACGGCCAACGACAACGGGGGGTGGCAGTGGGCCGCCTCGACGGGAACGGACGCACAGCCCTATTTCCGGATCTTCAATCCGATGACTCAGGGCGAGCGATACGACCCCGACGCCGAGTACATCACCGAGCACGTTCCGGAGCTCCGCGGGGTCGAGCCCGACGTGATCCACGGCTGGCACGAGTGTTCGCCGACCCAGCGGGCCAACGCCGCGCCGGAGTATCCCGCCCCTATCGTCGACCACTCGGAGCGGCGCGAGGACGCGCTGGCGATGTACAAACGAGCTCGTGGCGAACGTCCTGAAGGGTAAGACCCATGCTGGTGGTCCTCCTTCTCGCGGTATGAACGTCGACGTCCTGTTGTACGACGGATTCGACGAGCTCGACGCGATCGGTCCGTACGAGGTGTTCGAGTACGCACTGGAGTTCGCCACGGAGGGGTCGGGAGCGGAGTCGGAAGCCGGATCCGGGCAGGCGGGTCGGCTCCGATACGTGACGCTCGAGGACCGCGACACCGTGAGGGCGAGTCACGGCACTCGTGTCGGGGTCGACGCTGCGCTTCCAGCCCCGACCGCCGGGGACGCACCCGACCTCCTCGTCGTCCCGGGCGGAGGATGGACCGCGCGTGACGAGACCGCGAGCGCGTGGGCGGAGGCGGAACGTGGAGCGATCCCCGACGCCCTTGCCGAATACCACGCGGCCGGGGTTCGTATCGCGAGCGTGTGTACCGGTTCGATGCTGCTCGCGGAGGCGGGCGTCACCGATGGCCGCCGGGCGGTCACACACGCTAGCGCGCTCGACGAGCTGCGGGAGTCCGGCGCGACGGTCATCGATGCCCGGGTCGTCGATGACGGGGACCTCTTGACTGCCGGCGGAGTCACCTCCGGGCTGGATCTCGCCTTGTATATCGTGGCGCGGGAGTTCGGTGACCACGTCGCCGATCGAGTGGCGACCGTCATCGAGTACGAGCGACGGTACGAAGTCGTCGGCGAGGCGTCAGGTACGTGATTCGCTCTCGCCGTCGACGGTGCCAGCGTCCCCGTCGACGGTGATAACCGTACAGTCGAGCTGGTCGCGCAGGTACGTGTCGATGTCGGGGTCCGAGAGGAGCTTCTGTACCATTCGTCGCCAACGCCCGGCCTGTTTCGATCCGATGACGACGACGTCGGCATCCTCGGCGATTATCTCCTCGAGGATCGTCTCCTCGACGAGAAAGCCACGGCGGACGACGTAGCGGGCACGGTCGAGCGGACCGGTCCGCCGTTCGACCGCGCGTTTGAGGTCGCTACGCGAGACGCCGCCGGAGTTCTGGTAGAGGTCCACGTGGAAAACCGTGAGGTCGGCGTCGCGTTCCTCGGCGACGCGAATCCCTTCGCGGAGCGTCTTCTCGGAGTGGGACGTCAGCGGGTACCGGACCGGTACCACGACCAGGGTCATATTGGTACCGACGCGTCGATCACATAAATACGCTGTCGATGCGTGAAGCGAACTCACCGTTCGATCGGTCGTAGCCGACCCGCTTGCGACGACGAACGGGCCTCATCAGACCAGCTCCGAACTCCAGAACGATAGTTTACGATATCCGATAAGAATCGGTAGTAATATATTAACTCTATTTGTAGTAAGGAATATGACCGGCCCCACCGGATGCGATCTGCTACGCGTACTCGAGAGCGACACCGACACGATCACGGACGCGGTCACCTCCGGGCGGGTGACGCTCGATGACCTCGATCGGTTCGTCCAAGGGATCCAACGCGGCGAAGTCGCCGTCGAAGCAAGCGTCGAATCCGTGATCCGGATCGTCCGGTCCCTGCTCGGCGACGACGACCTCGGATGGGAGGAGATGGCGGCAGCAGGTCACACTGCTGGGGCGTGAGACGGCTCAAAACGGTTACGTCGACGATCGGATCGCAGTTAGATCACAGTTGGATCACAGTCGGATCGACGGGTGGATCGACCGGTGGATCGACCGGTTATCGAGTCGCCTGCGTCCACGACGTGGGGTCGGACAAACTATACGGTCCTTCGGTAGGGAGTAGGAATCATGGACGACGCCGGGACCGACGGTCGACTCGCGGACACGTTCTCGGGCGACGGAGCAGTCGTCGATCCGCCTGAGGAGTTCCGCGAATCGGCTGCCGTCGTCGATGCGGACGTGTACGAGACGTTCGAACGCGACTGGCCCGACGCCTGGAGGCGTGCCGCGGAGCTCCTCGAGTGGGAACGCCGGCCTGAGACCGTTCTCGACGACTCGAACCCGCCCTTTTATGAATGGTTTACGGGGGGGGAACTGAACGCGTCCGTGAACTGTCTCGATCGACACCTCGACGAGCGACGTAACCAGCTCGCGATCCGGTGGTTCGGCAAGCGCGGGGAGCGCCGGTCGTACACCTACGCCGATCTTCATCGCGAGGTGAACGCGGCCGCGGCAGGGCTGCGTGAGCTGGGAGTCGGTGAGGGCGACGTGGTCACGATCTACCTCCCGATGATCCCGGAGCTTCCGGTAACGATGCTCGCGTGTGCCCGGATCGGCGCGCCCCACAACGTCGTGTTCGCGGGGCTGTCGGCGGAAGCGCTCGCGACCCGGATCGATGCCGCCGAGTCCGAGTATCTCGTCACCTGCGACGGGTATTACCGCCGTGAGGACGCCTTCAATCAGAAGTCGCGTGTGGACAACGCCCGACTCCGGATCGACGGCGAGATTGCGGCGACCGTCGTCGTCGACCGCCTCGGCGACGCGCTCGCGGTCCCCCTCGACACGGACGAGCACGACTACGAAGCACTACTCGACCCACACGATGGCGAGACGGTTGATCCGGTCGATCGAGCCGCCACCGATCTGCTGTTCGTGATGTACACCTCGGGAACGACGGGCCGACCGAAAGGTGTCGAACACGCCACCGGGGGCTACCTCTCCCACGTCGCGTGGACGACGCGAAACGTGCTCGACGTCCGGCCGGACGACACGTACTGGTGTGCCGCCGACATCGGCTGGATCACCGGCCACTCGTACGGCGTGTACGGCCCGCTCGCTCTCGGGACGACGACGCTACTGTACGAGGGGTCGCCCGACTATCCCGACCGCGAACGCGTGTGGGACCTCATCGAACGAAACGCCGTGAGCGTCTTTTATACGTCCCCGACCGCGATCCGATCGTTCATGAAGTGGGGTGCGGAGTACCCCGATGCGTACGACCTCTCGTCGATCCGACTGCTCGGGACGGTAGGGGAATCGATCACGCCGAAGGCGTGGCGGTGGTACCACGAGCACGTCGGCGGCGGTACTGCCCCGATCGTCGACACGTGGTGGCAGACCGAGACGGGCGCGATAACCGTGGCGACGCTTCCGGGAGTCACTCCGATGAAACCCGGGACGGTCGGACCGCCGCTCCCCGGGATCGACGCGCGCGTCGTCGACCGCGACGGCGACCCGGTCGAGCCAGGCGAACCAGGGTATCTAACGATCGATCGACCATGGCCGGGAATGCTTCACGGGCTTCGGGAAGGGGACGAACGCTACCGGCGCGAATACTGGAGTGAGACCGACGAGGGGTGGCAGTACCGAACCGGAGACGGTGCGACCGTCGACGAGGACGGCTACGTCACCATTCTCGGCCGGGTAGACGACGTGATCAACGTCCGTGCGCACCGGTTCAACACCGCGGAACTGGAGTCCGCGATCGTCGCCGTTGACGGCGTCACCGAGGCCGCAGCGGTCGGCGACGACGCCGGCAGCGTCGTCGCCTACGTGACGACCCGAAGCGGCGTCGATCCCGGATCCGAGCTCCGGCAGGAGATAGGCTCCCGCGTCGCGCGTACGGTCGGCGAGGTCGTTCGTCCCGACCGGATCGTGTTCACGCCGGAGCTCCCGAAGACCCGATCGGGAAAGATCATGCGCCGCCTGCTCGAGGACATCGCACGCGGGGAGGAGTTCGGTGACGTTAGCGCCCTCCGGAACCCCGAGGTCGTGGGTGAGATCGAGTCGGCGGTTCGAGGAGAGAACTACTGATTTCGCATTATACTGGATAACCGAAACGTATTGCCCGAAATATGACGCGACGTACCGAGTAGAATCACGATATCTCGTGAGAGATGTCTCTCTCCGGAAGTTTCTTGTTTCGTGTTATGCTACCGGCCGAAACGGATGGAGGATCCGATTCCGCGTTCCGCGTGTGAAGACCTCGTCACGGCGGCCGAAACGTATCGTGCTGCGCTCGTGGTCCGGCTCGCCGGAGAGGTCGGGCTTCGGACCGCGGAGATCCCCCGGATCCGACCCCGTGACCTCCGGGAGTCGGAGGCCGTACCCGGCGCGGCAATACTCTTCGTTCCCGCTCCCGACGGCGGGGGGACCGCGGACGTACACGCGGTCGAACGGGAAGCGTTCGTTCCGGCCTCGCTCTCGATGGAGCTGCAACGGTACGCCGACAACGTCGACCTGGAGGACGAGGAGCCGTTCGTTGGCGTCTCGACCCGACGCGTTCAGATGATAGTGAACGAAACCGCCGAACGCGCGGCGACGACGGCGAGCGATCCCCGATTGGCGTCCATAACGCCCCGCGATCTCCGCCAGGCGTTCGCGCGACGGCTGCTGGAACGGGGCATCGATACGCACGTCGTTCGAGAGGCTGGTGGCTGGAGGTCGATGGACGCGCTGGATCCGTACCTCGATCCGCTCGATGGCGAGGCGATCGCCGAGGCCGTGGCGGTCAACGCCGGGAATACGGGGTCACCTTCCGACCGTCCTTCCGGACGAGACCCAAGCAGGACGGGGGCGCCTTCGTTCTCCCTTCCTGACGGTCGTCGAACGCTCCTTGACGCGTTCGAGGCGATTCCGGCGGAAACCGACCGTGAAGAACTGTTCGGATCCGTCGTCGATCGACTGGCCGCGGGAGACCGCTGGCGGACGGCTTGGGTGGTCCGTGGCGCAGTCTCCGAGGATCACAGTCCCGCCGACGCCGCGATGGCTGGAACCGATACGGACGTCGTAGCGGCAGCAGGGGTCGATGCCGACGTGTCGGGCACGCGGGGCCACGAGGACGGTCGATCCCTCCCTTCCGTCGCGGATGGAGAGGCCGAACCGTGGAACGTCGCGATCGAGGAGGGTCAGCCCGTCGTCGGTCGGATCGGTGGGGACGCTGTCGTCTCCGAGGAGGCTGACCGACCGGGCAACGGCTCGGTTCTCGCGGTTCCGATCGTCCACCGAGACGCGACCTACGGGGCACTCTGCCTTCGGCGTCTCGATCCGGAGCCGATCGCCGCGGCGGAGCAGGAGGCAATGGCAGTGTTCGGGCGATGCCTCGGGTGGGGAGTGACGGCAGGTCGGTGGCGGGATCTCCTCCACTCGGACGCGGTCACCGAGGTCGCGTTCCGCACCGCTGCCGGTGACGCCTTCCTCGCGAACGCCAGCGAGGTGCTCGGCTGTCGGATCGATCTCGACTCGGCAGTGACGGTCTCCGAGACGACCTCGCGCTGTTATCTCCGGGTGTCTCATGCGGGGCCACGGGCGTTCGCTGACACGGTCGAAGCAGCCGACGGCGTCTCGGAGCCGCGCGTCATCGAGACTCACGAGGACGGCTGTACGGTCTCGATCCGTGTCTCCGGGGGGTCGATCGTCCGTCCTCTCACCGAACACGGCGCGACGGTCAGAGACGGTGTCGCCGCGGACGGCGAGGTTCAGGTGGTCGCCGACCTCCCTGACGGCACGGACGTTCGGCCCATAGCGGACGGTCTCCGTCGGAGATATCCCGGCGTCAGGCTGGTACGCAAGGAGTCCGTCACGCGGCCGTCATACACCGAGTCATCCCTCCGAGACGGCGTCACGGAACGGCTTACCGACCGCCAGTGGGCGGCGCTGTCGGCCGCGTACCACAGTGGCTACTTCGACTGGCCCAGAGGGAGCACGGCCGAGGAGGTCGCCGACGCGATGGATGTCTCCTCGCCGACGTTCCACAACCACCTCCGAAAGGCGCAGCGAGCCCTACTCGATACGCTTTTCGAGGCCTAGGGAGAGGATTGACATCCTCCCCGCGCTGAAGCGCGAGGCTTTCTCCTCGATTCTCCGTAATCCTCACGATTTTTTCGTATTTAGCGCGGTTGTTTATGTAGGACTGTCCGTTGTGTACTACCGTACTCATGACGGAGGAAGACGGCCAACTGGAGGCGAGACTTGCCGAACAGGAAGTGTTCGAACCGCCGGAAGCGTTCGTATCGGGCGCGAACGTGACCGATCCGGACCTTTACGAGGAGTTCGAGGAGACCTGGCCGGAGTGTTGGGAGACCGCGGCCGACCTGCTCGACTGGGAAACTGACTACGAAACGGTGCTCGACGACTCGAACCCACCCTTTTATGAGTGGTTCACGGGCGGGGAGCTGAACGCGTCCGCGAACTGTCTCGACCGACATCTCGACGAGCGCGGCGATGAGGTCGCCATCGAGTGGGTCGGCGAGCCGGTCGACGAGGACGACCGGACGTATACCTACGAGGAGCTCCACCGCGAGGTGAACGAGTTCGCTGCTGCGCTCCGTGAGCAGGGTGTCGAGGAGGACGACGTCGTCACGATGTACATGCCGATGATCCCGGAGCTGCCGATCGCCATGTTGGCGTGCGCTCGGATCGGCGCGCCTCACAGCGTCGTGTTCGCCGGGTTCTCCGCGGAAGCCCTCGCAACCCGCATGAACGCCGCCGAGTCCGAGTATCTCGTCACGTGTGACGGCTACTATCGGCGCGGCGATCCCCTCGATCACCTCGACAAGGCAAACGAAGGGCTCGCCAACGTCAACCACGGTACGACGACGGTCGTCGTCGATCGACTCGGCCCCAACGACGACGACTTCGGTCACGATCCCACCGACGATCAACACGACTACGACGATCTCGTGGCAGCACAGGCCGGTGCCGAGATCGATCCCGTCGTTCGTGACGCCGAGGACATGCTCTTTTTAATGTACACCTCGGGAACCACCGGAAAGCCGAAGGGCGTGAAACACACGACCGGCGGCTATCTCTCGTGGGTCTCGTGGACCTCCCAGTCGGTACTCGACGTCAAGCCGGACGACACGTACTTTTGTGCGGCCGACATCGGCTGGATCACCGGTCACTCGTACATCGTCTACGGCCCGCTGGCACTCGGGACGACGACGATGATGTACGAAGGAACGCCGGACTACCCGGATCGTGACCGCCTCTGGGAGATCGTCGACGAATACGACGCGACCCAGCTCTACACCGCACCCACCGCGATCCGTGCGTTCATGAAGTGGGGAACGGAGTACCCCGACGCACACGACCTCTCCTCGTTGCGTTTGCTTGGGACGGTCGGAGAGCCGATCAACCCCCGTGCGTGGAAGTGGTACTACAAACACATCGGCGATGAGGAGTGTCCGGTGGTCGATACGTGGTGGCAGACGGAGACCGGCGGCATGATGATCACCACGCTACCGGGGATCTCGGACATGAAACCCGGCTCCGCGGGACCGCCGTTGCCCGGACTGGACGTTCGGATCGTCGATACGATGGGCGAGCAGATCGAGCCCGGTCAGGCCGGCTATCTCACCGTCCAGAAGCCGTGGCCGGGGATGTTGCGAACCCTGTACAACAACGACGAGCGATACATCAACGAGTACTGGGCGGAGTACTCCGACACCGACAGCGACGACCCCGAGGACTGGGTGTACTTTCCGGAGGACGGCGCGAAGATCGACGAGGACGGCTACATCACCGTCCTCGGTCGTGTCGACGACGTGATCAACGTCTCCGGCCATCGGCTCGGGACGATGGAGATAGAGTCCGCCATCGTCGGCGTCGAGGGAGTCGCCGAGGCGGCGGTCGTCGGGGGGAACCACGATATCAAGGGTGAAGCAGTCTACGCGTACGTGATCACCGAGGACGGCTACGAGGGGGACGACGATCTACGTGAACGGATCGTCGCCGGCGTCGAGGACGCGATCGGCCCGATCGCACGACCGGAGCGAGTGGTGTTCACTCCTGATCTTCCAAAGACCCGGTCCGGGAAGATCATGCGCCGACTCCTGGAGAACATCGCGGACGGCGAAGAGATAGGGAACACCAGCACGCTCCGTAATCCGGAGATAGTCGACGACATTCAAAAGCAGGTCGGGGACTGAGCCGGCGTGAAGCGACGATTGAGTCGCGACTCCCACCCGTTGCTGTCGTTCGCGACGGAACCGTTCGACGACCCACGAAACCAGACGACACACGAACCATGGTAGACAACGACATGCAGCCATCCGGAGCGGACGATCCGTCCGCGGACGACGAGTGTGTCCGTACCGATGGCGGCACGAGTGACGTCCAGCGAGAACAGGAGACGGACTATCTCGAGGTAGAGATCAACCTATTGAACCCGGCGACCCCGTTCATGAAGGATCACCTCCGCGTGATCTGGATCGGCTTCAGCGTCTGGGTGGTGACGACGTTCGGGCCGATCACGGCGACCCGGATCGCGCCGGACCTACTGACGACCGCGATGCCAGTGATCGGGTTCCCGTTCCACTACTTCGCGATCGCCATCGGCGGGCCGACCGCCGCGCTGTTGCTTTCGGTGTGGTACGCCAAAAAGCGAGACGCGATCGACGAGAAATACGGGATCGAACAGGTCGACAACGAGGCGCGAGCCGCGCACGTCGATCCGGACGCCGCCGCTGACGGGGGTGACGAGGAGTGACGTTCACGACCGTCCTCCTGCAGGCGGACGAACTGCTCCCTGAAGGACTCGACATCGGTTTCAAGCTCGTTCCAGGCATCATCGTCGTCTCGATGATGGCGCTGTTTCTCGCGGTCGGATTCGCGTTCAAGGTCGCCGACACCGACGACATGTGGGTCGCCGGCCGCTCGATCGGTAACATCGAGAACGGGATGGCGATCGGCGCGAACTGGATGTCCGCGGCGTCGTACCTCGGGATGGCGGCTCTCATCGCCCTCTCCGGCGTGTACGGACTGGCGTACGTCGTCGGGTGGACGACCGGATACTTCGTCCTCCTCATTTTCATGGCCGCACAGATGCGACGGTTCGGAAAGTACACCGCGCCCGACTTCGTCGGGGATCGGTTCAACTCCGATACCGCTCGCGCGCTCGCCGCGATCACGACGTTCCTGATCGGGTTCGTCTACGCGCTCGGGCAGGCTCGCGGCATGGGACTCGTCGGGATGTACGTCCTCGGAGACATCAACACCGTGATCGCCCTCCCGGGACTCAGCGCCTACCAGGCGATGATGGTGTTGTTCATGCTCGTCACCATCGCGTATCTCACGCTCTCCGGAATGTTAGGAGCGACGAAGAACATGGCGCTCCAGTACGTCATTCTCATCGGTGCGTTCCTCATCGGCCTCCTTGCGACCGGGTGGTCGGCCGGCTACTCGACGCTCCTCCCACAGATCGAGTACGGGATGTTGATAAGCGAGTTGAGTGCGGAGTTCTCCGCGCCGTTTGCCGGCGGGAGCTACTACCTCTGGATAGCGACCTGTTTCAGCCTCGCGTTCGGCACCTGTGGGCTCCCGCACGTCCTCGTCCGGTTTTACACCGTCGAGAACGAACGGACCGCCCGATGGTCCTGTACGTGGGGGCTCTTTTTCATCGCCGTGTTGTACCTCTCAGCGCCCGCGTTCGCGGCGTTCGGGACCGACCTATACACCAACTCGCCGTTCGGGCCGACCTATGGTGACCCGGGAATGAGTGATGCGGCGGCCGACGTCATCGTCGTGCTCGCCGCCCAGCTCGCGAACCTCCCGACGTGGCTCGTCGGCTTCGTCGCCGCTGGCGGCATTGCCGCCGCGGTCGCGACGACGTCTGGGCTCTTTATCGCCGCGTCATCGGCGATCTCACACGACATCTACGCGAACATCATTAACGAGGACGCGACCCAGCGCCAGCAGGTGCTCGTGGGGCGGCTGAGCATCATCGGAATCGGACTGTTGACGATCCTGTTCGCGCTCGACCCACAGGCACCCATCGCCGCGCTCGTTTCGTTCGCGTTCTCACTGGCCGCGATCGTGTTGTTCCCGATGTTCTTTCTCGGACTCTGGTGGGAGAACACGAACCGCTCCGGCGCGCTTGCCGGGATGACGAGCGGGATCGTCATCTGGTTCATCCCGATGCTCAACGAGGGGCAGTTCGGTCTCGTCAACAACGGTGCCGGCTTCGGGTTCGAGTTTCTCGCGACGTGGATGCCCGCCGTCGGCTCCGGACTGATCGGCGTGCCCCTCGTGTTCGCGATCACGATCTTCGTCTCGTACGTCACCGACGAACCGCCGCTACGGACCAAGCGGATGGTCAGGCAGTGTCACAGCCCCGAACCGATGCCAAAAAATAAGACGGCTGCACAGGTCGTCTCCGAGAAGATGGACGACGCTCCCGCGGACGACTGATCATGTACGACAAGATCCTCATCCCGACCGACGGTAGCGACGTGGCGAACAACGCGGTCGACCACGCGATCGACCTCGCGGGAAAGTACGATGCGGAGGTACACGCGCTGTTCGTGGCCGACACGGACATGGTGGCGTACAGTCTCGGCACCGAGCAGGTGGACCGGATCCGCCAGGGAAAGTTCGGCGAGATGACGGAGCTCCGTGAGGACGCCGAGGACGCAACCGGCTTCGTCCGCCGGCAGGCCGAGGCGGCGGGACTCGACTTCGTCGAACGGCACGCCGGGGGGCAGCCCCACGACGTGATCGCCGACTACGCGCGGAACAACGACATCGATCTCATCGTGATGGGGAGCCACGGCCGATCCGGCGTTCGCCGTGCCCTCCTCGGGAGCGTCACCGAGCGAACCCTGCGATCGACACACGTTCCGGTGTTCGTCGTCGATTACGTCGAGGGACGGTAACGAACCGACACGGACGACGACGAACACCGGAACGTACGGACTCAGAACGCACGGGCGAAACGGCGAACCGATCGCAAGACCGACCTACGTTCCGTTCGAGACACGCACATGACCGACACGAACGCCCCTGAGACGGACGATCCCGACCCGAGCATCGCGGATCGATTCCGTACCCAGGTCGCCGAGAACCGCACCGGCATGTTTCACGACCTCGTGTTCGCGCTCGTGTGGGTGGCGATCGTATCGCTACTGTTCGATCTCGTCTTCGTCGACGCGCCGACGTGGGCGTACTACATGTTCATGTTGGCGGGGGTCCCCGCGTACTTCGGGTTCGTCATTTCACTGAAAACGGCGAGAACAAGCCGGTGACGGTTGCTTCTCCTGTTAGATCGATCCCGCCGACACGACGGTGTGATCGAGACCGTTCGGTCCGTCCGCCGTGCGCTCCGATGTTTCGCCTCGATTCAGAGCGCACACACCTTTGAAGCAACCGGTCTAATCGGGATACATGTACGCCGCAGTACTTCGGGAGTACGGGGAACCGCTAACGGTCCGGAACGTGCCCGATCCCGAACCGGATCGGGACGGCGTCGTCGTTCGCGTCGAGGCCTGTGGGGTCTGCCGGAGCGACTGGCACGCGTGGAAGGGGCACGGCGAGTGGGCGAACGACCGAGTCCCTCTGGGACAGGTCCTCGGCCACGAGCCCGCCGGGGAGGTCGTTACCGTCGGCGAGGCCGTCGAACGATTCGGGCCGGGCGACCGTGTCGTCGTTCCCTTCTCGCTCGGCGACGGAACCTGTGAGTACTGCCAGCAGGGGTACGGGAACATGTGTTCGAACGGCCGGGCGCTCGGGTTCGAGCCCGATACTCCTGGCGCGTTCGCTGAACTGGTCGCCGTCCCGAACGCCGACTACAATCTCGTCGAACGGCCTCGGTGGCTCTCCGCACGCGACGCGGCGGCACTCGGCTGTCGATACATGACCGCGTATCACGCACTCGCCGAGCGTGCCGAACTGGCCGCTGGTGAGACGCTCGCGGTCCACGGGTGCGGTGGCGTCGGGCTCTCCGCGGTCCAGATCGGAAGCGCGCTCGGGGCCCGTGTCGTCGCAGTCGACGTCGACGCCGACGCGCTGGAGCGGGCCGCCGCACTCGGTGCCGACGAGCTCGTTTCCCCACGCTCAGTCGACGACGGCGATCCTGTCAGCGACGACACCGCCGACGCCGATGTCGACGCCAACGCCAACACCGACGACGCCAACGCCAACGACATCGATGTCGACGTCAGCACGTCGGTTCCCGACCGGATCCGCGAACTCACCGATGGTGGCGTGGACGTCTCCGTCGACGCGCTCGGCATCGCCGAGACGTGTCGGAACTCGGTGTGCTCGGTTCGTCCACGAGGCACACACGTCCAGATCGGACTGACGACCGATTCCGAACGCGGCGAGGTCCCGTTGCCGACGGACCGGATGACGCGCTGGGAGGTGTCGTTCGTTGGCTCACGCGGGATGCCGCCGACCAACTACGACGCTCTCTTCGATCTCATCGAGACGACCGGGATCGATCCCGGCGAGCTCGTAACCCGCGAGCTGGCCCTCTCGGAGGTTTCGGACCGACTCGCCGCCATGGATGGGTACGGTGTCGATGGGATCGAGGTCGTCACAGAGTTCGGCTGAACGCGACACCGCACGTTCACTTATAAACAGCCGATCGCACGTGTTGCGATACCGACTCCCGAAATTTACCGTGACAGTCCCAGTACTGACCGAAAACGAGACAAAACGTCCCACTCTCTGTGGAGTTGATGGCTTTGTTGAAACCCTTCGGCTCTGACAAGTGCCGAGTGCTGAATATAGAGCGCTTATTCAGCACGGCTCCCCCCAGTTCGGTTGCTTTTCTTCGTTCCTCTCAAACTCTGAATTTAAATCGAAATCTTCTGGTTTGTCAGTAATCTGTTCAACACACCAAGCACTGATATCCTGATTGAACGACTCTGTGCCTCGAAACATCCTAACCATATCTTCGACATTGCTGGTGTCCCAACCACCGATATCTTGGTTGAACGACTCCGCCTCGTAGAACATCGCACGCGTCCTTTCAACATTGCTGGTGTCCCAGCCACCAATATCCTGGTTGAATGAGGTGGCAGAACTGAACATCGCAGTCATATTTTCGACGTTGCTGGTGTCCCAGTCGCCGATGTCCTGATTGAATGAGGGAGCACCACTGAACATCCCACTCATATTTTCGACGTTGCTGGTGTCCCAGCCACCAATATCCTGATTGAACGAATCAGCATTCCTGAACATATCATTCATATTCTTGACGTTGCTGGTGTCCCAGTCTCCAATATCCTGATTGAATGACTCAGCACCAGCGAACATCAGGTCCATAGTTTCGACGTTGCTGGTGTCCCAGTCTCCAATATCCTGGTTGAACGACTGAGCACGATCGAACATCCCACTCATATTTTCGACGTTGCTGGTGTCCCAGCCACCAATATCCTGGTTGAATGAGGTGGCAGAACCGAACATCGCAGTCATATTTTCGACGTTGCTGGTATCCCAGTCACCAATATTCTGGTTGAACGAGACGGCACCAAAGAACATCGCAGTCATATTTTCGACGTTGCTGGTATCCCAGCCACCAATATCCTGATTGAATTCAATTGGTTGGGGTTCATCAGATTCAATTGATATACCGAACATCCAGCTCATATCCTCGACATTGCTGGTGTCTGCATTCTCTAAGTCAAATTCACTCACAGGTGTTCCAACCTGATCCTCTGTGAATGAACTCTCCGGAAAATTGTGTTCCTGTAGTTCACCACCCTCAAACAGTTCGCTACTATCCGGGGGGAAAACCACAATCGAGTCTTCTTCAGACTCAGTTTCCTCCTCAGGCTCTTCCTCTTCTTCTGCTTCTTCTTCCTCTTCTTCTAATTCAGGCTCAGGTTCTGTTTCCTCTCCATCTTCAGCACAACCAGCAATTGCTAATGTCGTTGTACTTGTACCACTGAGAATGAATGTTCGTCTGTTCATAAGGAGTGGAAATAGAGGTATTAAAAAAATTTGACGAAGGAGGCAATACTGATTCACCCTCTGTATCGGTCACGTCGCTACTGAACGACGTTTGAGAAGTTTCTACCCGTGATGGACACGACGTAGTGTATCAGCTGTTGCTGTCCCCGAGATTCGGATGTACTTTTGCGCAGTCGCCAGATCGCTCCACCCCATTAGCGGGAGCGGCACGGGGGCGACGCCTTTGTAAGCGTGGTAGCTGGCGGCAGTCGCTCGGAGACAGTGTGGATAGACACGTCCCGAAAGGTCAGCTTCCTCGGCAGCAGCCTGTACTCGTCTGTTGATTGTTGACCGTGAACGGGGAAAAGCATCGTACCGGTTAGCGAACCGTTCGATACACAGCTCAAGTCGAAGCGAGAGATCAAATGGAATGAGCCTCGCCGAAGCGACAGTCTTCGGATGCCATCGAGATGCAAGAGCATCCGCAGTAGATAAATCGTCGTTGTGGGTAGTTTCCTGTTGGGCTTGACGTCGGCAGTACCCGCACTGGCACGGTTCGTGTTGTGGAATACGAATTGTGCGGCGGTTCCAGTTCACCCACGCGGTTTGGAAGTGTGCAATCTCCCCAGCACGAAGCCCGAGTCGGCCTGCGATGAGACAGATGAATCGCGCTTCAAAATCGTGTGGTGCTGGAAAGGCTGTACATGCTTCCAACAGGAGCTCGAACTGGCGGTCAGTAAGGACATCTTCGTGAGTATGTCGAGTCGTGAGTGCTTGCCGATGCCGGTCAGCCCATTCAGTTCCGGGTTGCTTGTGATGAGACACCTGTAGTCGTTCTCATGCTGGCAGATTGGGAGTACCGCCGAACCGTGCTGAATGTAACGCGCGAATGTGGTACGAACCGAGGCCGATCTACGGGAGAGAGTGATCGGTCAGTACAGGGGACCTACGTACCGATATTGAACACGGATCTCTCCACAATATGTCAGTAGCGGCGTGCGAGATACAAAGGCTGAACTCAGCACTAAATCGTGGACAGATTCGCTCGAAGTTGCTCACCCGGAGTCACGATCGTCGGGTGAAAGCCGGCGTTTCAGGAGGTAGCCGGCACTTCCGAGAGCCGCTAGTGTGGACGGGACACCGAATCCTGGTACCTCCATGTCGTCGTCCGTCGTTTGGTCTCTTACATCGTCCCGGCTGGTGTCGGTTTCATCGCCTGTCTCGCCGGTTCCATCATCTAGACTGCGAGGTACATCGTGTTGTGCACGATATTCGAGGGGGAGTTGGCGAACCGTCACAGCACTCCCCGTGATCGCGTGTATTGGGTTCCCGTCTTCGCTCGCCGTGTCTATCGGAACGGTACGCCCGCGCAGATCGGAGATGATGGTGACCGCGGGCTCGGGATCGTCAGAGGGCGAATCAACAGTGAATCCAACCTCTAATGTATATTCATCAAACGTTGTCGGACTCGTTGCTTCTGGGACGGTTTCCGTGCTGAAATCGATTTCAATTGTTCCCGGATTGTCGGACTCGTTGAACGCCGGTGGGACCTCGAACGTCATTTGGGACGTGACCCAGTCTTCAGCCACCTCTTCAGCACCAGCGATTATCGCTTCCTTCACCAATTCGCTCAGCCCTCCTGTCGTGGCAACACCCGCGACGGTCGCCAAATCCGATACGAGGCTCGCCCTGTCGAGGGTAACCGGGGTACCTCCATCAACCTGACTTTGGAGGCCTTCCTCCTTGACCGAGAGGCGTTCATCATCGAACAACAGGAGGAGCTGGCTGCTCCCGTACCCCAGAACTTCCTGGGCTAGTGCCTCGTCCGGCGCATTAATAGTAATCGTGAGATAGAACTCGTCGTCGGAAGTGACCTCTCGGTCGAGTGTTATCCGGAGACCCTCGCCGCGGAGTGCGTCACCGTCCGGTGTAAGGTTGGCGAACTCGACCGTCTGGACATCCGTGTACGGACTCTCTTCGACAGTGACTGGCGAGCGCACTGTCGTTCCCGCGGGGAGACTCCCCTCATCCAACGTGAAGGCGTCTTCGTTCGTTTCTCGTGCCAGCTGGGTTTCGAGTTCGTGCCTGTCGTCCTCCTCCCAGACGGCAGTAACGACATCATATGGGCCTTCGGGATGGTCTGGCGTCGCTTCCCAAGAGAGTTCGATAGTCGTCTGCTCGTCAGGTGCTAATGTCACCGGCTCTCCAGTCGTGGCCTCGTTATCGAAGATCTGGCCATCCGGTGCAATCACGCTATATCCAACAAAAAACCTGTGTTCGACGTTTCCAGTATTGACGATCTCAACCGTACTCGTAACGGACTCGCCAGCCCCGGTCGCTCCACCCAGCGTCGTGAACGACCGGATGGCGGCATCAACCTCTTCATCGTCCGCTGGTTCGTCGTCATCATCGTTCGTGTCGCGAGAGCGTGATGTGCGTTCGGCCCACGTGTGGTGATGTCCAAGCGTCCCGAGGTTTACACCTGAGTCTTCACTTGACCCTTCGACACCCGCGTCCAGCGCGTACACGTTGTCGTCTAAACTCCCGACAAAGACGGTACCATTCACCACCGTCGGCGACGACCGGACCACATCGTCGGTCTCGAAGCGCCACTGTTCGGTGCCATCGGCTGCGTCCAGCGCGTACACGTTGTTGTCGTTGCTCCCGACAAAGACGGTGCCATCCACCACCGTCGGCAACGAGAAGACCGTATCGTCGGTCTCGAAGCGCCACTGTTCGGTGCCGTCGGCCGTGTCGAGCGCGTACACGTTGTTGTCGTGGCTCCCGACGAAGACGGTGCCATCCACCACCGTCGGCGACGAGCCGACACTATCGTCTGTTTGGAAGCGCCACTGTTCGGTGCCATCGGCTGCGTCCAGCGCGTACACGTTGTTGTCGTTGCTCCCGACAAAGACGGTGCCATCCACCACCGTCGGCGACGAGTCGACCCCATCGTCGGTTTGGAAGCGCCACTGTTCAGTGCCATCGGCTGCGTCCAGCGCGTACACGTTGTTGTCGCTGCTCCCGACGAAGACGGTCCCATCCACCACCGTCGGCGACGAGAAGACATAATCGTCGGTCTCGAAGCGCCACTGTTCGGTGCCGTCGGCGGCGTCCAGCGCGTACACGTTGTTGTCGTAACTCCCGACAAAGACGGTGCCATCCACCACCGTCGGCGACGAGCCGACCCCATCGTCGGTTTGGAAGCGCCACTGTTCGGTGCCATCGGCTGCGTCCAGCGCGTACACGTTGTCGTCGAAACACCCGACAAAGACGGTGCCATCCACCACCGTCGGCGACGAGATGACCCAATAGCCGGTTTCGAAGCGCCACTGTTCGGTACCATCGGCTGCGTCCAGCGCGTGCACAGGTACAGTAGCACTCCCAATGAAGACGGTGCCACCTACCACCGTCGGCGACGACCAGACCAAATCGCCGGTCTCGAACCGCCACTGTTGATCACCAGGATCGGCAGCAACCGTGGTGGAGGAACCTGCGCCGAGGACGCCCAGTGTCGTGAGGCCACTAACTGTCTGAAGAACACGACGACGACTTGCTCGGGGATTTCTAGACCCCGGGGTATCGTTCATGTATCTCTAACTGAATTTCTTCTTGATAAAAATTAGGCAAGTTGCTGAATTCACCCTCTATATCTCGCACGACGCACGAAACCTATCACTATCGGAGGGTTTCAACAGAGCCAGGGGTGCGTATAATCGCCGTCCGTGTGGTGGACTGTTCGGAAATCTCATCAATCAGCTGGAACACTGACCCATG
>LFFM01000161.1_pt1 | contig 42854 bp, 33 predicted proteins | sample 643131 | NCBI WGS metagenome assembly LFFM01 (sample SAMN03777445, study PRJNA286221) | soda lake metagenome | biome: soda lake; feature: Kulunda steppe; material: water; isolation source: sample Tc-Br brine of Tanatar trona crystallizer | place: Russia: Kulunda steppe | collected 2011-07 | reverse complement strand
GGCGAAAAGTCGGAGGCGGCGCGTGCCCGCTCTTTTTGCTCCTGCATATAGGCTTCGTATCCCTCCCGGTCGAGCGAGAGCCCTTCCTCCCGCGCCATGAGCTCGGTGAGGTCCACGGGGAAACCGTACGTGTCGTGCAGCAGAAACGCGATCGCCCCGGGGATTTCTTTCTGCGCGGCGTGCTCGGCAAACCGGTCTACCATCGCCTCGCGGTCGTCCACGTCCACAAAGGCCTTATCCAGCAAGTCCATGGCCCCACGATCTTGCAGCAGCGCCTCTCGCGGCGCTTCTCCGCCGGCCGGAGTGCTGACGTCCTTCACGTGCGGCACGATCTGTTCGAAGAAGTCAATGCCCGTGCCCAGCGTTTCGAGGAAGCTCTCCTCCTCCGAACGGATGACCCGGGTGATGTAGCTTTCGCGCTCGATGAGCTCGGGAAAGCTTTGCCCCATCTTGACAAGCAGGACGCCCACCAGCTGATGCAAGAAGGGCGACCGGAAGCCGAGCGTCTGATAGCCATAGCGGACCGCACGGCGCAAGATACGACGGATGACGTACCCCCGGCCGGTGTTGCCCGGCATCACCCCGTCGGCGATAGCAAAGCTACAGGTGCGGATGTGATCGGCCACGACGCGCAGAGCGATGCGCACCCGCTCGCGCTCGTCGGGGTCGTCGATGGCCAGGTCATCGTATGCGCCCACATCGGAGCGTGGCGACAGCTCACAGATGCGGGCCAGCAGCGGGGCAAACAGGTCGGTGTCGTACGTGCTGATCTTGCCCTGTAACACGGCTACGATGCGCTCGAAGCCCATCCCGGTGTCCACATGCTGATCCGCAAGCGGCTCCAGCGACCCGTCGGGCTGCGCGTTGTACTGAATGAAGACGAGATTCCAGATCTCGATGACGGCCGGGTGATCGGCGTTGACCAGGTCCTGCCCCGGGGTCTCCTCCCGTTCAGCCGCGGGCCGCAGGTCGATGTGGATCTCCGAGCACGGTCCACAGGGCCCGGTATCGCCCATCATCCAGAAGTTGTCTTTCGACGGACAGAAGAGAATGTGATCGGGGTTGATGTCTGTTTCTGAGCGCCAGAAGGCGGCCGCTTCCTCATCCGGGGCCAGCCCCAACACGTCGTCGCCCTCGTGCACCGTAGCGTATAGCCGATCGGGCGCCAGGCCCCACTGCGTCACCAACAACTCCCAGGCCCAGGCAATGGCCTCTTGCTTGAAGTAGTCGCCAAAGCTCCAGTTGCCGAGCATCTCAAAAAAGGTGTGGTGGTACGTGTCGTACCCGACCTCCTCAAGGTCGTTGTGCTTACCCGAGACGCGCAAACACTTCTGCGTATCCACGGCCCGGCTGTAGGGCCGCGTGCCTTCGCCGAGAAAGACATCCTTGAACTGATTCATGCCTGCGTTCGTGAAGAGCAGCGTCGGGTCGTTTTGCGGCACCAGGGAGGCGCTATCCACGACCTCGTGGCCCTTCTCCTGGAAGAAGTCGAGAAACTGCTGGCGTACGACTTCGGACGTAAGCGTGTGCGTGTCAGACGTGGGCATAGAAAAAGGCGTGCGGTGAAAAACGTTGGAGCAGGTCGAAGCAGCAAGGGATCAGAAAACGCACCCTGTTCAGGATGGGTTCAGGGCCGTCGGCGGGTGGCAACGCTCCAGCAGGCAGCGGCGCCATGGGGCGTCAGTGATGGACGTCGCGCAGTGGCTGCACCCGGTCCAGGATGGCGTCGTGGATAGCGCCGTTGGACGCTATCATTTGGCCCCCGAACAGCGCGTTCGCGTCGTTGGAGAAATCCGTAACGCGGCCGCCGGCTTCGGTCACGATGACCATCCCCGCTGCCACGTCCCATGGGCTCAGGCCCGTTTCGTAAAACCCATCGAAGGTGCCGTTCGCTACGCGCACCAGATCCACGGCGGCCGCCCCATGCCGCCGCAGGCCTCGGCTGTCTTTCAGAAAGCGCTGAAGTACACTCGTGTACGTCTCCATGTAGTCGAACACCGTGTACGGGAAGCCTGTGGCGAGGAGTGCGCGGTCGAGCGCGGCGTTATCGGTTACGTGGATGGGACGCCCGTTCTGGTAGGCCCCGCCGCCCTGCACAGCGGTAAAGAGATCATCATTTGTGACTTCCAACACGACGCCAACGACCAGTGCGCCATCGTGCTGAAGACCGATGCTGACGGCATAGGGTGGGCAGCCGCGGGTGAAGTTGGTGGTGCCGTCGATCGGATCGATGATCCAGCGGTACCCTTTGGGCGCCGCGGGCGCGTCGGTGGCACCCTCTTCGGCCAGGATGGCGTGCTCAGGGAAGGCGGCGCGGAGTGTCTCTACCACCACCTCCTGCGCGGCCTCGTCCACGTGGGTCACCAAGTCGTGCACGCCTTTGTGTTCAATGCCCTCCTCATCGACGCCTCCGGTGTGATAGCGAATAAGACGGGCAGCGTTTGTGGCAGCACGGATGGCGACGTCACGGGCATGGGTATACATGAGGCAGGAATCTACGGAGCAGGTCTACAGTAGGAAGGGCCGCTTCACCGTCGGCGGCGCGTACAAACCGGCGAAATTGCATCGGAGCGCATGTCAACGATGCTCATCATAAGCAAACCCACCAAGGAGTGTCCATGCCACAGTGGAATTTTCCGTCTGTATTCCGGCACCTCTGGCACGGGGGGCTGCTTGGCCTCCTCCTCGGTCTACTGGTCGCCTGCGGCGATACGCCTACCCCTTCCCCGGCCGAGGAGCAGGGTACCGACGACCGTGAGGCGGTGCTGGAAATGCTGGACACGCTATCGACCGATGCGTTCACCGAGGCCTTCCGCGCACTCGACACCGTGGCGCACCGGCGCTACGTGCGCACCGAGCAGTGGGCGCCAGGCCCGGAGATCACCCGCCGATCAACCGCGCTGTATGCACACACCCCGCCCGGCGAGCGGACCCTGCTGCGGGTGGTTGACAGCCTGGGCACGTTCGACGCCGACCGCATGCCGGGCTTTCTGCGTGGAGGCGATCGACCACTGGAGGCGTTGCCCTCCTTCGTCCTGCCCGAAGACCCGGCCTACCTGGAGCCCCGATACGCGGAAGCGTTTACCTACACGATGCATCCGGATACCACATGGTTTGGCCATCCCTTGCGTGTGATAGAAGTGGCGGCTCGCCCGGATGTGGGCGATGATCAGGCTATCCGTCATGCGCGGTTTTACGTGCACGCGGAAAGCGGCGAGCTCATCAAGCTCTTTCTGCAGCGCCAGGACCGCGGACTTCTGTTTGGCGAACATACCACGGTAGACGTAAGCATCCGCCCCCATGGAGCGGGGTGGGTACCGGCGCTGCTGCGCGCCCACACCAACGTAGGCACTCTCCTCCGACCCAATCAGGTGTTTCGCACGGTGATCGCGCTCTATGGCTACGCGGAGGATAGCTCGCAGCCCCCTGCCGAATAATTAGCGCTCCAAAAAGGGCGCAACGAGCGGGTGGGTGGCCAGCGTGCGCAGGTCTACGTCGTCGACCACGCCGGAGGCCTGCAGGACCCCGCGCTCCAGCCCTTGATGCAGAATAAACGCAGCATCGGCTGCGCGGTCGGTGCGCATGAAGACGCGCGCCAGGTGCTGATAGGGAGCTGCGCGGTACGGCTGACGACGAAGGGCCACCCGGGCCAGGGCCTCGGCATGGTCGTAGTGCTCCAGCTGCAGCGCGCTCCAGGACAACCGCAGGTGATGCGGACTCGTGTCATCGACCGCTGCCATCGCGGCCTCCAGCGCTTCTACCGCCCGCGGCCGGTCGCCCACCTGACGGGCAGCCTCAACGAGGGTAGCATACGTCGCCACGTGGGTGCCCGTCAATTGAAGCGCCCGCTCCGCGTCCTGCATGGCCTGCTGTGGGGCTTGCAGTGCCAGGTGCACGCGCGCCCGGAGGTGGAGCGCTTCGGCATGATCGGGGGCAAGCGTGAGCACCCGGTCCAGCCGGGCCCGGGCTTCGCGCGGGCTGGCGCCGCTACGCATGGCGATTACCGCACGTTGCAGTTGGATTTCCACGACACGCGCAGAGTCGGCCTGGGCGTCAGCCTGTGCGTAGCCCGGTTCTGGGGTGCTGCCCCACAGAAACAGGAGGACCAGCAGGAGCCCGCCGGGACCCACGCTCGGGATACGGCTACTACGTCGCCAGTAGATCACGGAGAAGACGCCCATTAGTTAGCGAGTGGATCGTTCTGCAACACCGGCAGCCGTCGCAGAAACTACACCGTACCACCGGTCAATTATTATACCATGTACGCGCTTGGCGTGGGACGGCACCTATCCCCGCCCCCGCCGTTGTGGGCCCCCCACACTGTTGTTTGTTTTTGTATACATTGGCTTTTCACCTTCGCATGACTGTCCCGGCTCTTGTCCGCCGCACGCAACTGCTCCTCTCTACCCGGCGATTTGGCCATCCGCTGAGGGGCGCCGCTCAGGTCGACTCGACCAACCGGGCGATGCGCGACTGGGCGGCAGAAGGCGCCCCTGAAGGAAGCACCTTCCTTACCGAGTACCAGGATGCGGGCCGTGGGCGGCTCGGGCGCCAATGGACCGCCGCCCCCGGCGTGAACCTGATGCTATCCGTGCTGCTGCGTCCTGCAGATGACACCCACCTGACCCTGCTTCCGCTGGTAGTCGCCCTCAGCGTGTCCGACGCGCTGCAGGCCCTCTGCGGGCCCACGGCCGGGCAACTCAAATGGCCCAACGACCTGCGCTGTGGGCCGGCGAAGGTGGGGGGCGTACTGCTGGAGACCACCGCGGGCACAGGTAGCGTCCCCGCGATCGTCGCCGGCATTGGGCTGAATGTGAACCAACAGGCGTTTCCTCCGTCGCTGCAAGACAAGGCCACCTCGTTGCTGCTGCATAGTGGGCAGCGCATCGACCGTGCCGTCCTCCTGGCGCAGATCCTGGCCGATCTGGAAGCCCGCTATACCCAATGGGAGCGTGGGGCCGTTGACGCGCTGCGGGAGACCGTTGAGGCCCGCATGATGCATCGCGGACAAACCATCACCCTGCACCCGACTACGCGAGCGGCTTCGATCACGGGGCGCGTGCTGGGCCTCAGCCCGGCCGGTGGGCTTCGCCTGGCAACAGCGGTGGGGGAGCACGTGGTGTTCGCCGGCGATGTCTCTTCACAGCCGACGCTCACCTAACCTTATCTGTCGCTCCTGACGTGCATCTTGTACTCGACATCGGAAACACCGCCTTGAAAATCGGCTGCTTCCAGGCCGGTGAGCTGGCGGCGCTGCACCGCGTGGTGGGAACTGCCTGGGCACCCCGAGCGGATGCGCTGCGAGCGGTGATCGCCCAACAGGCCGTCGAGGGTGTGGCTATCGTGTCGGTGGTGCCGTCGCAAACCTCAACAGCCGCCGAGCTTCTGGGGGCGCACGGGGTGGCCGACATCCTCGTAGCTGGTCCTACAACGCCGCTTCCCTTCGCGATGGGCTATGCTACCCCCGATACCCTGGGTGCCGATCGGCTTGCCGCCGCAGCGGGCGCGTGGCAAGGATGGCATCAAACCGCGACGACGATGCTTGTCGTCGACGCCGGCACGGCCATCACCTACGAGGTCATTGCAGAAGGCGTGTATCGAGGAGGGGCCATTGCAGCGGGGCCGGCCCTCCTCCAGCGCGCACTTCACGAGGGGACCGCTCAGCTCCCGGATGTGCCCATGGAAGCTCCGGCGTATGCCCTGGGCACAAGCACCCGCGAGGCCATCCAATCGGGCCTCTATCATCAGTTCATCGACAGCGTTGACGGGATGGTAGACCGCCTCAAGCGCACTACCCCAGGGCCTCATGCGGTGGTCGTTACGGGGGGCTGGGGGGAAACGCTTTATGAAGCGATGCCCGCCCTTGAGCACCACGCCCCTCACCTGGTCTTGGAAGGGGGCCGCGCCCTGTTGGCATGGGCCCAGCCACCGTCCAACTAAGTTCTACGCCTCCTCGGGCTGGTTATCCAGCCGAAACCGCGCCGCGTAGGGCACGGTGTGTAGCACCTCGCCTTCGCGCACCTGTTGCTGAACCGCCTGCCAGTAGCTGGCCGTAAACAGGTCGGCGTGATGTGCCTCAAAGACCTCCATCAGCGGGTCCGGTAACCCCAGAAACCGCTTGAACTCTTCCGGAAAGATGTCGTGCTCGCCAACGTGAAACCACGGCTCTGGCGCCATCGCTTGCTCGTACGTCTGGGGCTCGGGAAGCTCCTTAAACTCGCACGTTGTGAGTAGGCTAAGCTCATCGTAATCATAGAAGACCACGCGCCCGTGCCGCGTCACGCCAAAGTTCTTCAGAAAGAGGTCGCCAGGGAAGATGTTGGACGCCGCCAGATCTTTGAGGGCCTGCCCGTAGTCGATGACCGCCTGCCGCGCCGAGGCGTCCCCCGCTTCACGGACGTAAATATCCAGCGGAATGACCCGGCGTTCGATGTACGCATGATCCACCACGACGCGCTCGCCCTCTTCCCACACGGTGTTGCTGGCATCTTCCTCCAACTCTTCCAGCAATTCGGGAGCGAAGCGCTCCTTGGCAAACTGCAGATGCTCAAAGGCCTGCGCGTCTACCAGGCGCCCCGCCCGCTCCCGGCGAAAGACGAGCTTATATTTGTCGATGACCTCCTGCCGCGTCGACTCTTTGGGATAGTCGAACTGGTCCTTGATGACTTTGAATACAAGGTCGTAGTTGGACATGGTAAAGACCGTCATCACCATCCCACGCTGTCCTCGGGCCCGCGTGAACCGCTCTTCGGTTAGCGCCAGGTGAGAGATCAAGTCGCGGTACAGCTCGGTTTTGCCATGCTTGTTGTAGCCCGTAGAGATGTACAACTCAGCCACGCGCTTCCGCGGCAGGATGGTTTTCAGGAACCGGATGAGGTCGTAGGGCCGGTCTACATTGATATGAAAATAGGACCGGGCAAAGCTGAACAGGATGCTGACCGGGTCCTCTTCGAGGAGCACGGCATCAATGCGCAGGCCGGGCGCCTCGTGATGCAGGGCGAGGACAAGCGGCAGCAGATGGGAGCCACTATAGAGCCGCCCCACGATGTACGCGCCTTTGCCCCGAAAGAACGGCTCATGGATAACCTCGAGACGTTCCACAACCGCCAGCGCCCCCACCTCCTGCAGGCGTGCATCGATGCGCTCCGCGGCGAGGGCCACATCGCGGGCACGGTCGGCCCAGGAGGCGTCCAACGCCACGTCCTCCAGTAGCTGATGCAGCAACGCCTCCGTCGACGCTGCTCGCGCGTACGTGCGGTAAATCACGGCTCGCTCAGCCAACGGCACCTCGTAGTCCGACGTGACAAACTCCACGTGGGGGTCCACGCCAACCGTCGAGAAAACCTGCCGTGTGATAGAGTTGAAAAAGGTTTCTGCGATATTCCAGTCGCCCCGCCCGTCGATGAGGCCGGAGTACACAGCTTTGATGCTGACCCACATGAGGCGCTCGCGCACCTGGGAGGCCAGCAAATCATGCACTTCCTTGACTACAGCGTCTTCAACTTCTTCGTACAGCGTTAGCCGGGCCCGGGCGTCGTCTTGCATTTGCTGCCAGTCGCGCTCTGCAAACGCGGTGCGTGCACGGCGCGTGAGGTGGGCGAACTGTGTGCGGTATCGCGCGAACCCGCGCAGGATCGTGCGGGCGCAAAGATTCGCCAGTCGACTGACCGAAAACTGTTGATACATGGACCTCCCCTCGGTAACGCGTGTGGGCGGCGCGTGGGGCGCCGATGCGAACGCCCGCGCCTACTCACGCCAGTGAACGCTCGTACTGATACAATAGCTTCTCGATACGCACCAGCAGCATGTCGATAGCAACCTCGTTGTGGCCGCCACGCGGTATGATGACATCGGCCTTGCGCTTCGAAGGCTCGACGAACTCCAGGTGCATCGGGCGTACCGTCTTCTCGTATTGCCAGAGCACATTTTCGATGCTCCGGCCACGCTCGTGAATATCGCGCCGGATGCGGCGCATGAGCCGGACATCATCAGCAGCGTCCACGAAAATTTTGATGTTCATGCGCTCGGCCAGTTCACGCTCGGCCAGCACCAGTATGCCTTCCACGATAATGACCGGCCGGGGCTGCACTTCGGTCGTTTCCGTACCACGGGCATGCGTGGTGAAGTCGTAGGTCGGTTTCTGCACCACCTGCCCGGCCATCAGCCGATCCAGGTGCTTCCGCATGAGCGATGTTTCGAGGGCGTCTGGATGATCGAAATTGAACGCCCCTCGCTCATCCGGCGGCAGATGGCTGAGGTCCACATAGTAGGAGTCGTGGTCCAACACGGCGAGTTGCTCGCGCCCAAACGCCTCCATGATGCGCTGGAGCACCGTGCTTTTGCCTGAACCCGAGCCTCCTGCAATGCCAATGACAACCGGATGCCGCATCGCAACATCAAGGATAAAATGAGAAGACCAGGGATCATGCGTGCGCCGGCGGACGAGGGCTGCGGGCGCGTCGGCTCTGCTGCATCAACTGCATCAATCAACTGCATCAATCAACTGCATCAATCAACTGCATCAATCAACTGCATCAGCGGACCATGACGACGGTGCCCGTCTTGGTCTCGTCGTCAAAGCTGGAGCTTTCCTCATCGTACGTGTAGCCCTCCGGGTGCGTCCACTCGTGTAGAGGCTCCAGGCTTTCCACCGATTCCTGAACGATGAAGTTCACAAGCTGGCCGCGCAGCGTTTTAACGTTGTGCGTGACCGCCTTGCGCTCGCCATCTTTCTCGTCGTAGAACTTCACTTCCACCATGCGCTCGTAGGTCCGCTCGTCGTCCCACGCCGACTGGTGGACCTGCGCCAGCAGATTCCAGACGAAGCGGCCGCTGAGCACCTTATTGAGCAGCGGGCTGATGAGCGGCTTCCAGTAGGAGGAAATGCGGCCGACCTCCGGTAGCTTTGCGTCCATCTTAAGCTTGTAGTTCGGAATCAGGTCGTCAGGCCGCAGCACACCAAAGAGACCAGAAAAGATGATTCCGTTTTCGAGCAGGCGCCGCTGGGCCCCCGTAGGCAAGCCGGCAAAGTCCATTGCCTGGTACATCGTGCCGGGGCTGTAGCGGTCAAGCGCGGACATGAGCGGGGCCGTGTAAATTTCCTCATTTACGCGTACGGCCTCCTCCAGATTGAACCCCTTCACGCCCAGCAGATCCTCCAGCGCATCCTCATCTGCGTCGGCGATGTACGACTGCAGGGCATCGATGAGGGCGCGCCGCTCGCTATTTAGTTCGTTGAAATAATTAAACGTGTTCGACGAGCGGTAGTCGAACATGTCAGGAGCAAAAGGATTACCGCCAGGCTGCTTTCCTTCAGCGGGCGACAGGAGAATGGCAAAGTTGGGCATATAGGGATGAAGGGCCTATCGTCAGGAATCGTCAGGAAAAGCGTAGCGGGAGATAGCACGACGGGCGTCTTGATATGCTGACGCCGGTTGCGCGGGGCTCAGGAGGACGAGGTTTCACGCTCGCGCATGCGGCCGAGAATAGCATCAATGTCTGCGCGGATGCGCTCGGCGCGTTCCTCAGCGTCGGCGACGAGCGCTTCGCTGGTACCCGGGCCGTCCGTGGCAGCGCCCGGCGTCTGCAGGCGACCAGAGAACCGCAGCACATCGCCCCCCCACTGCTCGAGCCGGTAGGAAATGCTTCGGCGCATTTTCTCGCCCTCAAACGGGGCGACCAACAATCCCACAACGAAACCCGAGAGGGAGCCCAGGGCCCCGGCCCACAGCGCAGTCTGCAGTAGGTCTTTGACGGTGTACTCTTTCATGAGCGGACAGATAAGTAAACGGACGCACGCGAGCGACGCATGGTAAAGATACAAGTCTACAGGAGAAGGGCGAATGCTCCACTGCAGAGAATTGGGAAAAACACAAGAATCATGGGCGGACGCTGCTTCAAACGCAAAAAGCCGCCGCCGGCAACCCGACCGCAGCTTTTGCAACCTCAAGCGCACACAGGAAAAGGACTTATTTCTTCTTCTTGTGCCGGTTTTTGCGCAGGCGCTTCTTGCGCTTATGGGTCGAAATCTTTTTACGTTTACGTTTACGTCCAGAAGGCATAGGCCACAAAATAATCGGATGAGCGGTTGGTCGCCTGGGATGTATGGCGACGCTGACACTATCAGGATGCAACACACCCATTACGAAATGGGTTTCCCATAGCGTTGCGTGTGGGTTTTCAGCCGGATTGGGGATTTTTTTGGCTTTGTCGTATGCCTGCCCCTATCTTACGGCGCACCCCACACGTACCGCGCATGCCCGCACTGATACGAATGCAGCTACAATCTATGTCTACGCCCTTTGTGCTTCAGGAAGCACACGGATTTGAGTACATCGCTGAAGGCCCAGAGACAGATCGCCCTGATGTTGTCTTGCTCCATGGGATGCTCGGCGACCTGTCAAACTGGAGCACCACCATCGCGTGCCTTGCCAAGCATGGGTTTCGGGTGTATGCCCCGGTTCTTCCCGTCTACAACCTACCGATGCTGCAAACCAACGTGGATGGCCTGGTCACGTACGTGGCAAACTTCATCGACCAGCTGGACCTCCGTCCTACGGTGTTGATAGGCAACTCGCTGGGTGGGCACGTCGCGTTACTTCTGGCGCTGCAACGGCCTGAGGATGTGGCGGCCCTCGTGCTCGCCGGAGCTTCCGGCATTTACGAAGTTGACATGGGCACCTCAACCTTGCGCCGGCGTGATCGGGAGTTCATCCGCGAGCGCGCCGCGCGGACGTTTTACGACCCGGCCCACGCCACCGATGAACTGGTCGACGAAATGCTGGCCCTCGTCAATAACCGCAAACGGGCCCTTCGCCTGCTGAAGATGGCGCGGTCGGCGCAATCAGAAACCGTCACCGAAAGCCTCAGCCGGATTGATGCGCCTACACTGCTGATCTGGGGCGCCAACGACGAGATCACGCCACCTGATGTGGCTCACGAGTTTCAGTCGCGGCTGGGCAACGCCGAGCTCCGGTTCATTGACCACTGCGGGCATGCCCCGATGATTGAGCACCCCGGCAACTTCAACGATATCACGCTCGAGTTCCTGCAGCGCACTATGGGCGCGCCCGAAACGTCGGAAACACCCGCCGACTCCTCCTGATGCCGTCCGGCAACACGCTCCGGAACAAGCCCCTGTATTGCCCATTGTATTGGGTCCCTCTAACGGGGGGATGTTCTTTACATACTGGGGATGTCACGGCTTCGACGGGTAGCATCGCGCATCAGTCTGCATGTCGAGCCTCTTTGGCTGGCTCGTAAATCTCGCCAAAAAACCGTAACTGCGGACGATTACTCGTACGCGATGGCGGCGTAAAGCCCCATCTGTCTTATAGCCTACCTGTCCGTTGGTGGTTATAAGACATCGACTTAGACGGAATAGCCTGCTGTGTGCCGATTGAGCATAGCAAGTGAACCTTCTCAATCTTGGTTTGTGCCTGGCTACGATGGCCAGCTTCAGGTGCAGACGACAATAAAAAGGCCATCTAAGCATGTAGGTGGCTGAATGTTCGACTACTCGGACGCGGGTTCGATTCCCGCCATCTCCACCAGTGACATACAGCAGTACGTATAACGCCTCCTTGGCCCCGTGCCGAGGAGGCGTTTTTTTTGGTGATGCTGTAGACGCACCCGCGGCCGGCGGTAGAGCGCTCAGCTACACTTAATCAAACCCATCGCCCCGCAGTCGCTCCCCACCGGGCATCGGCTGCCCCTCGTTCTCACGTAACTCGGCTATGATCTGCTCGGCCTGCCGGTAGAACGGTGACCCCTCCCCTACAATGCGCTGGGCGTGCTCAAACTGCTCAATAGATGCATCGGTACGCCCGATCATGGCGAGCATGATACCGTAGTTAAACCGCGCCTGGAGATGGTCTGGATCGGCGTCAAGCACCCGCTGGATCTCTTCCACACCCTGCATGGGCTCATTCGTTTCGAGCAAAGCCGTGGCCAGATCGGCACGGACGTCCAAGTTGTCGGGCGTTTCCGCGAGCACGCGTTCGTAGGCGGCGATTGACGCTTCCGCGACCTCCACCCGCTCCGGCCCCTCCGTCATGCGGCCCATCCACTCGTAAAAGAGGTCGCCCGTCCGGCGCCACGCCTCAGGGCTGCCTTCCTCCAGCGCCAGCGCTCGCTGGGTAACTGCGGCATGGTCCATCCGCCCAACCCCAATCAGCAGGTCAACTTTTTGCCGGCGGGCCTGCTGTGCCGCCTCCCCATCGGTCGTATCAATTACACGATCAAGCGAATCTACGGTAGAAGCCACTCCTACGGGCAGGTCTGACTCGTCAGCGGCCAGCCGCTCGAAGATGGAGGGCCGGTCCGTGTCTGGATCTTCCCCGACGGCACCCGGCCGTTCAGTGAGTGCGTTCTCATTATCGACCGGTACCGGCGTGACGGGTGCGCTGAGGTCCTTGCTCAGGTTGGTAATGAAAAACAACGCCACCACCAGCATGGCCGCGATCCCAATGATTAGCCCCAGCTGCGTGGCCGCATTGGAGCTACCCTCGGAAGCTTCACCGTCGGTATGCGGGGCGGAGTCGGCTTCTGAGGCCTGCCCACGGGGCAGCGCTGCCTCTACGGGCCGAACGCCGGGTGCATTCGCCTGCTCGGCTGCAGGCTGCGCGTCAGGGGCGTCGGCCGCGTGCTGCGCTGTGGACGCCAGTTCGGCGCCGCAGAGATCACACTGGTTTGCATCAGCGGCCACACGGGCGCCACATTCAGGACACGTTTGAGGAGATGAATCAGGCATACAGCACGTCTATCAATAACAAATAGATGGTACGTGCTACGTACGTTAGGAACGGCCTGCAGATTCCCAGACAATCGTGAAACAGGGACGTAATCGCACGTGGACGACCACCCCATTAGCCGACCACCTGGCTTCCGATGAGGCGCACCCCCACCGGGACAAGGTTGTAGCAGGCATGCGTCAGCGTGGCCATGGTGTAGCCCATGGTCGCATCGTGCTCGCCCCTGCTCCAGACGAGGTAGACGCCCGCGTAGACGGCAAACGCCCACATCGTGGGCACCGCGTGACCGATCTGCTTGGCGAGGGTGTCGCCGAGGATGCTGTGGCTGAGTCCAAACACCAGCGCGGTGATGCCGATGAGCCACACAGCACGTGCGGAGAAGGCGCGCATGATGAAGATGAAAAGCGCCATCAAGCCGGTCTCTACAATCGGCGCAAACAGCAACACCAGGAATACATCGGCTGCCAGGTTGCCCCAGGTATAGGTAGCGGGGATGGAAAAGGCCTCCAGCGGATAGCCAAGCGCCGTAGCGCCGGCGGCCAGCAGCAACGCTAACAGGTTTGCCGGGATGACCGCGGCTGCGGTGGCATACGCTACGTACACTGGGCGCGACCGCACCTCCTCTCGCGTAAGCACGGCCCACACGTGCCGCCCCCACGCCCCCACAGCAGAAAAAGCAGACACGGTTGGTGATGGGCAGATAAGCATAAACGGGCTACATCAACGTGCTGCCGCATCGGCCGTTTGCGTCAGCACGTGACGGATCGGCGATAATGATGCCGGCCCGCCTGTAGTATAGCTTACGACTGCAGATGAGCCATCCCTTTGTGCCCGATGTCGGTCCGGTATTGAGCCCCGTCGAAGTGAATAGCGTCGACCCCCGCGTAGGCGGTATCGAGGGCGGCCTCCAACGTTGGACCGAGTGCTGTAACCCCGAGTACGCGTCCGCCGTCGGTGACGAGCCCGTCAGGGGTGACGGATGTACCCGCCTGAAAGACCATCGCCCCGCGCTCAGCCGCATCGTCCAGGCCCGTGATCGGCTTGCCTGTGGCATAGGCTCCAGGATAGCCGCCAGAGGCCATCACCACGCAGGCAGCGGCTTCCTGCCCCATGCGCAGGTGTACCCCTGAGAGTTTTCCCTCGGCCGTTTTCATGAACACATCGGCCAAATCATTTTGCAATAACGGCAGTACGACCTGCGCTTCCGGATCGCCCAGCCGGCAATTGAACTCAACGACGCGTGGCTGCCCCGCATCAATCATGAGACCGCAATACAGAACGCCCGTGTAGGGATGCCCCTCTTCCGCCATGCCGGCCAGTGTCGGTTCGATGATTTCGCGGCAGACGCGCGTGAGGACGCCACCGGTTACGATTGGCGCTGGGGCGTAGGCGCCCATTCCGCCCGTGTTGGGTCCCGTATCGCCTTCGCCAACGCGCTTGTGATCTTGAGCGGGCACGGTGACGACGTAATGCTCACCATCGGTCAGCGCAAACACGCTGGCCTCCTCTCCGGTCATGAACTCCTCAATGACAACGCGATCCCCCGCAGCGCCGAAGGCGCGGTCCACCATAATTTGCCGGAGCGCCGCAATGGCTTCATCCTCCGTGGCACACACCAGCGCCCCTTTGCCCGCCGCCAGTCCACTGGCCTTTACCACAATGGGTGCTCCCTCGGCGCGCACGTAGGCAGCCGCCTCGTCAAACGCATCGCCCTCAAACGTGCGGTACGTGGCCGTAGGAATACGGTAGCGTTCCATGAAGTCTTTTGCGAAGGCCTTGCTACCTTCCAGGCGTGCTGCCGCGGCCGTCGGGCCCACGATGGGCAGGCCCGCCTCCCGAAAGGCGTCCACAATGCCCGCCACCAGCGGCTGCTCCGGCCCTACGATGGTCAGGTCGATGGCCTCTTTCTCTGCGAAGGCCTGCAGGGCAACCACATCCGTCGCCTCAATGGGCACGTTCGTCCCGAGGGCCGCGGTCCCTGGATTACCGGGTGCGGTGAACAAGGTGGGGGCTTGCGGACTGCGGGCCAGCGCCCAGACGAGGGCGTGTTCGCGGCCGCCACTGCCAACGACGAGGATGCGCATAACGTTACAAGCTGATGTCGAAGGGATCGGAGCCGCAAGGTACAACGTAGCGCGCTTTCTTTCGTACTGTAGCGGACGTTCCCCACAGGATTCACGTTTCTCCGCCGTATTCCCCAATTACGCTGCATGGCTCGTCACTGGCCCCTCGTGTTGAAGTCCATGTTGGCGATAGCTGTGGTAGGCTACATCGTCGCATGGGTGGAGGTAGAGGCCGTGCTGGCGGCATTCGCCGCGGCCGACTGGCGCTGGATTGCACTGGCGGCACTGCTGCTACCTGTAAATCTGATGCTGGAAGTTGGCGTTTGGCACCAGTTGGTACGGCACGTAGCGCCTGGTACATCCGTTCGGACGAGCGGTGAGGCGGCCCTCTGCGGACATGCCCTTGGGCTGTTTACGCCGGCCCAGGTGGGGGAACTGGCAGGGCGTGCGTTTTACATCCCGACGGGTGATCGGTGGGCGCTGGGCGCGGCGGCGTTTACTGAGCGCCTAACCATGGTGGCCGTGGGCGGTGTGGCGGGCGTACCTGCCCTGCTTTGGTTTTTGCAAACGCACATGCCCTCCGCTCCGATATGGCTATACGTCGCTTCGGTATACGCTGGTGGCGTGACGCTGACACTGGTGCTCGGGCTGGTCTTTCCTCGACGGGCCTGGCGGGTGCTTGGCCGGCTCCGGTGGAGGCGCCTGTCGTATGCGTTCCGGTTTCTGCGCCTACTACGAGGATCCGCCCAGGCCTGGCTGATTGGCTATTCGGTCGCTCGGTATGGGGTCTTTGCGCTGCAATTCCTGCTGGTGCTCTGGGCGTTTATCCCTGAGGTGGCACCGGCCTCGGCGCTGGCGGGCATTGCGCTGGTATTCATGACCAAGTTTCTGCTGCCGTCCATCACATTGGGCGATCTCGGCATTCGTGAAGGGGCGGCCGTCTATTTCTTCGGGTGGATGGGGCTGGGCCACGCAGCCGTGCTGAACGCCTCGCTGGTCGTCTTCGGGCTCACCGTGCTGGTCCCCGCCCTGCTCGGCCTGCCCTATGTGCTCGCTCTGAAGATTCAGCGGGCGCACCCCGATGGGGTTGACGCTCCTCCGGCCTCATCATCCGTGGTCTCCCCTCCTACCTCCGATGGTTGATCTGACGTCACTCATTGCCACGCAACTGCCACGCCTTATCGCCCCGTGGGTGCCGGCGGCCCTCTGGCGCGTACCCACGGCGGAGCGTGTGGCGTATCTCACGTTTGACGATGGACCGTCTGCAACGTTGACCTATCCACTCCTTCGCATGCTGGAGGCCGCGGACGCAAAGGCTACCTTTCTGCTGGTGGGGCGCAGTGTGCAGCAGTACCCGGAGCGAGCACGGGCCATTGCACGCGCTGGTCACACGATCGGCAATCACACGCTGACACACCCATCACCGTGGCGCACACCGGTGGCGGAAATTACGCGCGAGCTGGCGCTCACCAATCACATCATAGCGAACATCACCGGCACAAAGCCTGCCCTCATTCGCCCACCATATGGGCAGCTTACCCCCACCATGCTGCAGTTCGCCCAGGCGCACGGCCAGCGGTGCCTCATGTGGGATCTCGCACCAGCCGATTTTCTTTCGTGGATTGACGCCAATCGCGTGCGGCACCACGTGCTGCGCTTTATCCGCCCTGGGTCTATCATCGTGCTGCACGACAATCCCATCGCTGCCGATGCGGTCCTGCCTGTCCTGCCGCCCCTGCTTCGTGATATGAGACGTGAGGGCTGGCGATTTGAAGCGTTGTAGTCGCGTCAACCCAAGCGGGTGGCGGGGGCGGCGCTCGTTCTCACTGCAGGCCGGCGATAAACGCCCGGTAGGCATCGCGTACGGACGGTCGCGCCATCAGCCCGTTGTGCCCGCCTTCGTCCACGACCAGCAGCCTCTTGTCTTCCACAGGCGCCTGCTCATACAGCGTATCGGCCATCGAAAGGGGCGTGACTTCGTCTTCAGCGCCAGCCACGATCAGCAGGGGGCGCTCCAGCGACTGGATGCGGGTGGTGTTATTTTCTGCCCGGAGCGCCTCCGAAAAGTCCAGCGACACAAACAGCCGCAAAAACCACGGAATGAGGTTACGCGACCAGTCCTGCACATTCGTCACCGGGTTTTCCAAGACAACCCCGCGCAGGTCCTGGCCCTCCGCCAGATGAAGCGCGACGAATGAGCCCAGGGAGTGGCCGTGCACAATCACCGACGCCGGCGCAATGCCCTGCGCCTCCTCCAGGTAGGCCAGCGCCTGCCCCGCGTCCTGCTTCAATGCATCCACGGATGGCGTCCCCTCGCTCTTTCCGTACCCGCGGTAATCAACCATTAGCACGTTGACCGGCAGCTCCGCAAATGCCTCCACGTAGGGCGCCGACTGCACGAGGTAGAAGCCCTGCCCGCCAAAAAAGAGCACTGTAGCTTCGGCGTCGGGCTGGGTTACCCACCAGGCATTGAGCGCCAGGCTATCCGGACCCGAGTAGATGGTCACCTCCTCCAGGGTCGCGGTCTCGTGGCTAAAGGTCTCGGGCGTGATGGACGCCTTCGGCTCAAAGACGTCGGCTTCGTCGATCTGAATGGAGCTGCACGCCGCCAGTAACAACACGGCAAGCAATGGACCGAGTACGCGCATCAGAAACAAAACGGTTGATTAAAAAGGGAGAGCCAAACGCGTGGCTGCGCCGTAGTCTCCCCGCGCTGCAGGGTATTGCGACATCGGCACAGGCGTGCTTCTACCCAATGAGGCGCAACAGTAGCCGAATGCCGTAGGAGGCTGTTACGGCATAGGCAAAGCTCGTCAACGTGCCGATGATGATGTACTCTGCCAGCTTGCGTTTGTCTTTGCCGGTGACGTCGCCAAAGCGAAAGATCGACTTCGCCGTCACCAGAAAGCCTATGGCCGTGGGGGCATCGGCCAGCACAAACACGTAAATCAGCAGCCGCTCGGCGTAGCCAATCGCCTGCCCGCCCCCCTCCAATCCGGCATTTACATCGATCTGTTCGGTGTAGCGCTGCACCAGGCGCGCAACGATCGGGCTACCGGCCCCAACCACCAGCAGCGCCCCCAGCCCTGCGACAGTGATAAGCAGAAAAGTCATCATGCCGACGCCTCGGTATTGGGTTCCGAAAAAGGGGCAGGCAGCGCCTCTACAAGCGCGGAGAACCGATGGAGCGTACGCTCCAGGCGGGGCCAGCCTGCGCGGTGCAGATGCCGGTTTACCGTCTGCCGGGTGATGGGCTCAGGCGCCCACGCCTCCGCCACCTCCGCCTGCGTACGAACGGGCTCGCCAGCCCATCCACGGAGCATACCGGCGATGGCCTGCGCCTGAGCGGGCGTCCAGGCCTGCAGCCGTGCATCGCAGAGCTCGGCGATAGCGCCGGCGGCGACGGTCGAGGCGACAGGCACACCATCAGGGAGCAGAAGGGCGAAGCGCTGGTCGGCCCGCAGGTGCTGCAGTCCGCGTCCGGAGCGACGTAGCGCAGGTCCGTCGCTGGCGTTAAGGTCTGGCCGCAGCCGGTCTACCGTGCCCAGCGCGAGGGCCATCCGCGTCGCCAGCCCCTCCACCTGTAGTTGGGCGGCAAGCTGCAGCACCCGCGCCAGCGCCTGCTCGGGCGTATGAAAAAGGCACTGCCAGCCGTCGCCACTCACAAGAGCCAGCTCCGAAACGTCCTCCCGCGACAGCCCCTCTGTAGCGGTGGCATAGGCATCCCGAAGCGTGTCCGGCAGCGCGGCCCGCACCGGCTCCGCCAGCTGCGAGGAGTTTACGATATCACCGGTGGCAACGGCTACCATCCAAGGGACCTCCGTATCGGTTAAGGAAAAGCAGGCCTGCAGCGCGCACGGCAACGCCGACCGTAAGCCCTTATCAGCTTACATTAGCAATAGCAGCGTATATTAACTTACAGTGTACGGAACGCAATTCTGGAGATCAACCCCTGCCCGGTCCCGCCGTAACGGCCTCCCTGCTGGGCTGCACGTACGTCCCCGCGTTGTTCACAGAACGATGGGTAGTTAACGGTGTTAACACCGTCCAGCATCCCACAAACGCTCCCTCCTTCCCGATGGCTGCATCTTCCGCTAATGGCCGGGCCGCTGTGCTTGTCGACGGCTGCCGCCTTCCGTTTCAGCGCTCCGGTACCGGCTATACTGACCTCACCGCGTACGACATGGGCCGCATGGTCCTGAAGGGCTTGCTCCACCGCACGGGGCTGAATCCAGCCGAGGTGGAGCGGGTCATCATGGGTTGTGTCATCCAAGATGTGGAAACGAGCAACGTGGCCCGTGAGGCGTCCCTGGCTGCGGGCATCCCCAACCACGTGCCTGCCTTTACGGTCACCATGGCCTGCATCTCCAGCAACCAGGCGGTGACCTCTGGCGTCGACCTGATCCGCGGCGGCCTTGCGGACGTTGTGGTCGCCGGTGGCACCGAAACCCTCTCCGATCCCCCCATCCGCGTCAAGCGCAGCGTGCGCAAGCGGCTCTTCAAAGCGCAAAAGGCGAAGTCACCGGCCGACTATCTGAAGCTGCTGCGGGGGCTGTCCCCCAGCGACGTACTTCCTGAGGCGCCCTCCATTGCGGAGTTCTCCACCGGCGAGGTGATGGGTGAGAGCGCCGATAAGCTCGCGGCCATGTTTGGGGTCTCGCGGGAAGCGCAGGATGAATATGCGCTGCTGACCCACAAGCGGGCGGCCGCCGCGCAAGACGATGGGCGGCTGGCCAAAGAACTGGTGCCCTCCAGCGTGCCGCCATCGTTCGACCCCATTACCGAAGACAACACCGTGCGCGGCGACAGCACGCTGGATAAGCTTGCCAGCCTCTCTCCGGTCTTTGTGAAGCCCTTCGGCACGGTGACGGCGGGCAATAGCTCGCCCCTTACCGATGGCGCGTCAGCAACCCTGCTGATGTCGGCTGACCGTGCGGAGGCCGAAGGACACACGCCGCGCGCCTACCTCCGCGACTACACGTATGTAGCGCAGGACCCCGGCGCCGAACTATTGCTGGGTCCGGCCTATGCGATCCCGCAACTTCTCGATACGGCCGGCCTCACGCTGGACGACATCGACGTGTTTGAGCTCCATGAGGCTTTTGCCGGGCAGGTGCTCGCTGTGCTGGCAGCGCTGGACTCCGACGACTTTGCGTCCCGTGGCCTGAACCGGGCCTCCGCTGTAGGGGCCATCCCCATGGACAGGCTGAACCTGCGGGGCGGCTCCGTCTCGCTGGGCCATCCGTTTGGCGCCACCGGCGCCCGCCTCGTCACCACGGCCGCCAACCGTCTGCACGAGGAGGATGGCCACTGGGCCCTCGTCGCGGCATGTGCGGCGGGCGGACAGGGCCACGCCTTGCTTGTAGAACGCGCCTAATGCTTCCCCCCTCTCGATAGCCCACCTTCTTGCCCGACCTCCCCATGCCTACCTCCGCCCCTCCTGCGCTCGATCCTGCTCAGCTCCACCTCGAAGTGGACGACGGCGTTGCGACCATCTGGATTGACCAGGCCGACCAACGGGTCAACACGATTTCTGAAGAAACGCTGGACGCCCTCGAAGCCGCTATCGATGTGGTGGAGGGGCGCGCCGATGTCCGCGCGGTGGTGTTTATCAGCGGAAAAGACGACAGCTTCATCGCCGGCGCCGACCTCGATATGTTGCGGGGCTTCGACACCCCGGCCGACGTGGAAGCCGTCATTCGCCGCGCCCATGCCCTGATCGACCGCGTGCAGCACTCCACGAAGCCGACGGTAGCCGCCATCAACGGGGCCGCGATGGGCGGCGGGTTGGAGATGACGCTTGGCTGCACCTACCGGATCGCATCGACGCACGACAAAACGAAAATGGCCCTGCCCGAAGTGCAGCTTGGGCTGCTACCGGGCGGCGGGGGCACGCAGTACCTGCCGCGCTTGGTAGGCCTGCAGCAGGCGTTTCAGATGATGCTCACGGGCAAAAACGTGTATCCCCGGAAGGCCAAGCGCATCGGGCTCGTTGACGCGCTGATCCATCCTCCGGGGCTGCACCGCGCGGCGGTCACGGCCGCCCGGCAGTTAGCCGATGGGACGCTCTCGCCCGAGCGCCAGCCACGGTCGCTCACCGAGCGACTCCTGGAAAGCAATCCGTACAGCCGGAAAATTGTGTATGACAAAGCCCTGGAGCGGGCCGAGCAGGAAGGCAAAGGCAACTACCCGGCACCAGCCCGTATCGTAGCGTGCGTGAAGACGGGCATGGAGGAGGGCCTTGAGGCCGGGCTTCAGCGCGAGGCCGAGCTTTTCAGCGAGCTGGTGTTTACGCCGGAGTCCAAGGCCCTCGTGAGCCTGTTCTTCGCCAAACAGCAAGGCGACAAAAACCCGCACGCGGCGGATGCGCTGCCGGTTCGCACCCTCGGGATGCTGGGTGCCGGCCTGATGGGCGCTGGCATTGCGCAAATCTCGGCGGCCAATGGCATCGACGTGCAGTTGAAGGATCAGGACTTTACACAGGCCGCCACGGGACGAGAGCAAATCTGGAAAAGCCTGTCGAAGGAGGTATCGAAGGGGATCCGGTCGACCTTTGAGCGCGACGTGGTCCTCGAGCGGGTACGGCCCATTGGCGACTACGAGGCGCTCGCGTCGGCCGATGTGGTCATTGAGGCCGTGCCTGAAAACCTGGAGCTGAAGCGCGCCGTCCTGAGTGACGTGGAGGCGGTGGTGCGGCCGGACTGCGTGATTGCCTCGAACACCTCCGCCCTGCCGATCGCGGAGATCGCCGAGGAGGCACAGCACCCCGAGCGCTTTATCGGGATGCACTACTTCTCCCCCGTGCCCAAGATGCCGCTGCTGGAGATCATCACCACCGAGCACACCAACCAGGCCACGCTCGCCACGGCGTATGCGGCCGGGCTGAAGCAGGGCAAGACGGTCATCGTCGTGAACGATGGCCCAGGCTTCTACACCACCCGCATCCTGGCCCTCTACATGAATGAAGCCCTCCTGCTGCTGGAGGAAGGCGCCTCGTTTACCGAAGTCGACGACGCCATGGAGCAGTTCGGCTTTCCCATGGGGCCGTTTGAGCTCTTTGACCTGGTAGGCATTGACGTGGGCGCCAAGATTACGGAGGTGATGGAGGAGCGCATGCTGGACGATCACTTCTCGATCAGCCACACGGCTAAACGCCTGGCCGATCGGGGGCTCGCCGGGCAAAAGACCAAGAAAGGGTTTTACACGTACGCGGGGGAAGGCACGAAGCTGGAGAAGGACGAGCCCAACAAGGACATTTATCAGCATGTGCCCGGGCGCGGCTCCACGTCGCTGGCCCCCAGCATGGTGCAGGAGCGCCTTGCGCTGATGATGGTCAACCAGGCGGTGCGCTGCCTGGACGAAGGGATCTTGCAGAGCGCTACCGACGGCGACCTCGGCGCCGTCTTTGGCCTGGGCTATCCGCCGTTTCAAGGTGGGCCGTTCCGCTACGTCGATCAGACGGGCGCCGCCTCTATCGTGGGCCGCCTCAAGCAACTGACGCGACAGTATGGACCGCGCTTCACGCCAGCCGACAGCCTACGGACACATGCGGAGAACGACACCACCTACCACGGATAGAGCGGACTGCCCGTCGCCGGCACGGCGCCCCATCAGCGCGACACAAACGGACTCCCTTGCACAAACCATCGCCAGGGCCGCTCGGTGCCCCGCGAGATGCCGATGCGGGGTGAGGTGCTGACCGAAAGTGCAGGGCCGCTGGGGTCGCCAGCAAAGTACACCGGCGGGGCCGTCAGCATCTGCCCATGGTGGGCTTCCCCGATGGCAAACGCCTCCATGAGCTTGCCCGGCCCATTGGTGAGGTCGCGGTCACGGCGGGCCGCTGGGCGACGCGGGCGCATCTGCTCGACACCCTCCAGCGGCTCCACTGCCCGGATAAGCGCCGCTCCGCACTGCCCCTCCGGCGCCGTTACGGCGTTCAGGAGCCAGTGCGTGCCGTAACACAAATAGACGTAGGCTTCGCCCGGCGGGCCAAACAGGGCATAACCGCGCCCCTCCGTCCGGACCTCACCCGTCTCCTGATCCAGCAGTCCCCACGCGTGGCACGCCGGATCGTGCAGCGTGTACGCCTCCGTCTCCACCACTCGCCCGACCAGGCGGCCCTCGGGGTGCTCATGGACCAGCAACTTCCCGATCAGGTCGGGGGCCACCTCAGTGGCAGGGCGGGCATAGAACGAGGATGGCAACGGAGTCATAACGCATCGACGGGATAGCGCATAGTAAGCGTGGGGCTCGTGACGGTAAGCTTGTAGCCAACGGATTGTTCTATGCGCCTACCCAACCGTTCATGGGTGGCGGGAGAACATAAAACGGGCTGCGCACGAGAGGCCTCCCCTCTCGTGCGCAGCCCATACGTCACGGGGCGCCTGCCCCTGGTCGTCTTGCTCCCGTTTTATGCGAGATCGACCGCGATGGCCGTCCCTCCGCCCGTGCCGTGGCAGATGGAGGCCAGGCCGTGCTGCCCGTCGTGGTTGCGGAGCGCATGGATGAGCGTCGTGAGGATCCGGGCGCCCGAGCAGCCAATCGGGTGGCCCAAGGCTACCGCGCCACCGTGGATGTTGAGCTTGTCGTACGGCACGTTCTTCATCCGATGCAGCAAGATGCTGTTGATGGCAAACGCTTCGTTATTCTCGAACAGATCGAAGTCTTCAATCGAGCGGCCGGTCTTTTCCAGCACCTTCTCCAGCGCAGGGATCGGAGCCTCGGGGAAGCGCCAGGGCTCGCCGGCTGACCAGCTGCTGGCCTGCACGGTGGCAAGGGGCGTGAGCCCATGAGCCTTGACGGCCTCTTCGCTGGCCAGCACGAGCGCCGACGCGCCATCGCTGATCTGGCTGCTGTTGCCTGCCGTCAGCACACCGTCCTTCTGAAAGGCCGTCCGCAGGCCGCTCAGCGAGTCCTTGGTGGTGTCAGGCCGGACGCCTTCGTCATGCGCGAGGGTTTTGGTCTCTCGGCGGCTGCGGTATTCGATGGGCACGATCTCATCGGCAAAGTGCCCCGCTTCGGCAGCTGTTGCAGCCCGCGTATGGGAGGCGGCCGCAATTTCGTCCAGCTCCTCCCGTGTGATGCCGTGCTCGGCGGCCAAGCGCTCCGTTTGCTCGCCCATCGCTTCGCCGCTCATTGGATCGGAGAGCCCGTCGCGGTACATGATGTCGTGCACGTGCTCCCGCTCGCCCATGATGAACTTGTAGCCCCAGCGAGCGCCGTGCGTCAGGTAGAAACCCGCTTGCGACATCGACTCCGTGCCGCCGGCCAGCATCAAGTCAGCCTCGCCGGCCTTAATGGTGGTGGCAGCATTCATCACGCTCATCATGCCCGACGAGCATACCATGTCAATGGCCATAGCGTCGACGTGCTTCGGGATGCCGGCCTGAATGGCAGCTTGCCGCGGGATCAGCTGTCCGTGCCCTGCGCGGAGCACATTACCAAACGCGATAAAATCCAGCGCATCGCCATCTACATCAGCCGCTTCGAGGCTGCCTTGCATCGCGTGAGCGGCGAGGTCTACGGGTGAATGGTCTTTCAGAGCACCACCGAAACGCCCGATGGGGGTGCGAACGGCAGAAACGATATATACGGTACGCATAGCAGAAGGAGAGGGTATACCAGTGTAGGGTGATTGTATGGTATAAAGGTAGGCATGCTGGAGCCGATCTCGAAGCCCGCAGGAAGCGCTTTCAGTGAAAACTGGCGCAGCGGGAGGGGCTGCCTTCCCCCACCTTCAGTCGCCATCTTTGGCCACCTTGGCCACCTGCACGCGCAGCGACTTTCCGCAGTGCGGACAACATGGCACCTCAGGATTTCGAGCGGCTTGTGCGGCCTCCCGCTGCTGTGCCTGCCGGCGCTTCCGCTCTTTTTCTCTCTCCAACTCATCCACGAAGCCTGATCCCAGAATACCCGTCGGCAGGGCAAAGAGCGCGATTCCCACCACCGCGACAACGGCGGCCATGATGCGGCCGAGCCCGGTGATGGGCGTCACATCGCCGTACCCCACAGTGGTAAGCGTAGCAATGGCCCACCACATAGCATGGGGGATGCTCCCGAAAGCCTCCGGCTGGTCCGCACGCTCCGCATAGTACATGAGCGACGATGCGATGAGCAGGATGAAAAACATCAGCACCGTCGTCATCAGAATCTCATGGCGCCGCGTTTTCCATACCCGGCCGAACAGCATGAGCGAGTGGAAGTAGCGCTGCAGCTTGACCAGGCGCAAAATGCGGAGCAACCGCAGGATGCGGAGAAAGCGTGCGTCCACGCCAAGGAACGGAAGATAAAACGGAAGGATGGCCAGCAAGTCGATGAGGGCCAGTGGACTTCGGGCCCAGCGCAGACGCCCACGCATCCCGCCAGTGAGTTTTTTATCCAGTGTGCACGTCCACAGCCGTCCGAGGTACTCCACGGTGAAGACGAACACCGCGAAAGCCTCAAAGGCAAAAAGCGCGCTGCCGTACCGCTCCGAAATGGTAGATACGGACTCAAGGATGACGGCGATCACGCTGAGGACGATAAGCAACATGATGCCTACATCGACCCGGGTGCTCCATCGATCGAGCCAGGGGGGCTCGCGCGTGCGCATCGGCTGCGTCCGGTCTGCCGCCTCTGCAGCAGGCGGAGCAAGCAGCCGATAGATAATATACTTTAGGCGGGCGTACTGAGACTGAGGCATGGCGCGGAAAGGCTCTTCGTGGGGGCCAGAGTAGAGTACAGCATGCAGGCAGTGAACGCAAGCCCCGGCGCTACCCCGCGTGCAGTTCGATGATCGTCCGGCACATTCGCCCCAAGCGCGCGTCCCACCACGCCCTATTACCTGCTTATCGCCTGGCTGCCCCATGGGAAAGACCTACGTATTTTACCACGCCAACTGCCACGATGGCTTTGGCGCCGCTTTTGCCGCGTGGAAGGTGCACGGCGACCGCCCCGTGTACTTGCCGGTACAGCACGGCGGGCATGTCCCCATGATCAGCAAGCGCAGCACCGTCTATGTGGTTGATTTCTGCTTTCCACTCGACGAGCTGCAAGGCCTTCTGGAGAAGGCGAATCGCCTTGTGGTGCTGGATCATCACGCCTCTGCCCTCAGCGACCTTTATGCGCTGGCCGATTGGGCCGATGCCGAGGGGCGGTCTCTCTCAACCCTCGGCCTACCCGACCGCGAGGATGCACAGGTGGAGGATGCCGACATTGAACTCCACTATTCCGGTGATGCCAGCGGTGCCACGATGGCGTGGCGATATTTCCATCCTGAAGAGGATCTACCGCCGCTTTTCCATTACATCGAAGATCGAGACCTCTGGCGCTGGTCGATGCCCGATAGCCGCGCCTTTTCCTATGCGCTGCTGATGTTACCCATGGAGTTTGAGCTATGGGATGCGATCGTGGCGGAGGGCGAATCGCGCGTGGAGCAGATGCGACGCGAAGGCAAGGCCATTCATCAGTTTGTGATGCAACAGGTAGAGCGCACCTGCAAGCATGCGCGCTACGCTACTATTCGCGGGCACCGCGTACCGTGCGTCAACTCGACGCAGTTGCAAAGTGAAATTGGCGAGTTCTTGCTCGACGCCTATCCCGATGCCCCGTTTGCCGCTATTTTCGGTGTAAAACCGGACGGCAACCGTGTGTACAGCCTCCGCGGGCGGGGCGATTTTGATGTGTCGAAGGTGGCCGCCACATTTGGCGGGGGCGGGCACAAATCGGCCGCCGGCTTCAAAACCGACCAGCGCCTATAGGGCTACAGCCTGCTCACATGCGGTCCGGAGCCGAGATCCCGAGCACCGTCAGCCCGTTGGCCAGCACGATGCGGGTGGCCCGTGCCAGGGCCAGGCGGGCCGAGGCCAGTGCCTCGTCTTGCCCGATGATGCGGCACTGATCATAGAACGTGGTGAACGCTACCGCAACCTCGCGCAAATACTGCGGCACATAGTGGGGAGCCCGTGCCTGGGCCGCCTTGCGGATCTCCGCCGGGAAGCGCCGGAGCGTCTTGATAAGGGCAACTTCGGCGTCGTGCGTGAGCAGCCCGAGATCTGGCGCGGCGTCTGCAGTAAAACCAACCTCCTCCGCCTTCCGCAGTACGGAGCAGATGCGGGCGTGAGCGTACTGCAGGTAAAACACCGGGTTTTTGTCACTGGCCTCTTTAGCCAGGTCCAGGTCAAACTCGAGGTGGGTATTCGCCGAGCGCATCAAGAAAAAGAAGCGCGCTACATCGGCAGTTACCTCGTCGATGAGTTCGTCCAGCGTCACGTAATTAGCCATCCGCGTGCTCATCTTGACGGGCTCGCCCCCCCGCACGAGCGTGACAAACTGGTAGATCACAACGTCCACGCGGTCCTTCTCGAAGCCCAGCACGTCAAGCGCGCTAAGGATGTCCGGGTAGGTAGCAATGTGGTCGGCACCAAACACGTCGATCATCACGTCGAACCCGCGCTCGAACTTGTCGACGTGATACGCAATATCGGGCAAGCGGTACGTGGGTTCGCCGGTGGACTTCACCAGCACGGTGTCAGCTTCCTTCCCAAAGGCTGTCGTCTTAAACCACGTGGCGCCATCGGCATCGTAGACCGTCCCTTCGTCCCGAAGCTTCGACAGGGTAGCTTCGATCTTACCCTCGTCATAGAGCGAACGCTCATTGAAGAAGGCGTCCATCTCCACATCCAGACGCTCCAGGGTGCGTTCGATCATCGCGAAAATGGTTTCCTGTGCGGCCTGCTGGCAGGCGTCCAGCGAAAGCTCAGCCGCTGCCTCTCCATGCTCGTCCACCAACGCCCGCGCGATATCCACAATGTACTGGCCCTGGTAGCCATCCTCGGGAAAGGACGCCGGCACCTCCACCGTCTCCCCTTCGCCTACCGTCAGCGTTTTGGTAGGCCCGTCAGGATTGAGCAGCGCCTCACAGCGGGCCTTTACCGACTCGGCGAGCACGCGCATCTGGCGTCCTGCGTCATTGAAGTAGTACTCGCGCGTGACGTCGTAGCCGGCCCAGTCCAGCAGATTCGCGATCGTGTCGCCCAGCACGGCATTACGGCCGTGCCCTACCGTCAATGGCCCCGTTGGATTGGCACTCACGTATTCCACGAGCGCCCGCCCTTGCGCGTCGGCTGTGCGCCCAAACGAGCGACTGGCTTCAAGTAACTCCGCCAGCGCGTCAGCCAGGAATTCCTCGGCGAATCGAAAGTTGATGAAGCCCGGCCCGGCTACAGACACTTCTGCGATACGGGCCGGATCGAGGTCCAGTGCCTCGACCAGCTCCTCTGCAATCTGGCGTGGCGCCTTCCGCAGGTGACGGGCGAGTTGCAACGCCGCGTTGGTCGCCAGATCCCCGTGCGACGGGTCATTGGGCTTTTCGAGCATGGGCTCGAAATCGTCTGGCACGCCGTCGGTAGCGGCAAGCGTCGCGCGGAGCTCAGCATCGAGATAATCCTTCATGCGGGAGGGGGCAGTCGGGTGAGGGATGGGATGGGCCACAGCGAGGCCGTGGGAGCGCTTCGTGTAAGCGACATCCACGCCACGGTTTCGTGCCCGCTGTGCACCCGGCCCCTGCTACGGCCCGTTCTCCAGCACTTCAAATTCCACCCGCCGGTTGAGCGTCCGGCCGGTGGGGGTCTCATTCGAAAAGATGGGCTGCAACTCACCATAGCCCACGGCCACAAGGCGGTCCCCGTCGATGCCGAAGTTCTCAATCAAGTACTCCCGGACGGATGCCGCTCGGCGCTCCGACAGGCCCTGGTTGTACTCCTCCGATCCTATACTGTCGGTATGCCCGCCCACCTCAACACGCAGGTCGGGATAGCGCTGGAGGACGGTGCCGATGGCATCCAGCGTGCGCTCCGATCCGTCCAGGATATCGCTCTGGTCAAACTCAAAGACGATCTCAATCGTGCGGAAGAGGCCCGTGTCCAACAGGGCCCGTTCGACCTCCTGCACCCGCCGCGGTAATTCGGCCAGTGGGCGGCGATCAACGCCGGGGCGCAGGCGCGGGGGCGCTAAGCGCTCAAACGAACGATCGCGCGGCTCTATCGCCGCTGCGTCCTCTTCCGGTGCGGGTGCAGGCTGTTCATCAGGAACGAACGCGCGACGCCCATCCTCTAAAATCACGGTGGTGCCTTCGCCAGTCTGCCTGGACCGCCGAAGGGCTTCAAAGTACAGGGCCTCCATGTCGTCGAGCCGGTCGCCCAGGCGTTCAAACCGGCGATCCATTTGGCGCATGAGGTCAGACATCGCCCGACGGTCCAAGGGCTGTGGTTCACCGGCTGGCGCGGTGGCCTGCGCTTCGGGCGCTTCGGCCGGCGCTGGGGCGGCTCGCTGCAAGGCCTCAGCTGGCACGGGCGTGCCATCCGGGTACACGTACACGACCCGCGGGGGCGGTTGCTGCCGTCCGCGAATCTGTGCGATGCGGTTACGGACCCGAGTTACCCCCGGAGGGGCGGCCTGCCTTGTGAACTGTCCGGCACGCGCCTCGGCACCCTCATGCACGATTACCGTGTCTGGCGCCGCGTCTTGTGCGGCCACAGGGTACAGACCGGTCAGCACAAACATCGCCCCACACAGGGCAGCTGTCATAGATAAGCGCATGGGGGAAGAGCCGGTTTATCCGTGAGGCTGATGGCCATTGGTGTGGGACGCATCAGAAGCGGAGGCGCACGCCACCCACGAGCCGGTTGACATCGAAGAAATCGAGCGTATTGTACTCAACGAAGAGGGTGTTGCGGTCCAGTTGATATTCCACGCCCAGGGCCAGATTGAGCCGGAGGTTAAGTCCCGAGAGACCCGAGCGCGTCGTGAAGCCCGCGCCCAGCCCTGTGTAGGGCGTGATGCGGCGTTCCGGCCCCACGCTAATCAGGGGAAGCACGCCGCTGGCCAGCAGCGTGTAGGACGTGCCATTGCCTCCAAAGCCCGCCGAGAGCTCCGGAATGAACCGGATGCTGCTGCCTGCTTGGCGGAAGTCACCGCGTACGCCAAGGATACCCTGCGTGGTGCCATCGCCCGTGCGGAAACCACCGATGGGCTGAATCGCTGTGAGGCTCCGACCAAAGGGCCGCGTGATGCTGCCGTCCCGGTCGGTCTCCCGGATCACCTCCCGATCCCGCACGACCTGCGTTTCTGCCGGGCGATCCAGCTCTTCCGTGCGGAGGCGGGTCATCTGGCGCGTCATGCGCTCATCCAGCGACTCGATGCGCGACTCCAGCCGCTGCAGTTCGGCCAGCGAGAGGGTGCCATCCTCAATGTTTTCGAGGCGCTGCTGCACCGCATCCCGGACCTGGGTCTGGACGTCTTCCTGCGTCACCGCGACTTCGCCAAGCTCTTCGCGAATAGCTTCGCGGGCCAGGGTGCGGGCTTCCTCTTGCGAGATGCCGCCCGCTTCTGCGATGCGCTCATCAACGACCTCCTGCACGATCTGCCGTACCTGGGCCGCCGTCAGCCCGGTGCCCGGAGCTTGCGCCTGGGCCTGCGGTACGCCGCCGACCTGCTCAACGCCACCCGTGCCGTACCGGAGGTAAATCTCCCCTTCTTCGGGGATGGGCACCTCAATCACACGATCCGAGAGGTTGGAGCGCCGCTCTTCGCGGACGCGCACCACACGCTCTTCCGGTTCAGCAGCAGGCGCTTCGCGTGCCTCGGGCGCTTCTGGCGCTTCCGCTACGGCCTCCGCGACGTCCACATCCTCGGCCGGGGTCTCCTCGAGTCGCTGTCGTACCTCGGCCTCAGCGGCGGCGGGGTCCCGCCCTTCCGCACGGGCTTCGGCGCGGGCCTCCGCAATGCGCCGCTCCACGTCCTCCTCGGCCCGGCGCAGGGAGTCGATTTCGGCCTCCAGTTCAGCAATCCGTTGCTCCTCGGCCGTGCGCGCCTCCTCGATTTCGGCTTGAAGCTCGGCCTCGCGGGCTGCCGCCCGGCGCTCCTCCGGCCGGTCGCGTGCCTGACCGACGTTGAACGAGATTCCTGCCGTGTACGCCAGGCTACCAAACACGCTGCTCGGCGAGCTTACGTCGTCAAGGTCCTGATCGCTCATCAGCAACCCACGGACACCGGCTCGCAAACTAAAACGCTCATTCAGCGGGATATCCAGCCCGCCGCCCCCGCTGGCGAAGTAGCGGCTTTCCACGGGCGCCCCGTCGCGACCGCTATACCCCGAGAGCACATCGGCGAAGCCACCGCCAACCAGGATGTATGGCGTAATGCCGCGCCCGATGTCGGAGTCGAGCCGGAGCTCCAACTCACCGCCATAAAATTGCAGTTCCTGAAACCAATCAGCCAGTGCGCCACCAGGCACCTCACCGGCGTCCGTCGCGCGCCAGTAAAAGCCGCGTAGCCCAATCAGCGGCGTGATGTCTACACCCACGTTCACGCCCGCAAACGACTGGTTGGAGGGGAAATTGAGGGCATCGTTGAACGCAATCGTGCCGTAGAACGGCTCCACCGACAACTGGAGACCATCTGAGAAAAGGCCCCGAAAGCCTTCATCCACATCGGTCTGCTGTCCTGGCGGGCGCCCGCCCAGGCGAACCGTCAATGCCGCGGAGACGGAGGGGTTGAAGACCGTGTTCTGGTTGAATACGTCCCGGGAGATTTGTTCATCTGGCGGTAACTCGTCGTTGACGGCCGCGATGTCTTCATCCGAGAGCAGAGCCGATCCGGGGTTATACCGGTAGGCGAGGCCCTGCCCCACGACCGACAGGCTGGCCGAACGGCCGACCGGGAAGACGAGCCCCACGCCTGCTTCTGCGTAGATGCTCTCCGTCTTCCCAATGCTGCCAAAGCCAGCCCGGCTCTGGGGCTCCAGTTCGATGATGCCGGTGCCTACCTGTACGAATGGTATTGTGCCCTCCGCCCCAAAATTGGCTTGTAACTGAGCGCCATACCGCTGGATGTTAACATCACGCCCCTCCTGGTTACGAAGCGCAGCAAGCACAGCCTCATCGTTGCCGCTAAACCCGGAGAAGTCCGTCTCAATGTCACGTCCTATCAGGTAGAGGCCGCGCAACTCCAGGTACTCGCCAAAGCTGAGCCCCAGCTTACCGCCATACAGAAAACCATCTGAGAGACCGGCTTGATCTTCAAAAGCGATGTACTCGCCGGTGGCAGATGCGCTATACCCCACGTCTGTGAACTGGGCGTGGGCGTCTGGTGACGAGAGGAGAAGGCCGAGGGCGACAATAGCCCCCAGCGCACGTGCGTACCAGTGATTAACCATAGAGGTAGGGCGTTTAAATAAGAGACAATAAAATAAGCCGTAACGCGTACAACCTACTGCTTCACCAGCTCAATAATCATCGTGCCGCTGCTAACGGTGTCGCCGAATTCTTCAGGGTCGAAGTCCCCGAGAGCTACATTCTGCCGCTCCTCGCTGATGCGGAGCCTATCTCCATCATCCAGAATGTTTAGCCGCTGGTCTTCCGGCAGCAGCAGGCGGCGCCGTATATCCCCGAGGTTGCTCAGGTCAAGCGTGAGCCTGTCGCTTCCAATTTCGTAATCGCCAGCAAACTGATTTCTGCTTTCGCCGCTAAATTGGACAACCAGCGTATAGCGCCTGTTGGCAAAAATATCCAGTTCTGTGACGCCGGTGTCTAAAGCTGCTAAAATGTCAACATTTGCCACACCTCTTGGCGTCTCAAAGAAGAACTCCGTAAACTCATAGGTGCCGTCGAGGCGCTCAGTATCAAATGTGTCGTCTGTGTCGCAAGCAGAGGCAAATAGAAACGCAGCCACGAGCAGCAGGGCCGCCGCGAGCCGTAGACCAATAGTCGAGGGATGGGACATGGCATTCATTACAAAAGAGGGGTGAGAATACGAGCGCGTACAAGCTGTAGCTACTTGTTTAACCACAAAGATAACTTCACTACAGCCGTCTGGAGGCTTGGTTCAAGAGTAGCAGGTGGATAACGAGCGAACTGCTGGCTGCATCGCATATCCAGACGTCAGTGGGGCTTCGCTATCTACAACGTACACAGGCGGTTACCTCAAATCTATTCCCGCCTCCCTCAGACGACCGCAAACCAGACGTACAGATACCCCCTTGGTCTGTAACCGGTTATTAACAATTATGCGTTGCCATCCACCGGTGATTCATGCACTTTGGGCGGCAGTAGGTGCGGAGGTGGTCTCCCGCGACTGGAACGTCAGGTGCCGCACGAAGGCATGGGGGCGTCCCCGGCGTAGACCATCGCGAATCGCGCACGCTTCCCGGAGGTCAGTTCCTACACACGATGCGCGCACGATCCTGCGCACCGAACTGGATTCTTCAGGAGCGCTTAACACGAGCACCGGGTGTCGTTTATAGTATGGTAATGTGCGGCACCTTACATTAGGACACTGATCTGCGTCACGGCACCTTCAGGCGCCTCTCTTCTCTACCGAATCGCACATGACCGACGCGCCGCTGTACACGGAAGGCACCATCGCTCTGCCGTATGCAGAAGACGAGTACATACACGGCCTGATCTTAGAGCCCTGTCATGCGCTTGGCGTATCGCGCTTTCTGCGGTTATTCTTCTGCACCATCCGATGCACGATCGAAGCATCTGCTCTGCACGTGAAGCACGCTCACCCCATATCATCAAATAGAGGTACATCATGAAGCCACATGGTACAATATGGCTTTTTTCTGTAGTCCTTCTCAGTTTGTTCTTCCTTCCGTTACAGACCGCCTCGGCGCAGTCGACCAACGCGGCCATCACCGGGACCGTAACGGATAACGCCGGCGAGCCCCTTCCGGGCGCCAACGTCATCGCCATTCATGAGCCTTCGGGCACGCAGTACGGCACCTCCGCCCGCGTCGATGGGCAGTATTCTTTACGCGGCCTTCGCGTAGGTGGCCCGTATACCGTCCGGGCTACGTTTGTTGGGTTCCAGGCTGCGGAAGAGACCGACATCAATCTGTCACTGAACCAGACCCTGCGCCTCGATTTCGAGCTGTTTGAAGAAGGCGCCGAGCTTGAGGGCGTAGAGGTTATTGCCCGTCGCTCAGAACAAATTAGCAGGGACCGGACGGGCGCGCGCACTAATGTTAGCGCCGAGGAAATTGACCGGCTGCCGACGATTGACCGCAGCCTCGCGGACCTCGCCCGCCTGACCCCGCAGGCCGCGGGTGGCGGGAGCAGCAGCATTGGGGGTCGCAACAACCGCTTCAACTCCATTCAGGTGGACGGGGCCACGCTGGACGATGTGTTTGGCCTCGCCGGCACAGGCGCCCCGGGTGGACAGGCCGGTGCCCAGCCGATTTCGCTGGATGCCATCCAGGAGTTCAATGTGGACATCGCCCCGTTCGATGTGCGCCAGAACGGCTTCACCGGCGGGCGCATCAACGCGATTACGAAGAGTGGTACAAACACCTTCACCGGCAGCCTCCGGTACCTTGGCCGCAGCGAAGCCTTCATCGGCGACCTGGATGGCCAGAGTGCTGACGACTTCGATGAGCACTTCATTATTGGTACCCTTGGAGGACCAATCGTTGAAGATCGTCTCTTCTTCTTCGTCTCCGCTGAGTTGGTTCGCGAAAGTAGCCCACTCGGCACGCGCGTCGGAACGGGAATTGATGGTGCGAACGTATTCCGTGAAGATCCTTCCATCCTTGAAGAGGTCCGCAACATCGCCCAGAACACCTTTGGCCACGATCCGGGCGGCTTTGCCCCGCTCAGCCAGCGCACCGACAACAACAAGGTCCTGGCCAAGATCGACTGGAACATCAACCAGCAGAACCGCCTCTCCCTCCGTCACAATTTTGTGTCGGCGACGGATGACCAGGGACTGGGCCGTGGAACGGGCACCTTCTCGCTGGAAAACCGCCAGTACATCTTCGAAAGCGTGCAGAACTCGACAGCGCTGGAGCTGACCTCGCAGATTGGCAACAATGCCTTTAACGAAGCGCGCCTGGTGTACACACGCGTTCGTGACGAGCGCGTACCGGCTGACGAACCGTTCCCGCAGACACGGATTACGTTGGATAGCGGGCGTAACATCGATATGGGCATCAACCGGTTTAGCCAGGCCAACCAACTCGATCAGGATATCTTCGAATTCACGAATGACCTGTTCTACACTCGGGGCGACCACTCCGTAACGGTCGGCACGCGAATCGAGCTCTTTCAGTTCAGTAACGTGTTCATCCGTGACTTCTACGGTGACTATCAATTCGAAAGCTTTACTATAGGCGACGAGGAAATCAGTGCGCTCGACGCGTTTCGCCGCGGTCAGCCTCTCTCCTTTGAGCACAGCTTTGCTCGCAATCCTGACGGCTCATTCGCCGCAGACGATGCACGACGCGCCGCCGAGTTCACGGGACTGCAGGCCGGGCTGTACGTGCAGGACGAGTGGGACGTCACGGATGAGCTCCGCCTCACGATTGGCCTCCGTGCCGACGTACCCTTCCTGCCGGAGAATCCCACGCGCAACACCGACGTGGAGGAGACCTTCCCCGAGTTCCGCACCGACGAGGTGCCAGGAGGCTTCAGCAACATCCTCTGGGCTCCGCGTCTTGGATTTAACTACACGGATGACCTGCTCTTCCCCGGTCTGGATACGCAGATCCGAGGTGGTGCCGGTATCTTCAGCGGCCGCCCGCCGTTCGTCTGGATCTCCAACCAGTTCAGCAATACGGGTGTCGAGTTCGCACGGCTTAACGTGAATTTCGACCCGGAAGAAGTGTACACGGATGAAAACGGAGATTACGATCCAAACTTCGGTGCGTGCTTCCCCGGAACGGCGAATCCGGCCGATCAACCGAAGCCCGGTGGTCCGTGCCTCGACCGTGTCGAGGGCTTTGCCCCCGAAGGCACCACGGAGGTCAACATCACCGACCCCGGCTTCCGCTACCCGCAAACGCTGCGGACGAACCTCGCCATCGACCAGGAGCTTCCGCTCTTCGGTCTTACCGCGACGGTTGAAGGCCTCTACTCCAACTCGCTGAACGATGTCGCCTACCGTGACATCAACCAGCAGGTGGTTGGTGAAAGCGCCTATGGTCGTCCGATTTACGGACAGGCCGGCCGCTTCGGAAGCCCGGACCGCATTGATAATCGGTTTACCAACGTGCTCGTCCTCGACAATACGGATCAGGGCTATGAGTACAGCCTGACCGGTCAGCTTCAGCGCCGCGTGCGTGAAGGCTTGAGTGGCTCAGTGTCGTACACCTACAGCCGCGCCAAGACCACCAACGCCGCGACGTCCAGCCAGGCCGTTTCCAACTGGCGCTTCAACCCCAGCACGGACATCAACAATCCGGAGCTTGGGACCTCAGACTTTGAGGTGCGTCACCGCGCGCTCGCCACGCTGAACTACCGCATCCCGTGGAGCAACCGTTCGGCCACCACCTTCGGGCTCTTCTGGGAAGGACGTTCAGGGTCGCCGTTTAGCTGGATTTACGATGGGGACGCCGGTGCCGATGGTACCCGAAACGACCTCGTCTTCGTACCAGCTACTGAGAATGACGTGGTGGTTGCCAGTGAAAACTGGGATCTCTTGGACGCCTTCATCGCTGGTGAAGATGGCCTCAATCAGTTCCGTGGCCAAATCGTCGACGTCAATTCCGGTCGCGATCCGTTCCAGAACCGGTTTGACCTAAACGTTCGCCAGGAACTCACCACGTTTGGCAACCAGCGTATCGAGCTGCAAGCGACGCTGGAGAACGTGCTGAATCTGATCAATGATGACTGGGGCCGCATCCGCTTCTCCAGCTTTAACGATCAGTTTGCCTGGCGCTTCGAAGGCTACGTCCAGGAGGGTGACATCGGCTCCGAAATGGGAGGCCGTCTCATCACCGCCGATGATGTCGGTAAAGACATCATTGAGTTCCGGGAGCAAACCGCACAGCAGAAGCTGCGTGATACGTTCTTTAATACGGCCAATACGTCCTCGCGCTGGCAGTTGCAACTGGGGGTCCGGTACATCTTTTAGCGGCCACACCTCGGCTTAGCGGCGGACATCCCACACGGGGTGTCCGCCCGCGGGCCTTTTCCAACTGCCCCACTCTTTTTCAGATAGACCCTTACTTTCATGTATAGACTTTTACGACTTGCCTTGGCGCCTTTGGCGCTACTGCTCATGGCCCTCCTGTGGATGGGCTGCGACAGCGACAACGGTGTGGTGGGTGTTGACCCGGACGCCACTTCGGTAGAGTTTACCTCAGGTGGCGGCACGGCAGTGCCGGCTGATAGCCTGGCCACTTTTAACGTCCGCATCAATAATCCTTCGGGAAGCGCTGTCACGGTTGAAGTGCTCTTTGCTCAGGACGCCAGCTCCGCAACCCCCGAAGACATTGGCGGCATCACCGTCGATGATCCGATTTCGGTCACCTTTCCAGCTGGCGCCCAGGACGGCGATACGCAGTCCGTCGAACTGGACGTTTCTCAGGCAGACATCACGGGCGGCGCAAAGGAGGCACGCTTCGCGCTCCAGCGCGCCCAATCTGACAGCCCTGTACGGATTGGCAATAACCGGGGCTTTGATCTCAGCATTGGCTTCCCCCGCCTTGCGGACATCCGTGGCCGCATCGGCGGCACGTTTACCTTTCAGGCCATTGTGACCAGTATCCGTGGGAGTGATACCAGCATTCAGGATGAATCCGGCGGTATTGTGGTTTCCCGTAATTCAGAGTTCGCCGGCGAAGTATCGAGGGGCGATCAAGTGATCATCACAGGCACAATCACGGATTTTGATGGCCTGCGCCAGATTGACCAGCCGGACAATCTCGATAGCTTCGATATCGTATCCAGCGGGAATGACCTGCCTGCTCCGTTGCAGCGCACGGTGCCCGAGCTCGACAACGAGGATGACGAAAACATGCGCGTGCGTGTGAATAATCTTCAGTTCACCGATGGGCGCGATACGTTTGTTGGCGGAGGGGGCGCAGGAAACTTCTCGGCCGAGGATGAAAATGGAAACTCTATCACCATTCGCCTTGAGAGTGGGTCCTTTTATGCCGGCCGTCCGGTACCGCAGGGTACCTTCGACTTCGAGGGCGTATTTGCGACCTTCCGAGGCACCGGTCAGCTCAACGCCCATGACGAGGGCGATCTGATCTTCGACGCGGACGATGTACCGGACGACGACCCCGATGACGATCCGGACGCGCCGGACGTGATTTCGATTGCGGACGCGATTGACACCGAAGGCTCCGGAGAATCGGTGCGCGTAGTAGGTCTCGTTACCCGGATCTTCGGAAGCACGACGGTCATCGAAGACGAAACCGCTGGCATCGTCGTAAGCCGCCGGTCTGATGTTGCTGATGCTGCTGAGATCGGTGATGAACTGGAAGTTACCGGCTCCGTTGGTGAGTTCAACGGGCTCTTCCAGCTGGACCAAGATAATGTGGAAGATTTCGAAATCCTGTCTTCCGGAAACGACCTGCCTGAGCCGATTGAAATTGGTCTCGACGAGGTGGGCGACTTCCAGAGCCGCCTGGTCGCGATCTCTGGACTGGAGATCATCAACACCGATGATCTGGAGTTTCAGGCCGGAGGTGCTGAGGGCAGTTACGATGTAACTGACGGCAACGTGGAGATCACGCTCCGCATCGAAAGCGGCTCTTTCTACGAAGGAGAGCCGATTCCCGAAGGTCTGTTTAACTTCCGTGGAGTTACTGGTGAGCGCAACGGTCCTCGAATCTTCCCGCTCATCGAAGGTGACATCGAAGAAGAGGAAGAAGTCGCTGAGGTCACGATTGCTGAGGCTCGTGACCTCGAGCAAGGTACACCCGTTGTTATCGAGGCGTTGGTTACTCGTGCTAACCGACGAGTTGCCACGATCCAAGAAGATGGTGCAGGGCTTCTCGTCTTTCAAAACTCTGGAGCCCTGCGTGATGCTTTCAGTGACGGAACCATATCGTCAGGCGACATCGTGCGCTTTACTGGCGAGATGGGATCCTTCGGAGGTGCGATCCAACTGAATGGAGCAGATGACTTCGAGGTGGTTTCCAGCGACAATACCCTACCAGACCCGGTAACCCTGACCCTCGCCGAAGTAAATGATCAGGTCAGCGACCTTGAATGGCAACTGGTCGAGGTTTCGAGCCTCACAGTGATCAATACTGACGATGACACATTTGGTGGTGCCAGTTATGACATAACTGACGGTGACACCAATGGTATACTTCGGATAGGCGACTCTGAGTACTTTGGCGAGCCTATCCCGGAGGGCTCCTTCACATTCGTTGGGCCGCTCGGCTTCTTTGAAGACGAGGGAGCTCGGCTACGCCCAATCGAGCTTGGAGATATCATCGAGGATTAGCGCTGTATACAGTGTCTTCTCTAAAAAAAGCCCCTTCCCCCACCGGGAAGGGGCTTTTTTATGTCAGGGCTTGCCGGAACTGCTCACTCGTCAGTGACGGCATGCGCTTCCAGTACCTCCTGCGAAATGATGTCCAGCGCCTTCGCGTGCGTGGCCTCGAGCTTTACGGGCGGCGCCACGCCGGCCTCGTACGCTTCCAGCCACCGCGCGGCACACAGGCACCAGCCGTCGCCCGGCTGCAGACCCGGGAAGTTGAATCGCGGCTGCGGCGTGGACAGGTCGTTACCCTGGGCTTTTGTGTACGTCAGAAACTCCTCGGTCATTACCGCACACACCACGTGTACGCCGCGGTCGTCGGGCCCGGTATGGCAGTGGCCGTCGCGGTAAAACCCCGTCATCGGATCGGTGCAGCACGGCTGAAGCGGGGCGCCGTTTACATTCTGTGCGGAGGTGCCGTTTTGCGTAGCCATGAGGGATATGCCATTAGTCTAAATTCAGCGGTACGGGCCATACCGTGCCGCTCCGGCGCCCGTTTCTTGCATCGTGCCCAGCAAAGCGATACGTTACAGCGTGCACACGGGCTTTCCGCTTTACCCCAGTCATCCCATGGTTTCCCGATCGCGTGCCGGTAGCCTCATGGGCGCTGCCGGCCTCTCCCTGCTGCTGCTCCTGGCCGGATGCGCCACCACGGCCCCGGAAGACATCATTACGCCCGACACTATTCCATTTGCCGAGGTTGACATCCGCACGATGGTTGTCGAAGGCCGCTTTGCCCTCCCCCGGCAGCAGGCCCATGTGCGGGTCCACACCTCCCAGACCGATACCCTCATCTGGATCGACAATACCGCCCGCGGTGGGTTTGAGCAAGCACTACTTCGCCGCCGCAACACGGTGTACGCCTTGGGCACCGAGGGCGATTACCGCCGCGGCTCTACCACGCAGGAGGTGGTGTATCAGCGCCTGATGGCGTACTGGCACACGCTGTAGGCAGACGGAGCTCCGTCAGTAGAACCGTTCGCAAAAGGACGGCCTGTTACCGCCGCCGTTCAGGTCCGACGCTGTCCTCGATGTACTTGAAGATGCGGCGGTACTGGTCGGTCCAGCCGGAGGGCGTCTGAAAGCCGTGGGGTTCCAACGGGTACGTGGCCAGCTCCCAGTCGGTCTTGCCCAGTTCGATGAGCCGTTGGGAAAGGCGGAAGATGTCTTGCGGCTGCACGTTGGTGTCCACCAGCCCGTGCGTCATCAGCAATGGGTCTTCCAGTCCTTCGGCGTGATAGATGGGCGACGACCGGACGTACGCCATCGAGTCCTGCACGGGCGTGTTGAGGATGTTGGAGGTGTAGCCGTGGTTGTAGTGCGCCCAGTCGGTGACCGACCGCAGGGCCGCTCCCCCGCCGAAGTGGTCCGCCTCGGTGAAGAGCGCCATCAGCGTAATGAAGCCGCCGTAGCTGCCGCCGTAGATGAACTGCCGCTGCGGGTCGATGCCGTGTTCGGCTTCGAGGTACTGCGAAGCGTCCACGTAGTCCTGTAGGTCACGCCCGCCCATGTGGCGGTAGATGGCCGTGCGGAAGTCGCGCCCATACCCGGCCGAGGCCCGAAAGTCGACGTTGATGACGGTGTAGCCGAGGTCCGTCAGCATGTTGTGAAACATGAATTCGCGGAAGTAATTGCTCCAGCCTTTGTGCACGTTCTGCAGGTACCCCGCACCATGCACAAAATGGACCGCTGCGCCATTGGGCTCCTCGGGGACGAAGAGCTGCGCCGGTACCTCTATCCCATCGGACGCCTCAAACCACATCAGTTCCCCTTCCCGCCAGGGATAGGCCAGCCATTCCTCGGTGGGCGAGTGGGTAACGCGCTCCCGATCCTCGCCGCCCGTGTTTTTCAGGTAGATTTCCCATGGCTTTGTGATGGTGGAGAAGCGCGTAGCCAACTGGTCTTCGTCTGGATGAAGCGCGAAGGTGCGCATCCCCGCTTCTGCTGTAAGCCGCGTACGCTCACCGCCCGCAATGGGCATAGAGTAGACGTGCCGCTCGAATGGCGATCCTTCGCTGCTCAGAAAATACCACGTGGAGCCATCTTGCGAGATCTCGGGCGAGAAAATCTCGAAGTCGCCCTCCGTCAACTGGCGGATCTCGCCCGACGCTACATGCACCGTGTAGAGATGGCTGTAGCCCGTGGCCTCACTCTGGAAGTAAAAATGTTCGTTGTCCGGAAGCCACCCGCTGGTGCCGCTGCCCCAGCCAATGCCCGGACCCGCGATCCACGCCTCATCATGCTGCCGGTCCAACACCGTCAGGTCGCCCGTTTCCGCATCGAGGCGGGCGATCCATCGGTCCTTGTTGTCGTGCGCGCGGAGGACCACCACGGCGTGTGCCCCATCCCCGCTCCATTGCGGTCCATAGACAGACAGGTCGCGTTTCGCCTCTGTCGAATCCTTTTCCACGCCCTGCTCCTGCAAGAACGGAGGCACGTCATAGGCACCCTCAATCTGATGCAGATCGACCTGAAACGTGGTGTCGCGTTGGAGGTCTTGCACGAACAGCGCAACACCGTGCGCGGGCACGTCCACTTTGGGTCGGGCGTTTAGCGGCTCGGCATATCCATCATCTGTTACGTAGTCCATCACCTGGGTCCGCTCCCGGTCGCCGGGCTCAACCCGAGTGAAGGTCACGAACCGCTCTGTGGGGTCAATTTGTAGCTGTTGCAGGTTGCCATGGCCATAGTGAAAGGTTGGGGGCGGGTCATCGGCCGCCTGGTCGCGGTCGCGCTGCTCCTCCCGGGCCTCCCGCTCTTCCGCACGCTCACGCAGCACGTCAAACAGGTCCTGTTGCTGTTGCTCCAGCCACGCCTCTTTTTCAGACGGCGTGTCCTCCTGGTCCCCGCGTCCCGAGCGCAGGTCGGTCAGTTGCTGAATCGTGCCAGTAGCCAACGTCATCTTATAGAGCTGACCGCCCTGCCGGTAGAGGACGTGGGCGCCATCGGGAGAGAAGCGCGCGTTGTTTACCGACGAACGGGTGTGGGTAAGCCGCTCGGTCTCTCCCGAAGTCCGGTCCATCACAAAGAGATCTCCGCCATCGGTGAAGACCTTTCGTGAGAAATCGGCGGTGTAGCGATGCGTACCGTGCGCCCAGCCCGAGAAAAACGTGCGCAGTGCCCGGCGATCCTCGGGCGACACCTGTTCGGGTTCGCCCCCGGTGCGCGAAACGGCAAACAGGGAGTCGCTGATAAACGCCCCATTCGGATTCCACTGAAAGTACAGCGTCTCGCCATCCTCCGACCAGAACGGGCTTGACGGCCATGCGCCCACCCACGTCTCGGCCTCTTGCATGATCTGCTCGATCGACAAGTCGGACGTCTGGGCGGTGGCGGGGGAAGCACTACACAGGACAAGAAGAATGCTGAGGATTGCTATCGTGACGTGACGCATGAGCAAGGGTATTCAGGACGCGGAGAAAACAGGAGCGCACCAGGAAAACCTGGCGACCCGTATGATAGGCAATTGTCGGCAGCCTGTCACGTCCCTATCGCACACGTATGCTGCACCGGTCAAACACGCAGGGGCAACCGGACCGGCCGGTCGCCCCTACAATGCTACTTGGATACCTCAGGCGCCATTGCCATGCGGCGTCAATCCAGCCGCACCAGCTCCACGCGGCGGTTGTTCTGCCGTCCTTCGGCGGTGTCGTTGTCAGCCACGGGCGCCTCTTCACCCATGCCCACAGCCTCCAGCCGATCGGCAGCGATGCCGTGCTGGTTGACGAGGTACTGCATCACCGACTGCGCGCGCTGATCGCTGAGCTCCATATTGGCCTGC
>LFFM01000160.1_pt1 | contig 42886 bp, 50 predicted proteins | sample 643131 | NCBI WGS metagenome assembly LFFM01 (sample SAMN03777445, study PRJNA286221) | soda lake metagenome | biome: soda lake; feature: Kulunda steppe; material: water; isolation source: sample Tc-Br brine of Tanatar trona crystallizer | place: Russia: Kulunda steppe | collected 2011-07 | reverse complement strand
TGAGAAACCCGCCGGCGACAACGATCGCGATCACGTCGGTCCGGGTCCGTGGCTGCCACTCGCGGCCCCGCAGTATGAGGTACGCGAGCAACGCGACGCCCCCGAGATCGTACCGGAACGCCGCGAACAGAAGCGGCGGGAGCGACGCCAGCCCGGCGGTGATCGCGGGGAAAGAAAACCCCCAGAGCGCAGAAAGGCCGACGAACAGCCCGACGTTTCTGGCGGTGCTCATCGGCGGTGCGGGCCGCGTGCGAGTCGACGGAGGAGTCGCTGCCCGGGCCGAGAACCACCGTGAGCCGATCGTCTGCGGGAGAACACAACGGTCGTTTCGGACGCCCGGACAAAAACCGTCCGGGATCGACACTCGCAAAAACCACTGGATCGAACGCTCTCGACGCTCGGTTGCCGGGCCTCAGAGGGCGGTTCGTGGACGAACCATCGGCAGCGTTGTGGCAGAACCGCCGGGGTTATAATCGCCGCGGACGGCCATCGAACATGGTGATTTTACACACCTGTCTGAACGTCTCGGACGTCGAACGATCCGTCGAGTGGTACGTCGAGAACCTCGATTTCGAGGAGTCGTGGGGCTTCGAAACGCCCGACGGCGACACGGTCAACCGATACGTCGCCGACGACGACGGGGTCGAACTGCAACTGTCGGACACCGAGGGCGTGATACCCTCCGAAGGGGGCGATCTCTGGGACCACCTCGCGGTGAAAGTCGACGACGTCGATGCGGCGTTCGAGTCGATCGACCACCACGGCGTCCGGAAAGAGCCGGCCGACCAGCCCGCCGCCGGGGCCAGAACGGCGTTCATCGAAGATCCCGACGGACACGCGATCGAACTGATCGAGCCGCTCGAGTAACGCCTACTTGTTTTCGCTTCCGATCCTGACTCGGTTCCGGAGCGGCCGCCCGTCCTCCATGCGCGCGACGTTGTCGGCGACGATATCGGCGAGCCGTTCGTAGTACTTCGGCGTCGCGCCCGCGGAGTGGGGCGTAATGAGCACGTCGTCGAGCCCCCAGAGCGGATGGTCGTCCGGCAGCGGTTCCGGGTCGGTCACGTCGAGGACAGCCCCCCCGATCCACCCGCGGCGGAGCGTCTCGACCAGCGCGTCCGTGTCTATCACTTCCCCGCGCGCGACGTTGACGATCACGGCGTCCGGGGGGAGGGTGGCGAGCGCCGCCTCGTCGATCAGGCCGCGGGTCGAGTCCGTCAGCGGACAGCACAGGACGACGAATTCGCTCTCGGCGAGGGCATCGTGGAGGTTCTTCGGGCCGATCACTTCGTCCGTCGGGCCACCGGAGGCCGGCGTGCGCCGGACCCCGATCGTCGTGACGTCGAACGGTTCGAGCCGTTCGGCGATCCCCGTTCCGATCGCACCTAAGCCGACGATGGTGACGGTCGACCCGGCGAGTTCGCCAGGCGAGAGCGGCTGCCACTCATCGGTCCGGGCGGCCTCGTGGAGCCGCCGGGAGAACGCGAGCATCGACCCGATCGCCTGCTCGGCCGCGTTCGGCGCGTGAACGCCGGCGGCGTTCGTTACGATAATTTCGCGCTCGGCGAGGGCATCGCGGGGGAGGTGGCCGGTTCCGGCGTAGGCGCAGGCGAACACGCGGAGGTTCTCGGCGTGATCGAGCAGCGACCGCCGCACCGTGAGCCCGGTGGCGAGTTCGGCGGATTCGATGGCGTCACGCTCCTCGGCCGGCGTTTTAGCGTGACGGACGGTGTGGCCGTCAAGCCGGTCCCGCAAGGCGTCGACGTACGACTCGGCTCGAAGTCCGTGGACTCCCTCGCGCAAGACGAGTAGCTCCATGCGCCCGTCTTCGTCGAGGGGGTATTTCAATCCCGACGAGCGCCGTGGATCAAAACGAAAGCGGCACCACGACGACGGGAACGTCCGCGGCCTCGATGACCCTCCGGGCCGTCGTGCCGAGCGTCGGTCCGGCGTCGGGGGCGCCGGCATGAGGGCCGATGACGAGCACGTCGGCTGACCGATCGGCCGTGGCAGTGAGAATCGCGCTCGCGGGGTCGGCGTCGGTCTCGAGGCGTTTTGTCTCCACCGGCGCGTACCCGAGCAGCCGGACGTTCGCGACGTTCAACGCGTCGTCGCCGTCGCGGTCGGCCGCGCCCGAAACGGTGACCGCCGAGACGGTATCGTCGGCCCCGAGCCGCGGTTCGAGGTAATCGCAAGCCGCGGCCGTCGTGTGGACCGAGTCGGTCGCGAGGAGATAGTTCATACCGAACGATCGCGGGCCACTCGCTCGAAGGTTTCGGCTCCCCGCGGGTTACTCGCCGACGAACTCCGGCGGTTCGTCGCCTCCGAACGCCGCGTGCCCGCTGGCGAAATCCGCCGTGTTCGTGAGCTCCGCGATCCGCTCGCCCTCGATCGCCATCTGTTCGTTGAGGGGGTTGTCGAAGCTCTCCGCGAGCAGCCGTTTGGCGGCGGCGTACCCCTTCGTGGGGCCGGACGCGAGATCGGCCGCCTCCGACTCGAGGCGTTCTGTGAGTTCGTCGTCCGGGACAGCCTCGGTCACCAGCCCGATTTCGGCGGCTTCCTCCGCGCCGACCGGCTCGTCGCGGAAGACGAGTTCCTGAGTCCGCCGAAGGCCGATCAGCCGGGGGAGGAGGTACGTCGAGCCGCCGTCGCCACAGAAGCCGATCCGGGGATACGCGAACTCGAACCTGGCCGACTCGGCAGCGAGGACGATGTCACCGCAGATGGACAGTCCGAGACCACCGCCGGCCGCGACGCCGTTTACCCCCGCGATCACGGGTTTCGGAGCCCGGACGATCTGGCCGACGAACTCGTGAAGCCCGGCGGCGAGGCTTCGGATTTCCGATTCATCGGAGCCGTCGCCCGAGAGCCCGGTGAGGTCCGCGCCCGTGTTGAACACGGGACCGTTCGCCGTCAGCGCGATGGCTCGAACGTCGTCGTCGCTGGCGAGTTCGTGTGCCGCCGCCGGGAGTTCCTCGGCCATCCGGCCGTTGATCGAGTTGTGCGCGTCCGGTCGGTCGAAGGTGATCGTTCCGACGCCGTCCTCGCGCGTGCAGTCGATGGTGTCGTACGCCATACCGGCCGGTCGGCGGCCGGCGTCTTATAAGGATCGCTGTCCGCCGGTCCGGTTGTCGGCTCAGTCCGTCCGCTCGGGCCTGTCGAACCGTTTGTCGACGCTTTCGGCGTGGGCTTCTAACCCCTCTGTCCGTGCAAGCGTCGTCACCGTCTCCCTGAGGTCCGCGAGCGCGTCGCGGTCCAACTTCTGGACGGTCGTCGACCGAAGGAAGTGATCGACCGAGAGCCCGCCGACGGCTTTCGCGGCTCCGCCCGTCGGAAGAACGTGGTTCGGGCCGGAGGCGTAGTCGCCGGCGGCGACGGGCGCGTTCTCGCCGAGAAAGACGCTTCCGGCCGAATCGATCCGGTCCAGTATCGCCTCGTCGTCGTCGGTGACGATCGAGAGGTGTTCTGCGGCGTACTCCTCGGCAAAGAGGACGGCTTCGGGCATCGATCTGGCGTACAACACGCCCGAGGCGTCGTTCCCGAGGGCCGCTTCGATGACATCGCGCCGCTTGCGTGCCTCGGTCTGCTCGCGGCACGCCTCGGCGACCGCCTCGGCAGTCGGCTCGTCGTCGGTGACACAGACGACGGAGGCGTTCGGATCGTGTTCCGCCTGGGCGAGCATGTCGGCCGCGACGAGGGCCGGATCCGCCGAGTCGTCACAGACGACGAGCAGTTCAGAGGGCCCGGCGAGGAAGTCGATCTCGACGTCCCCGCGGACCTCCGCTTTGGCCGCCGTGACCCACTTGTTGCCCGGGCCGACGATCTTCTGGACGGCCGAAACCGTCTCCGTCCCGTGGGCGAGCGCCGCGATGGCCTGCGCGCCGCCGACCTGATACACTGCGTCGGCCCCCGCGACGTGGGCCGCCGCGAGCGTCGCCGGCGGGAGGTCCTCGGCGGGTGGCGTCGCGACCGCGACGTGGTCGACGCCCGCGACCGTTGCTGGGATCACGCCCATGAGCACGCTCGATGGGTACGCCGCCGTCCCGCCCGGCGCGTAGACGCCGACGCGGGAGAGCGGTCTGAAACGCCGCCCCAACTCCCGGCCGTCGAAGGAGTCACGCCAGTCGACCGGGGCGCTCCGCTCGTGGAACGCTCGGATGTTGTCGGCCGCCGTCTCGATCGCCGCACGGAGATCCCGGTCGATGTCGTCGTATGCGCGTTCGGCCTCGTCGGTGATTTCGATGTTGCCGACCTCGACGCCGTCGAATTCGCTGGCGTACGACCGGAGGGCGACGTCACCCTCGGTTCGGACGCGGGAGAGTATCTCGCGGGCCGCCTCGCGGGCTCCCTCGACACCGGCGTCGCGATCGAAAAACGCCGCCCGCTCGGCAGGGGAGAGGTCGGCGACGGCTCTCACGTTCATACCGGAGTACTCGGCTCCGGCCCGGAAAGCGGTTTCCATCCGGCCCGGTTTCGGACGAAAAACACTATGCCCGTCGACGCCGTATCGCTGGACGATGTTGAGCGCCGTCATGGAGGATTACATCAAGGCGATATACGCGATCGGCAACGACACCGGCGAGCGGGTCGGAACCTCCGAACTCGCCGACTACCTTGACGTGACCTCCCCGACGGTTTCGAGCATGATAAAGAAACTCGAGGAGCACGGCCTCGTCGACCGCGAGGAGTACCGCGGCGTGACTCTCACCGAGGAAGGTGAGATCGTCGCCCTCGAGATACTCAGACACCACCGGCTTCTCGAGTCGTTCCTGAGCGAACACCTCGATTACGACTGGGCCGACGTACACGAGGAGGCCGACCGCCTCGAACACCACGTTTCCGAGGAGTTGGCCGAGCGCATCGCGGAGGTGCTTGACAACCCGGGCGTCGACCCGCACGGCGACCCGATCCCCGATGCGGATCTCGAACTCCCTGAAGACACCGACCGGTCGCGGCTCTCCGACGCCATGGAGGGCGACCGGGCGGTCGTCAGGCGGATCCGTCATCAGGGCGACGAGGAACTGCGGTACCTCGCCGGCGCCGGCATCGAACCCGGCGTCGAGATCGAGGTCCTCGAGATCGCACCGTTCGGGTTAGTTACCGTTCGGACGCCCGACGGCGAGCAGAGCCTTCCCGAGGAGATCGCCCGGTTGATAGAGACGACCCCAGCGACAGAAGTCGAGAGCTGATCCGCCGGGGCCGGTCGGACGCTACCGCAGCGGGGCGATTCCGGAGACGGCGAGCGCCGATCGAAGCGTCAAAAAGACGATGAGCCCACCCCCCGCGAGCATCGTCGGCGCGGAGACCATCGCGGCCGTCCGTGAGGGCAAAACGAGCCCGGAGAACCCGCGAATCAGAAAGCTCAGGAGGACGAGCCCGAACGCGAGCGCCGAGAGTTTCACGAACGTCGCTTGCTGCATCGGCTATCGACTGTGTGTCGGCGATGGGAAACAAAACGCTGTCGGTGTTCCGTCCGCTTAAATAAGCCCTTCCGATTCGAGGCCGTCGATAACGTCGTCGACTAGCTCCTCGACGGAGTCGTACGGGAACTCCTGGGTGTCGCCGGCTTTCGTGCCAAGTTCCATCGCCGTCATCGAGAACTCCCCGGACTCGAACGTCGTTCCAGGCCCCTGTGGCAAGGCCGGAACGAGGTCCATCGGGCTCGTGACGGGGTACTCCGCTCCCTCGAACGCGTCGGTAAACTGCCGTCGGAGCTCGTCTTTATTGACCATCGTGTATCGCGTTACACCGTCGGTTCAATTTAATATTGTGATACGATCACAGAGCAGCTCGCGGAGCCGATGGCCGAGGCTTATATACACAACCGGAACCACTCGGAAATATGGACGAGGACGGACCGAAAGCGGCGACTGCCCCCGAAAGCGACCCCGGTGATCCTGAAGATCTGCTCGCGAACCTGTTCCGGAGCGGGCGGGTAAACGCGCTCGTCGCGTGGCCGCTCGTCGGTGTTCTCGGGTTGGTGTTCGTCGAGAGCGTTTTCGATTTCGATCTGCTGTGGATACTCTTCGTTGCCATAACCGGGCTCATCGTCGTTGTTCCCCCGGTCGCGTACCGCGACTGGCGGGTGATGCTCCCCTGGGAAGTGCTCGTGCTCGCTCTCGCGCCAATTTTGGTCCGTGGGCTCTTCGGCGGGGAACTCGGGACGTTCGCGTACTACCTGTCCGTCGCCGGACTGGCACTTTTGATCACTGTCGAGTTGCACATGTTCACCCGGATGCGGATGACACACTGGTTCGCCGTCGCCTTGGTCGTCATGACGACGATGGCCTCGGCGGCCGCGTGGGCGGTCGTCCGGTGGAACGCCGACCGCCTGCTCGGGACCGAGTTCCTCACGACGCCAGGCATGTCGGGGGACGCGGCGAACGCGGCGCTCATGGTCGAGTTCCTCTGGGTCACCCTCGCCGGCTTCGCCGCCGGCGTGTTGTTCGACGCGTATTTCAAACGGCGGGGTCGCAGACTCGTCCGCCGCCTCGGTCGGGTGATGCGGCGATGAGTCCGCTTCCGAGGCCGTCGGTCACGAACCAACGGCGGCTGACGAACGGTATGCGGCTCGTGTTGGCCGGCATCGTCGTCTTCGGGCTCGTGACCGGCGAACCGAAGGCGATCACCAACGGCTCCGTCTCGCTTTTGATCACGTTCGTCCCCGCGCTGCTCGAACGGAACTACCGGATCCCGCTCGATCCGTGGTTGGGCCTTTGGATTACGCTCGCCGTCTTCTTGCACACGATGGGGTCGGCCGGACTGTACGCGCGGATCGAGTGGTGGGATCACCTCACACACGCCATGTCGGCGTCGCTCGTCGCCGGAGTCGGCTACACGTTCGCCCGGGCGGTCGACCTCCACAGCGATCAGATCTACCTCCCTCGGCAGTTCTTCTTCGTGTACGTCCTCATCGTCGTCCTCTCGTTCGGCGTGATCTGGGAGCTGTTCGAGTTCGGACTCGACATCGCCGCGGACGCGACCGGGATCGCGATGCCGCTGGCACAGCACGGTCTCGACGACACGGTTCGGGATCTGATGTTCAACTCCCTCGGTGCCCTCGCGGTGGCGACGTTCGGGCAGGTCCACCTCTCGGGGGTCGCCGAACGGGTTCTCCGAGAGCGTCGACCGGATTCGGGCGGGGAACGTTGATACCTGTCGGCGACCACTAAACGGTATGGTCCGAGGACGGATCGTCGCCTACCGCGACCGGATTCGAACGGAACTCGAGGCCGCGTTCGTGGAGGAGCACTCGCCGAAGGAGGTCGCCGGGAGTTTCGCCGTCGGCGTGTTCATCACGTCGTTGCCGACACTCGGCGCCGGTCTGTTGGTGTTCGTCGCGCTCGCCGCGCTGTTCGATCGTATCAGCAAGATCGCGCTGTTCGCTTCCGTGCTCGTCCTCAACCCCGTCGTGAAGTGGGGCGTCTACGCCACGAGCTTCTGGCTCGGAAGCATGATCCTCGGGCCACCGCCGGGCGTGACGACCGCCGAAGTCTCGTTTTCCGCGGGGCCGGAGATCGTCACCCGGCTGCTGGTCGGCAACCTCATACTCACGGCCGTCTTCACCGTCGTCGGCTACGTAATCGTTCTCCGGTTGGTCAGATCGTTCCGTCAGCGTGATATCGACCTCGGCGAGGTGGTTCCCGAACTGGGGGCGGAGTGACCACCGCTTCGGCACTCGACCGCCCGGGGACGGTAAAACGGATGTCCACCGATTCTTTCACCCTACGCTCAGTCCGCGTCCTCGACGATGCCTTCCATCAGCGCAGCGATGTTGTCCTCCTCCGACCCCTGGGCCTCCCGGGGGTAGACGCCGATCGCGACGAGGTGGTCGACGGCTGTCTCGACGCTCTCGGAGATGTGGATGTTCACGTCGACGGAGAGTCCGGCCTCAAGCTCCGCGTCGGCTTCGAAGACCGACTCGTCCGTCCGCTGATCGAGGACGGTGACGGTTCCGTCCTCGGCGTGTTCGACGTTGTTGATGCCCTCGAAGTCGGCCTCGATCAACTCGACGAGTTCCTCGGCCGGCATCTCCGAGATCGGGTTGAACTCCCGACCGGCGATCGAGATCTGTGGGGAAGTAAGCACCGTGAACGCAGCCGCTTGCACCGACCCGATCGGCCCGAAATCGATTTCCTTCTGATGTTCCGTGAGATAATTTCGGACGGTTACGGTCTCCGAGACACCGACATCCACCGTCTCCTCGATGAGGAGTTCCTCGACGTTCGTCTGTTCGTAGCCGGTCGCTTCGCGGACGTCCGGAGCGACCCCTGCCGGCGTCGCTTCGTGTTCGTCCAGTCCGACGGTTCCGAGACAGCCCGCGAGCGCAGTGATCGTAGCCGCCCCTGCGCCGAGTATGATCTCCCTACGTCTCATTTCCCGAACATAAGTATCCGAAGCATATGCCTTTGTTGGCCAGCGACGAGCACCGTCTCGGCGTCGGGGTAACACGCTGTGTCCTGCTATCGGACCTGACGGAGGCCCGGTTTCGGTATCCGGCGGTTGCCCAGCGGTAAACGAGTGGTGATAACCCCGGCGGCGGCTCGGAGCCACCCCACCTCGGCATCGAAGCGGCCCACGATCCGCTTCTCGACGCTCATACACCGTCCGCGACGCCTTCCCGACGGACTGCCTCCCGTCCAACCGTGTCGAAAAGGCGCTCATAGAGTCCACTTCGGCGGCGTCGCCGACTCCGCCTCATGCGCCGCGCGTGGAGGCCGTCGATTATACGATACGGCTCGATCGAAACGCCCTACGCCCGCCGAGCGCTCGCCCCGACCCTCCGAACCACCGGCGATGGGTTTGATGTGGCGCCCCATCAAGCGTGTTACCATGTCATCCGACCCCAGCCGCGACGTGGTGCTGCCGCTCGGGGAGTACGACGGCGTGTCACCGGCCGTCGACCTCGCCCGATACGCCGAGGACCTCGGCTACGGTTTCGCGACGGCCGGTGAGACGACCGGGTGGAACGTCCCGATGATCCTCGCCGTCATCGCGAGAGAGACCGGGGACATCGGGATCACGAACGACGTTATCTCGCCGTTTTCGCGGTCGCCGTCGCTCGCCGGTCAGACCGCGGCCACGATGCAGGCGATCAGCGACGGCCGGTTTCGGCTCCGGATCGGCGCGTCCTCGCCCGCGCTGGCCGAGGACTGGCACGGACTCGAGTTCGATCGCCCGCTCCGCCGCGTCCGCGAGGCCGTCGAGATCGCCCGCCAGGTCCAATCCGGCAAGCAAGTCTCCTACGACGGCGACGCGTACACCCCCGAGGGCCTCTCTTTGACCTGCCCGGCGCCGCCGGAACCGGCCCCCGCCGACGTGGCCGCGCTGGGGCCGAAAGCGACGGAGATGGCGGGGCGGTTCGCCGACGGCTGGGTGCCACAGCTCATCCCCTACGACGGGTTCCTAGACCGGATCGACGATCTCAGGCGAGGGGCAAAACTGGGCGACAGATCGATCGAAGACGTCCGCGTCGCGTACACGCTCCGGTGTTGTGCACTCGAGGACGGCGACACCGCGAGGGAGTACGCCCGATCGCAGGTGGCGTTCATGATCGCCCTGTACGGCCCTTTTTACCGGCAGGCGATCGCCGAAGCGGGCTGGGAAACGGTCACCGGGACAGTAAGGGAGACGTGGCTCGACGGTAACAGGACGGAGGCGATCGCGGCCGTCCCCGACGATTTACTCGACGAGGTCGTCGCCGCCGGCACGCCCGAGACCGTTCGCCGGCAGGTCGAACGCTTCGAGGCCATCGACGCCGTCGACGCGATCCAGATCGGTTTCTTCGGCGGTATGGACGGAAGCGAGCGTCGCCGGACGCTCGACGCGCTCGAACCCTGAGACGGCGCGTTGTGGTCCGTTGTTACGGTTCCGGCGGCGTTTACACGAGCACGGACACCAAGACGACCCCGACGACGGACGTGACGACCGAGAGCGGCTATCGGCCGGACCGTCCGACGAAGAGCAGCCCGAACGTCCCGAGCACCGCGGCGGTCGCAACCGCCTCGGTAGCGATCTCGTTCGCGGCTGATACACTGATGACGGTAGAGAAGATATTCCGGAGAAACGGCGCTTCCGCCGCGATAGCGGACTCGCTTCAATCGCCCACCCGGGGAAGACGCAAAACGACGGTCGTTCCGGTCGGATCGTTATCGCGGATTATCAGATCGCCGCCGACGCCCCTGACGGCCCAACTGACGAGCCATAGGCTGATTCCCTGGAGATGTTCGAGGGCGGTTTCCGCCCCCCGCTGAAGCGCTTCGCGCTCGCGCTCCGGCATCCCGGGGCCGTAGTCGGAGACGTGGATCTCCGTGTACCCCTCCTCCGGACAGTCGACGACGACGAGTTCGACCGTCGGCTCCGGCGAGTCGGTGTACTCGACCCCGTTTTCGATTATCTGATCGATACACAGCCGGATCGTCGCCGGACAGATCGCCGTCGTCGCCGCCGTCGCGTCGACCCGGATCGACGCGTTCGGATACCGGCGACCCGCGGCGTCGACTGTCTCCTCGAGGAGTTCCCCGAGCGGAACCGGCGATCCTGAGCGGTCGTCGGGTCGTATGCTCCGGTTGAACTGCCTCGCGGCGTCGGCGAGACCCAACAACTCCTCGACGGCCTCGTCGATATCCGCAACAGTCTCCATGGCCGTCTCCGACGACAGGTCGACCCCGTCTCGGGCGAGCAGTTCGGTGTTGCCCGCGATGATCGCGAGTTTGTTCCGAAGGTTGTGTCTGAGGACGCGATCCAGAACCGACAGCCGGTTCTGGTACTCCCGAAGCCTCGTGATGTCGCGGCCGATTATTATGATTCGCGAGAGCGGCTCGCCGGCAGTGCCTCGCTCGCGCTGAAACCGGAACTGGTAGATGCATTCTCGCCCGTTCGGATCCGGAAGCGTCAGTTGTTCCTCCTGGGGATCGCCGGATCGCCCGACGGCTTCGATCGCCTCCTCGACCGTCCGTCGTTCCGCCGCCGGGAACAGCGACGGAAACGGGCGGTCCGTCGAGACGCCGCCGGCACCGAACACGTCCGCAGCCGCCGCGTTCGACAACTCGACGCGCCCGTCGTCGTCCGCGACGACGATCGGGTCGTCGATCGACTGGATGACCTGCTCGTAGCGCTCCAGGTCGGCCTTTCGGCGTCGCTGCTCGGTGACGTCCTCTTGGAACCCGAGAAAGTGTGTCACGGTTCCGGCATCGTCAGTCACCGGCATGATATCGAGATCGTTCCAGAACGGCTCGCCGGACTTCCGGTAGTTGAGAATCTCGACGGACACCGGCTCCTCGGCCTCGAGCGCTCTTCGAATCCGATCGACGGTCGCCTGATCGGTTCGTTCGCCCTGCAGGAACCGGCAGTTTCGGCCGATCGCTTCGGAGCCACCGTATCCCGTAATCTCGGCGAACCCGTCGTTGACGTACACCAGCGGCAGATCGGGTACCGACGCGTCGGCGACCGTGATCCCGACGTTCGCGCCGTCCATCGTCCGCCGGTAGAGTTCGAGTTGCTCGTGTCGTCGCCTGGCCGCAAGGGAGTAACGCCGCGTCTCGAGTAACCCCTTGACCTTCGACACCATAGCCCGTTTCGGGACCGGGATCGACTGGACGGCGTCGAGACGCTCACCCATGGCGTCGGCGTACTCCTCCCAGATCGCCCCTTCGGGAGCGTTCGCGAGAAGCAGCGCCGGGGCGGCCGCCGGCCGCTCCTTGCGTGTCCACCGTCGGAGGTCCGACGAGAGTTTCTCGAACCCGCCGGGATCGACGATACAGAGGTCCGTCCCCTCGTCGATTCCGCCGCGGACGGTTACGGTGTCGTACGCCGAGAGTGCATCCGCAAGCAGCTGACGGTTTTGCCCGTTTTCGATCCCGAGGGCGATCCTCGGGGAGTCGATCCATTCCTCGGAGACCGCATCGGTCCCGGCGACCAGCTCCTCCGGCGGGTCGGGCATCAGCCGTCAGTCGCCGTCCGTTCGGGGATGCCGGTCAGAATGCCGCGGATTCCGCTTTGCTTTTCGCCGACTCGAACCCCGCCGGTCGTGATCGATAGCTCCCGGAGCGAGCGCTCGAAATCCCCGAACCGCTTTTTCAACACGCCGATCGTCTTCCCGACTTCGCCGTCGGCTTCGACGTACCGGAGGAAGACGATGTTGTCAGCCAGATAGCTGATCTGCTCGTTCGTTGCGACGAGATCGCCGGCGATGTTCCGAACCTCCTCGAGCAGGATGACAGTGACGCCCATCCGCTTGAGATACCGGCAGAGCGCGTGGAGTTCCCGGGTGAGTCCCATATCCGACGTTTCGCCGCGGAGTCCGAGTCGGTATCCGGCAACGCCGTCTATCATCACGGTCCGAACCCCGTCTTCCTCGACGGCGGTCCGGATCCGGCTCGCGAACTCGTCGGGGCTCTGCGAGAGCGATTCGATCTCCTCGATGGAGAGTGTCCCCTCCTCGAGCAGCCGCTCGACCGGGAGGCCGAGTGCCTCCGACCGATAGACGTAGTCGGACCTGAGTTCCTCGAACAGATAGCCTGCTGCACGCTCCCCGCGCTCGGCAGCCGCGGAGAGAAACAACGACCCGACGGTCGTCTTTCCGACGCCGGACGGACCCGAAACAACGGTGACGGACCCCCGTTCGAGGCCGCCGCCGAGCAGCGAATCGAACTCGTCGACGCCGGAACTCAACCGCTCACGCGAGCGTTCGCGGCCGTACTCGGCCGGCACTAGCTTCGGATACACGTGCGCGCCGCTTCCTGACCGGATCCGATAGGTGTGTTTGCCGCCCGCGTAACTCGAACCACGGAACTTGGTAACCTCGAGGGATCGGTGCTCTGTCGCCCGTTCAATTTCGATCGCCGCGTCGCCGAGGAACTGTAGATCCCGATTTTCCCCGGCCGAGGCGTACTGTGTCGTACACAGCATCGTTATCTCGCGCTCTTTCAGTTCGTTGATCAGCGAGGAGATGTTGCGTCGGAACCGGTACTCGTCGGGGAGTAGCGATCGGAGTTCGGTCAGGGGATCGATGACGAGCCTGTCGGGTTCGGCTTCGTCGATCGCCGTCCCGATGCGTTCGAGCAACGAGTCGCCCTCGACTTCCTCGGGTGAGAAGATGTTGTACTCGTCCGCGGTAAAAAAGCGGTCGCCGTCGGCGCTGAGATCGAGTATCTCGACGCCGGTCAGATCGATCCCGAGGCCGGCGGCGTTCGTCCTGAGGTCCGCCTCGCGTTCCTCGAAGCCGACGTACAGCCCCCGTTCGGCCTTCGAGAGGAACTGCAACCCGAGGATGGTCTTTCCCGTCCCCGGGCCGCCGCTTACGAGCGTCGTCTGTCCGCGGATGAACCCCCCACGAAGAACGTCGTCGAGACCGGGCGTTCCCGAGGGGACCCGATTTTCCTCCTGTCCTACCGTGTCCATGTGCATCACCTACAGTAAAGCCACGTATATTCGTTGGGTAATCGGGACCGAGGTACCCCCGTCGGCGTTAAAGTTCCCGATACCGGGCTTCGAGGTCGATCATCGGCTCCGGGTAATCGACGCCTACCTCGACACCGGACGCCGACAGTTCCGACGCCGAAAGCGTCCACGGCCGGTGAATCTCACCGCCCGGGATCCCGTCGAGCTCCGGCAGCCACGTCCGGACGTACTCGCCGTCCGGGTCGTACCGCTCGGCCTGTGAGAGCACGTTGAAATGGCGATCCCTGGAGTCGTTTCCGACGCCGGCCTGGTAGGCCCAGTTGCCCCAGTTCGAGGCGACGTCGTAATCGATCAGCCGTTCCTCGAAGTAGGCGGCTCCCCACCGCCAATCGACGTTCAGGGCGTCTACGAGGAACGAGGCGACGTTCTGTCGGCCCCTGTTGGACATATAACCCGTCCGATTCAGTTCGCGCATGTTCGCGTCGACGAACGGAATCCCGGTCTCTCCGTCGGCCCACCGATCGAAGGCGGGGCGGTCGTGGTCCCACTCTACGTCGCGCTCGCGGATCCCACCCGGAGTGAAGAACGCCCCACCGTGTTTGACGAACTGGAACTGGAAGAAGTCCCGCCAGAGGAGTTCGAAGACTAGCCAGTAGGTGTCCTCGTTGGACACCCGCTCGTTCTCGTACCGTTCGACCTCGCGGTGGACCCACCGCGGCGAGAGACAGCCGGCCGCGAGCCACGGCGACAGCTTCGAGGAGTAATCGGAGCCGAGCAGCCCGTTTCTCGTCCGCTTGTACTCCCTGAGGCGGTCCTCGGTCCAGACGTACGATTCGACGCGGGCTTTCCCGGCGGTCTCGCCGCCTTCGAAACGGAGCACCGCCCGGTCGTCGTCCGTCGGGGCCTCGACACCGAGTTCCGAACGCGTGGGGATCGATCCCGGCTCCGGACCCTCGACCGTCGGGAGTGATTGGGGGGCTGGCCGCGGGTCCCGGACGCTCGCCTCGGCTTCGACTTCCTTTCGCCACGGCGTGAACGTGTCGTGGATGTGTTCGTACGGCGTCGGAAGATCGATGAGATGATACAGCGTGTGTGTCCAGCGGCGCTCGAAGGCGACGTTTCGCTCGGTGAGTGCCTCCCTGAGTGTCGCTTCGCCCGTGATCTCCTCCGTTGCCGGCTTCGTCTGTGCATACACCGCGTCGGCGTCGACCCGCTCGGCCAGTTCCGGGACGACGATAGCTGGATCACCCTCCCGGACGAGGAGGTCGCCGCCGCGGTCGCGGATCGACCCCCTGAGGTCCTCGATCGCTTCCCGCCGAAACCGGGCCCTGTGCCAGCCGATCTTCCGCGGTCCGTAGGCGCTTTGTTCGTATCTGTTCGGATCGAAGACGTAGACTGGAACGACGCGGTCGGCGCGCGCCGCGGCGTCGGCGAGCGTCGGGTTGTCCGTCACGCGCAGATCGTCCCGGAACCAGACCACGGCGGTGTCCATATGGGTCTCTCGGCCGCCGCGGACAAAAACGGCTGGAAGCCGGAATCCCCTTCGGCAGTCAGGCGCTCATCCTCGCCGCCTGGAGAGCGAGTTCGATGTGGTGTGTCGGGTCGGTGTCGACTGTCGGGCCGTGGCCGACGTACATCGTCGACAGGGAGTCGTCGACCGACGACAACAGGTACTCGAGGCTCTCGATCAACGCCGCATGGTCGCCCTCCGCGAGATCGGTCCGGCCGTAGCCGCCGTTCGCGAACACCAGATCGCCGGCGAAAAGCCGTCCTGCGCCCCTCGAGTGCAGACAGATGTGGTCGTTTTTGTGCCCCGGTGTGTGTAGAGTCTCGTACCTGTCGTTCCCGACCCGGATCGCCTCCCCGTCCCCGATTCCGTGGTCGACGAGGTCGTGGCCGGGGTCAAACCCCCAGACGTCGACGCCGAAGGATTCGACGATGGCCTCGAGGTTCCCGATGTGATCCGGATGGGTGTGGGTCAGTACGACGGCGTCGAGGCCGTCGACGGCGGCCTCGATCCGACCGACGGCGTCGAAGTCGTTCCCGGCGTCGACGAGGACGGTTCTGTCGCCCTCGACGATGAAAGCGTTGCTGGTGAACGACTGGACGCCGCGCGCGATGTTTCGGACAGTCATACACGTCAGTACCAGGCGAACCGGCTTTTGTGTTTCCACGGGCGGTTACGCTCGGCGCAACCGACCGACGACGACCGAAATCCAGAGCGCGACGGCGGCCACCCCCGCGACGAGCAGGAAGGCGGCTTCGACGCCGATCCAGTCGATGACGTATCCGAACGCTGGGGGCGCGACTGCGCCGCCGGCAGAGACGCCGATCGTGATGAGCGCGAAGTTCTTGCCGACGTCACCGCGCTCGGAGGCCAAGTCGGTCAGCGCCGACCGGGCCGGCCGCGAGAGGTCGACCGTCGCCGCCAACAGCAACACGACGGCGAGTGCGACGACGGCGGGAAGCAGTCTGCTTCCGACCGCGCCGGCCAAAACGGCGAGCGAGCCGTATCCGGCGAACAGCATCGCCATCGGCCCGACCCGGTCTGCGAGGTAGCCGCCGGCTAGCAACACGGCTGCCCCGACAACGAACATCGCGCTCGCCGCAGTGCTTGCAAACGCCGGAGAGTACCCGTATCCGAGGTCCAGAAGCGTCGCCGCGTACGACCGAATCCCCCAGGCTGCGACGCTATTGACGAACCACAGGGCAGTGAGAAGCGGGACGATCGGCGAACCGGCGAGCGTTAGCGCGTATCCCTGGACGCGGTCGAACCCCGATCGGATTCGGCCAGCCACCCCGGTCCCGCCGATCGGCGGTTCGGCCCGGGTCGTGTCGGCTTTCGCCATCGCGCCCGCCCGGGCGACCGAACGGGGGATCCGTCGGATAGCGAGGATCGTTACCAGCGTGTAGACGACCCCCAAAGCGGCGATCGCGGCGAACGCTTCGCGCCAACCGCCACCGAGCGCGACGGCGACGGGCACGACGGCGAAGGGAAGCGCAAGCCCCAACGCGCCGGCGAAGCCGTGGACGCTGTAGGCCCGCGAGCGGTAGCCGTCGGTCGTCGTCGCGGAGATCAGGGGGTAGTGGGCAGGGTGGTGGCCGGCGACGCCGAGTCCGATAACGACCGCCGAGGCGAGGAGTAGTTCGTAGCTGGGCGCGACCGCCGCGAGCGCACAACCCAGCGTCCCGACGGCGAGCGAGCCGACGAGCACCGCGGTGTGGCTGTAACTGTCCGAGACGTGCCCGAGCGGGAGCTGACAGGCCGTAACGACGACGTTAACGAGGCCGAGCGCGAGACCAACGGCGGCGAGAGAGGTGCCGAACTCCTCGCGGAGCAGCGGGAAGGCGGGAGCAAAAAGCAGCAGGTACGCGTGGTTGATGACGTGGGAGCCGGAGACGAGGCCGACCACGAACGGCACCGATCCTCGAGTCACGGCGGCCGTTCGCTACGGGCTTATAAGTGGGTTCGGGTTCCGATCGGGCGAACTCAGTCGGCGCTGACTGCGATCCGGTCGGTCTCGGCGCTCGCCGTGGGGACCGATCCGCCGGCGCGGCGGACGGCACGGTAAAGGCGGTCCGGCGTGGTGCCGGCCTGGTTTGCGGCCGTTCGAAGGTCCAGTGTCCCGCCCTCGTACAGTGCCATCGCGGTTTGCAACGCGTGCTGTCTCATATTTACCTCGAAGATCGTGAAGGTTATAATAGTATCGAGAGATTATATGACATCCCATGACCTAATATACTCATCCGCACGAAGACCCGGTATATTATGATAGCCGCCCCCGCCGACCGCTGCGCCTCGCAACGTTTTAGTTCGCGCTCCTGTCCTACTTTGTATGGAGCACGCCGACGAACTGTTGGAGCTTCTGTGTGAGAACGCCCGGTACTCGACGGCGGATCTCGCTCGCCTGACCGGCCGCTCCGAGGCCGACATCGAGGAGACGATCGCCGAACTGGAGACCGAGGGGATCGTACAGGGGTACACCGCAGTCGTCGACTGGGACGCCATCAGCGACGACCGGATCCAGGCCCACGTCGAACTCAACGTCACGCTAGATCGCGAAACCAGCTACCGCGACGTGGCCGAACGGGTCGCCGGGTTCCGGGAAGTGCAGGGCCTTCGCCTCGTCTCCGGCGATTACGATTTCGCCCTCGAAGTCGAGGGCGAGAACATGCGGGAGGTGTCTCGGTTCATAAGCGACAAGATCGCCCCGCTGCCCGAGATCACCCAGACAGTCACCCACTACGTCATGGAGACGTACAAACAGAGCGGCCATCGGTTCGACGACGGGGACGACGACGATCGTCTCTCGGTCACGCCATGACGATGCAGCCCTCAGAGCGGGTCGCCGACGTCCCGCCGTCGGGAATCCGGCGGTTCTTCGAACTCGCGGAGGAGATGGACGACGTCATCTCACTCGGCGTCGGCGAACCCGACTTCTCCGCGCCGTGGTCGGCGCGGGAGGCCGCGATCTCCTCGCTCGAACGCGGCCGGACGTCCTACACCGCAAACCGGGGGAAGCTCGAACTCCGCGAGGAGATCGCGATCGACGCCCGACGGTGGAACCTCGAGTACGATCCGGACGAGGAGATCCTCGTCACCGCGGGCGCAAGCGAGGCGATCGATCTCGCCTTTCGGGCGCTCGTCGACCCGGGCGACACCGTCGCGGTCGCCCAGCCGTGTTACGTCTCCTACACCCCCGGTGTCACCTTCTCCGGCGGGGAGGTGCTCAATGTCCCGACGCGCGTCGAAGACGAGTTCACACTCACGCCGGAGGCCCTCTCGGCGGCCGGCGCGGAGGCGGCCGATCTGCTCGTCTACGCGTACCCGAACAACCCGACGGGTGCGACGATGAACCGCGAGGAGTTGGCCGGGATCGCCGAGTTCTGTCGGAATCATGATGTCGCGGTTCTCTCCGACGAGATCTACGCCGACCTCACCTACGACGGCGAGCACGTCTCGATCGCCGAGTTCGACGGCATGCGGGAACGGACGGTCGTGTTCAACGGGTTCTCGAAAGCCTACGCGATGACCGGCCTCCGGCTCGGATACGCGATGGGGCCGCCGGAAGTCATCTCGGCGATGAACCGCGTCCACCAGTACACGATGTTGTCCGCCCCGACGACGGCCCAGCACGCGGCGATCGAAGCGCTCCGGAACTGCCGGGAGGACGTCGAGGAGATGCGGGCCCAGTACGACCGGCGGCGGAACTTCGTCCTCTCGCGGTTCTCGGAGATGGGGATCGACTGCTTCGAGGCGACGGGCGCGTTCTATGTCTTCCCCGAGTGCCCCGGCGACGACGCCGAACAGTTCGCCGAGGACCTACTGCAGGCCGAGTCGGTTGCGATGGTCCCCGGAACCGCCTTCGGAATCGGCGCCGACGGCCACCTGCGGGCGTCGTACGCGACAGGCCTCGAGGAACTCAGAGAAGCCATGGACCGACTCGAACGCTTCATCTCCTGAGACGGGCGTCGATCCGTATCACGCTTCGATTTCGAGTTAACCCTTTTTCACCGAGAGAGCGAAGCGGACGTATGTCAACCGACGATTCGGACGAGGGAGCCGGGGACGGAACGCTCCCGACCGCCGGAGACGGGCCGGCAGCCGAATCGGTGGATGAGGCGGGCGGCGAGAAACACGAAGCGGACGCGGGGCGTTCCGGTTCGGATGCGGAGCCCGGGGCCGACGCCGAACCGGCGGTGGTCGTCGGCGAGTACGGGTGGGAGGAGTTCAAACGGGAGTATTACTACGACGACGGCACCGCGCCCGAAGCGGCGTCGTTCGACCCCGAAGCGTATCTGGGGTTCGATCCGGCCGAGACCGGGTCGATGCTCGGGGCGGGTGGCGGAGCGGTCGAGGTGCTCTCGGAACTCGACGAAGAGCGGACCGTCCGGGTCGATCCCGACCTCGACGAGGACGCGTTCTTTTCGAACGAGGACGGAACGACCACCGTCGTCACGCGGTACGACCTTGAGAAGGCCGTTCCGGCCGAAAAGAAGGGCCACTTCCGTGAGGTCGATCGCTACTGGGTGAACAAGCCCTACGCGTTCGTGATCATATTCCACTCAGAGAAGGAAAACGAAAAAAAATACTACCTGATCGAACCCCATCTGACATCGATCGAGGTCGACCTCCGGGAGTTTCTCGTCGGCAAACTCAAAACCGCGATCAAATACTCCGACGACGAGGTGGTTGTCCAGGGTGGGGCCGACGCCCGAGCGACCGTCATCGAGGACGAGACGTACAATCTGCTCGATCGATACGATCTCTACGACGACGGCGACCGGCCGGATTCCGGCGGGCTGACTGACTCTATCCGAAACCTCCTCGGGATCCGCGATGGGACGGCCAACACCGATACGGGATCGGCCGAACTGAACGGGATCGCGGCCCGGCCCGAACCGGCCGTTCTTGAGGAAGACCGCGAGACGCTCACCGAGCATCAGGTCGAGAAGCTGCTGTACTTTTTCAAACGCGACTTCGTCGGGTTCGAGCGCATCGACGGCATCAAACACGACATCAACATCGAGGACGTCTCCTGTGACGGCTACAACTCGCCCGTGTTCGTCTATCACTCCGAGTACGAACAGATCATCTCGAACGTCCACCACGGCGAGAGCGAGCTGGACGAGTTCGTCGTCAAACTCGCACAGCGCTCCGGCAAAGGGATTTCGAAGCGGAGTCCGCAGGTCGACGCGACGCTGCCGGACGGCTCGCGGGCGCAGTTGACGCTCGGGCGGGAGGTGTCCGATCACGGGACAAACTACACGATCCGGCAGTTCAAGGACGTTCCGTTCACCCCGATCGACCTGATCAACTGGAACACGTTCAGTCTCGACGAGATGGCGTTCCTGTGGCTCTGTATCGAGAACGAGAAGTCGCTCGTCTTCGCCGGGGGGACGGCGTCCGGCAAGACGACCTCGCTCAACGCGGTGTCGCTTTTCATCCCGAGCAAATCGAAGATCGTCTCGATCGAGGACACCCGCGAGGTCGAGTTGCCGCAGCGAAACTGGATCGCGAGCGTCACCCGACCGTCGTTCAGCGACGGTGACAAGGGCGACGTCGACGAGTTCGATCTGCTGGAGGCCGCCCTTCGCCAGCGGCCGGAGTACATCGTCATGGGCGAGATCCGCGGCGAGGAGGGCCGGACGCTGTTTCAGGTCATGTCGACCGGCCACACGACGCTGACGACGTTCCACGCCGACTCCGTCGGCGAGGTGATAAAACGGTTCACCACCGAACCGATCAACGTCTCGAAGACGATGTTTACGGCCCTGGATCTCGTCTCGATCCAGACCTCCACGCGGGTGCAGGACAACAAAGTCAGGCGGAACAAATCGATCACGGAAATCAACCACTACGACCCCGAAAACGACGAAATCAACGTCCAAGACGTCTACCAATGGCAGGCGGAGACGGACAAGTTCATGCGAATGGGGCAATCGAACACCCTCGATGGGATCGCCTTCGATCGGGGCTGGCGGCGCGATCGCCTCGAAAGCGAACTGTTCGCCCGGGAGGTCGTCATCGCGTACCTCATCCATGAGGGGCTGAACACGTACACGCAAGTCGCCGCGACGCTGCAGGCGTTTATCAACGATCAAGAGACCATCCTGACGCTCATCGCGAACGACGAGCTCGAACGGTCCCTCGAGGATCTCCGGGAGATGGAGTCCGTCAAGATCGACATCGATCCGGACAAGGAGGAGATGGTTCCGCGTCCCGACGCGAGCGAGGAAATGCTCGAAGCGACCGCGGAGATTCTCGAGGAAGCCGAACCCGTACTCGAGGAGTACCGCGGGTCCGAAACGGGAATTGAGATAACCGACGCGCTCGACGTCGAGGCGGCGGCGGACATCGACGTGACCGAATCGGTCGCCGACGGCGGCGCGGATACTGAGACGTCCTCGGACGCGGCGTTCGATCTCGGGGGACTCGGCGGCGAGCCGGACGCCGGAGGTGACGGCTCGAGTGGGAATGCGGGACTCCCGGACCTGGACGACCTCCGTCCGGACGACGAGGACAAACGGAAACCATGAGCGTCGAATCCGCGCCATCGGCCGGAGGGATGGACGTCCTCGCCGACGTGTTCTACCCGCTTTCGCGGCGGCTGTTCGACGACGACAGCGATTTCGTCGGGAACTTGGAACGAAAGCTCGCCGAGGCGCGGATCTCACAGACGGTCGAGTTGTATCTCTCGAAGTCGCTCGCGATCGGCGTCCTGGTCGGCGTGTCGCTGTGGTCGGTCGGGACATTGCTCGGCTGGGCGCTCGTCGCCTTCGTCGTCACGGAGCCGCCGGTTTTTTTGGGTATTCCGCTCCCTGAGCCGTATCTCTCGACGGTCAACGACCTGAAACTCCCCTTTCTGATCGCGCTGTCCGGTATCGTCTTCGGATCGATCGGGTTCGGGACCGGGTTCGGTGGAATGATCGCCAAGCCGTATCTCGACGCCGACGCGCGGAAGCGGGAGATCAACGTGTTGCTCTCGGACTCGGTGTCGTTCATGTACGCGCTGTCCGTCGGGGGCCTCAACCAACTCGAGATTCTCCAGACGATGGCCCGGGCCGACGACACGTACGGCGAAGTCGCAAAGGAGTTCCAGTCGATCGTCCTCGAAACCGAGTACTTCGACACCGACTACCGGACGGCCATTCGGAACCAGTCGATGCAGACGCCTTCCGAGGAGCTGAGTCAGTTCCTGACGGACATGCTCTCGATCATCAACTCCGGCGGCGACATGGAGCGGTTTCTCGAGGACCAGAAGGAAAAACACATGCGGACTTCCAAACAGGAGCAGGAGACGGTCCTCGAGACACTTGAACTGTTCGGCGAGATGTACATGACGCTGTCGCTGTTTCCGCTGCTTCTCATCATCATTCTCGTCATCATGTCGATGCTCGGCGAAGCCCAGGACATGCTCCTGTACGGGACCGTCTACGGGCTGATTCCGCTGGTCGGCATCGGGTTTTTAGTTCTCGTCTCGACCGTCGTGTCCGACGAAGTCGGCGACGGCTACCTCCGGAGCGACGACGGGACGGTTTCCGACGAGTCCAACAGCATGTTCGATCTCGGACTCATCAGCGCTTACACCGGACGAGGCGCCGTCTTCGACCGGATCAAGACCCGGGAAGGAACCCACGTCACGCTCGGAATTCTCAAACGACCGCACCACTTCTTCCGGGCGTACCCACTCGCGACGCTCGCAATCACCGTGCCGACCTCGCTCGTCCTCGTCTTCGTTTCGATCCGTTCGGGGGCTGCGCCCATGACGCTCGATGGTATGATCGCTGCCCCGGTTCGGGGCACGTTCTTTTGGGTGTACCTCCCGCTGTATCTCGCGCTCGTCCCACTCACCATCTTTTATGAGTGGAACGTCCGGTCCCGACGCGCGATCACGAACAACCTCTCGGACACCCTCCGGAAGCTCTCGAGCGCCAACGACACGGGGATGACGCTTCTCGAATCGCTGAAGGTCGTCTCCGACACGTCCTCCGGACGGCTGGCGAACGAGTTCCGGACGATGTACGCGAAGGTGAACTACGGGACCAGCCTCAAGACGGCGCTCCGGGAGTTCAACAACACGTATCACATCCCGAGGCTGGCGCGGACAGTCAAACTCATCTCGAAGGCACAGGAGGCCTCGAGTCAGATCACGCAGGTCCTCTCGACCGCCGCTCAGGCCTCCGAAAACCAAGACGACATCGAACGGAACCGCAAATCACAGACCCGGATGCAGATGGTCATCATCATCATGACCTACGTCACCCTGCTCGGCGTGATGGCGCTTCTGAAAGTCGAGTTCCTCGACACCATGGCCGCCCTCGTCGACAGCACCGACGGCGGCGATGGCCCCGGGGGCGGCGGCTTCGGGGCCGGCCTCGACGTCGACGAACTGACGATGCTGTTCTTCCACGCCGTGACGATCCAGGGGATCATCTCCGGCGTGATCGCCGGCTACATCCGGGAGGTGAGCGTGATGGCGAGCCTGAAGTTCGTCGTCGTGTTGCCGACGCTGGCGCTGGTGGTGTTCATGTTCGTATGATCCGCCGACCCAGTCTCCCGATGACGCCCGGGTCCATGCGAGCCCAGACGACGCTCGATTTCGCCGTCGGGATGAGCGTGTTCCTGTTGACCGTGATCTTCGTGATCTCCTTCGCCCCGACGATGTTCGATCCCTTCGCGGGCGGGAGCGGGACGAAACTCATCGTCGCCGACCGCGCGGCGACGACGCTTTCGGGCGATCTGTTCGCGGTCTCGACGGCGGAGCCGGGGATCATCTCGGTCGGTTGTGCCGCGGAGTTCTTCGACGAGGACGTCGACGGTGCGAGTTGTGATTCGAGCGCCGAGTTCAGTGATTTCGACGGGTCGCTCTCGCTCGATGGTCGAAGCGCCGAGGTGACGGTACACGAACTCGGATCGCCGGCTTCGGAGCCGGCCTCGCCCGAGTGGGCGACCGACGGACTGACGCGCTCGAACTCCGGGTCCGTCCCGAGCGACGTCGCCGTCGCGACCAGAACTGTCTCGATCGACGGCGAGAGCTACCGGCTGACGGTCAGGGTGTGGTGAGATGCGCGGACAGGCCCACACCGTCGAGGCGTTCGCCGCCGCGGTGCTCATCGTGGGCGGGTTGATCTTCGCGACACAGGCCACAGCAGTCACGCCGCTTTCGGCCAGCACCTCGAACCAGCACATCGAGAACCAGCAGAAAGCGTCCGTCGAGGGGCTGCTCGCCGCGTCGGCGACGGACGGGTCGCTGGAGGCGGCAGTGCTCGACTGGAACGCCACCAGGGGAACGTTCGAGGGGGCACCCGAGTCAGATACCTACGCGAGCGCGCCCGACCACGAGTTCGGCGATGCACTCTCGGGGACGCTGTCGAGCCGACAGATCGCATTCAATGTTCTCGTCCGGTATCCAGACGGCGACGGCGGGACCGACACGGAGCCGATGATCCGGATGGGCGAACCGAGCGACAACGCGGTTTCGGCGACCCGCTCCATCGGGCTGTACGACGACGACGTCCCGACGGGGTTCTATGCACCGGATATCGACGATAGCAAACTGTACACCGTCGTCGAGGTGGAGGTGGTCGCGTGGCGGAAATGATCGGCCGGGGACGTCCGGAGGCGGACGACCGCGGACAGATGATCCTCGTCGCCGGGGTCATCCTCGCCGTGCTGTTCGTCGCCTTGGCGTTGCTCGTCAACGCCGCGATCTACACCGACAACGTGGCGACCCGCGGCGGCGATTCGGCGGGCGAGGCCCTTGAGTACCAGGCGGGCGTCGTCGACTCGGTCGGCGGGTTGATCGACGCCGAGAACGCCAACGAGAGCCATGCGACTATCGGTGACATAGAGCTCGCGGTCGACGGCGGTATCAACGAGATCGACGGAGCGAACCGGCAGTCACACCTCAGACGAGGGGCGGCGACGAAAATAACGTATACAGGTAACACCGAAAGCGGGTTGTTGCTTCGCGAATCCGGCGCGAACGAGTTCGGAAACTGGGAGGCCAACGCGAGCGCAGTCCGGGGGTTCGTGATCGATCTCGATACGAGCAGTATGACCGACGACTCGGCGTTCGTGATCGATCTCGACGGGACCACGATCGGCGTGAAACTGAACGAAACAGACGGGGAAGTTACCGTCAGCGGTGGGACCGAGAACATCGATTGCGCGGTATCGGACGATCCCTTCGTCCGGTTCGACGTGACGGGTGAACGGCTCGGCGGCGAACCGTGTCGGTTCGGCTGGCCGGCTCTCGGTACCGACAGCGAAATCGGGATCCGAAACGGGGCGAACGGCGGTGGGTCGTACGATCTGACGATAGTCGACGAAGACGCACCGACGCCGACCGGATCGCCGCCGGAAACGACGGACGCCCTCTACAGCGTCGAACTCGATCTCCGCATCGACACGCCGGAGTTGAGCTACGAGCGGACGGTGCGAATCGCGCCGGGTGAGCCCGATGTATAACGACGACCGGGCCGTCTCGATCACGGTCGGCTACGTGTTGAACTTCGCCATCGCCACGGTCCTGTTTTCGGCACTTCTGATCGGCGGCTCGGGGCTGATCGAGAGCCAGACGCGGACCGTCACACAGGACGAACTCTCCGTGGCGGGCCAACAGCTCGCCGCGGAGCTTTCGAGCGCCGATCGGCTCGTCCGGGCCGGCGATGGCGACCCCTCGGAGCTTTCGATCCGGACGGAGCTTCCGACCCGAACGGCCGCTGGCGGGTATTCGATCGGGATCGAACACAGCGGTGGTGAGGGAACGATCGAACTCCGGAGCACGAACCCCGAGGTCGTCGTGACGGTGCCGTTCCGAAGTGAAACCGAGGTCGATACCGTGACTGTCGCCGGGGGATCGGTCCGGATCGAGTACGCGGGTGGCTCGCTGGCGGTGGAGGCGGAATGACACGAACGCGTGGCTTAGGATCGACTGACCGCGCCGTGAGCGACGTCGTCGGCTACGTGTTGATCTTCTCGCTCATCGTCGCCACCGTCGGGGTCGTCACGACGGTCGGGTTTTCGACGCTCGACGACAGACAGGACGCCGAACGGATCAACAACGTCGAACGGGCTTTCGACGTGTTCGCGAACAACGTGGAGAACGTGTATCGGGACGGCGCGCCGAGTCGGGCGACGGAGATGCGGCTAGCAGGTGGAACGCTTAGCCACGGTGAGCCGGTTACGATCACGATCGAGACGGACGACGACGAGACTGTGACCGTGGTCTCGCGTCCGCTGGTCTATTCCGACGACAATTCGGAGATCGTGTACGCCGCCGGCGCAGTACTTCGATCGGACGACGGGGGCTCGGTCATGCTCAAGGAACCACCGTTCCGCGCCGATAGGCCGACGGCCCTGATTCCTCTCATCGAGACGTTCCGCACATCGGGGCCGAATACCGTCTCCGTCGACGGGGCTATCCGGGTGACGAGCTCGGCTCGAACGGTCAACACGACCGTTTCGAACGCGTTCGCCGACGCTGATGATTACAGAATTACCGTTGATTCCCCGCGTACTACGGCCTGGACACGGTATTTTGAATCACAGGACGGGTTCGATAATGTGAGCGAGTCGGGAAGCACAGTTGAGGCAGATATCAGGGGAAATAGCGTCGTCGCCCCGCGGTTCCCGGTCAGGATCCGCTTCGACGGATAACGGCATTCGAACGACTGGAATCTGAGCCGGGAGGTCCGGCCCAGCGCGCTCAGTCGAACTCAACTTCGACCGAATTCTCCGACACGTGGAGGTACGTGAGTGGCCGATCGCCACCCAAAAGTGTGAAGTCGTCTAGCTCGTCGGCGGATTCGAAATCATATTTGTCGATATTACCTCGGACATTAAGAACTCCTGCAACGATCGCCCCCTTATTTCCGCGCGCCGGAGCGCCTCTGATCTCCACAGTCGATTTGGGTGCGTAGATGACACCTGTAAACGAGTCGCTCTTGTATTCGACGTTTCCATCGGAGTGGAGAAGTGTGATGAGTTGATCGGCGCCACCATCACTGTTCACGTCGTCATCTACCGAGAGTTCGTCGTAGACATACAGCGTAACGTTCCCGCCACCGTTGATTTCGATATTTTTGAGGTCCAGATCACCGTCGACTGCAACAGTTACGTCTCCGGAGCTGGTATCGAAGGTCACGTCGTCAAACGTGTGATCCTCGGAAACATTGTACTCACCCGGACCAATGTCGCCCGACGTGAGGGGCTTGTTACAGTTTCCGTCCCGACAGCCAGCGAGTTTCGCGTCCACGTCCGAACTAGCCGAGGGTGGATTCACACCCTCTTCCCAATCTTTCGGAATGTCTCCCCCACCGCCTTTGGGGTTGATTTCCCTCGCGATAACTGGGGAATCAGCCGTGAGTGTAAACGGAACTGTGAGATCGACTGTTACCGTCTCATCGTTGCCACACGGTTCGTCGACGGCGCTTTGAGACCGTTCAGTAAAGAATGTCTCCCACGCGTCACAGTATCGACTCTCAACTTCGATCAAGACTGTGCCGTTTTCAAGCGGGTTCGATCGCTCCTCAACATCCCGGATCGGGAACCAATCGCCCGTATCCGAACCGCTATGAATTCTCCCGCTGACATCACCGCTCGAACGGCTATCTCCCGAGACAGTCACGATCGGAAACGTGAGCGTCTCCAGTCGGTAGTGATACTCCGGCGGTGACACCATCCAACTTGACTCGCCGCGTCGCTGCCAGATGCCGCCGCCCTGATAGGCGACTTCCGTGTCGCCGGACTCGTAGACGACGGCCCCGAGCGACGTGCTGTTGAGCTCCTCCCTGCTGGACTCTCCGGTTCGGTTTATATATAACGTCACCTGGCCGGCGTCCGGCCGTATCGTTACGCTCCCCTCCGAGGCCCGCCCCAGCGCGAACCGCTGGTCGCTTGCCTCACCCAAGCCGACGAGGCTGGCTTTCGAACTGAACCCGGACATCGCGTTCTCCATCTGGGAGCGCTCGGCGTCGGCGCGGGTGTCGGAGACGACCGCGCCGCCGACCGCAAACAGCGCCGTGACCGAAGCGATCGTCATCCCGAGTATCAACACGATGCCGACGGGGCTTGAAACGGCGCGATCGCTCATTTTCGAAAGTAGACGTCCGCGATACATGAACGACGTGTCGAACTCAGCCGTCGAAACGGAGCGACGGCGTCTCTCGGGGGGTAGTTCACCTGCGAGAAGCGGTTGACGGTAATACTATTCTAGTTGTATTATTTGTTCATTGATAACGATTATATAAGGGTCAAACAGTATGGAAAATCGGAATGAAGGATACACGCACGCTCGGGGAGATCGATCACACGCCGCCGACGGGAGATCCCGTCTCGAACGTCTGGGACCGCGGGAAGCGACGCGAGAACTAGCGGGCATTTATAAACCCGCGAGATTGAAGGGGGAGGCCCCCGGGATCGTATACATGGAGATCGATACGGACGAACTGCTGGCGTCTTTGACACCCCGCGAGGAGAATCAGGCGATAAAAACCTACCAGAACACCGTCTCCGTCGCCTGTCCGGCCTGCGAGACGCCGTTCGACGATCTCGTCGTCTGCAAGCAGGACCCGACGAGCCTCAATCTCTCGAAACAGCTCGACCTCTGCGTCGGCGTCGAGGACGGCCAGGCGTTTATTTTCACGCACAAACCCTGAGGCGGACCGGCCGGCGGGAGTGCCACCGGTCACCCGGACGAATCGATCCGCACGGAAAACGGACCACGCCGATCCGCTCGACACTCATCCTTCGTCGCCTTCGCCGTCGGCCCACGGCCCGACCCCGAAGAGCCGCCCCACGGTCCAGCCGAACAGAAGCGGCGTCACGACGAGCAACCCGCCGACGCCGACGTACCGGACTGGCGGCGCCTGCAGGGCCAGATACAACAGGTACAGCGCCCCCACGAACGGCCATCCGTCGCGCACGATCGGCCGGATCTGCTCGAACATACGACGTGTTCTCCCGCGCCCTTCCTCAACATTCCGAACGCGTCGTCGGTTGCCCTCCCGTCCATCCAAAAGCTTATAAATAGGACCGAACCACATCAACCCGGTTTCCGGCGGGCGGCACACATCCCTGTCCCGCCGTCGCGGCGGAAACCGGGCAGGCACGGCCCCTCCGGCCGCGCCTACTGCTTCTGTGGACCGTGCGGTCCGGACTGGCGATCCGGTATCCGGGCGATACCACTATATTGTGGGAGGTGCCATACCGAAACATGTCCCGACGCGGTCGCGTCGACCGGCTGGCGATCGTCGTCTTCGTCGGGCTCTCGCTCGTCGGCCTCTCGCTGTTCCGGATCGCTTTGGGATGGCACATGACGGATCCGTACGTCTCCGGAACGATCCTCGAGGCTGTTCCGCCGACGGCCTGGATCTCGCTGGTCCCGGCGTTCGTTGCGTTCGGCGCGCTGGCCGCCCTCGGCCTCTATCGGGTGACCGGTGTCCCGATCCCCGGAAGCCACTACCGGCAGTGATCACTCCGTCGGTGGCGGCGCACGGCCGCGCTTTCGCTCGAGAAACGCTTCTTCGTCCCCGGACAGGTCGCGCGTGCGATACTCGTCGAGTCCGTCCTGATACGCCCGTTGGGAGCGATCCGCCGCGGGGGTCGACGCCGGACGCTCCAAGACGAGTTCGGCGAGGCCGGTCCGTTCGCCCGTGTAACGAAAGCCCGATCGGTACAGCGCCTCGTATGCGAAGGGGTTGTTGACCGCGATCCGGAGCCGGTCGTATTCCCGTGCTGCGGCCCGGTCGGCGACGAACCGACACAGACGCGGGCCGAGCCCCTCGCCGCGGCGGTCGTGCCTGACAGTGACGTAGCGCAACCACAGAACCGACGGATCGGTCCGGTCCTCGTTGAACGCGACTGCGGCAAGGATCCCTCGATCGAACTCGTCGTCCTTGCGGTCCGACGCCGGCTCCGAGTCCCGGACGACGGCCTTTCCCGTGTTTGACATGACGAACTTTCCGGCGTAGCTGAACGCCCGGTGATCGAGTCTGAGCGTCGGCCCCTCGGCGGGCCACCCGAGGAGAGCGTGTTCCATACTGGCACTTCGGAGGGCAACGGAGTTATGTCCGGGGATCGACTGTCGGGCATGCGCTGGGACGTCCGGGCCTTCGATCTGTTCGCGCCGGTGTACGATCTGTTCATGTATTCGGCCGACGAGACGGCGATCCGGAAGGGACTGGCCGTCGCCGACCGGGACGTCGACCGGATCGTCGAGGTCGGCGGCGGATCCGGTCGGGTCGCCCGAGCGATCGGTGCGACCGTCGTCGACCCAGCCGCCGGGATGGTGCGTCGCGCGCGGGGGAGGGGTCTCGAAGCGATCAGAGGCAGCGCAACCGACCTCCCGCACCCGGACGGCTCCGTCGACGCCGTCGTCGTCGTCGACGCGTTCCACCATTTTCCGGAACAGGAACGCTGTCTCGAGGAGATGGCCCGCGTTCTCGCGCTCGGTGGCGTCCTCATCGTGACGGAGTTCGATCGCGGGTGCCGACGCGGACGGGCGCTCGATGCGGTCGAAGGGCTCGTCGGGTTCGATTCGACGTTTTACACCGCGGCGGAACTCGAAGCCGCGATCGGCGCAACGGGGCTCGACGTGCGGCCGATCGAGTACGGCTTCGAAACGACGATCGCCGGCGTGAAACCGGCTACCGGAGTTTGAAGTAGAGGAACCGCCAGACCGACAGCACGATCGCGCCGCCGATCAGCATTATCATGGCGAACACCAGTTCGGCCCCCCGATCGGGGATGGCGACGACCCGAATCAGCAGGCCGACGATCGCCGCGGGGATCCACGACCGGATCGCGAGCGGGATCGAGGAGTTCGGTGCCGATCCGCCGCCGGGCGAGTACGCGCCGACGAGCGGCGCGCAGATGAACCACCCGAGGATGAACGGCCCGGCGGCGAGGAGGTAGATCGTCGGATCGGCCGTCAGTTGATCGATCGTCCAGTGTTCGAGCGTTCCGGCGAGCAGAAACGCCAGCAGGACGACGAGATCCCCGACCGCTATCGGCCACGTGGTCGGATCGAGGCGCTGTTCGAGAAACGACTGCTCTGTCATACCCGCCGTTCGACGCGAGGCTTTCAAACCCTTGCGGATCGCGTCGGGAACGGTCACGCCGAGTGAGTCCCGCTATCGAGACCGGCGCCCGCGGGAGGACGGAGGGCGAGCGCCGCGAGCCCGGCCGCGACGGCGAGGGCGCCGCCGAGAGTAAACGTCGGGATCCAGCCGAACGCTGCGACTAAAAATCCGGCGACCGTGCCGGCGAAGACGCCGCCGCCGATCTTCGCGGTGTAGACGACCGCGTAGTTACTCGAGGAGTGTTCGGCACCGTAGTAGTCGGCGACGATCGCCGGGAAGTAGACGTACAGCGGCGAGGAAAAGAACATCGCTCCGAGAACCATAACGATAAAAACGATCCCGGCGTCCGCCACCCCTGCACCGACGAGCCCGAACCGGAAGAGGCCGGCGAGGACGAACGAGGCCGCCATCACACGGACTCGGTCGAACCGATCGGAGGCTTCCCCGAGAAGCATCCGGGAGACGCCCGCTGCGATCGGCAACAGCGCGGCGGCGGCGGTCGCGATGACGGCCGCCAACCCGAGGTGTTCGGCGAAGCGGACGACGTTGGCGATGACAATGAGATCGGCGCCAGCGGTCGCGATGAACATCGCATAGAGGAGCCAGAACTGCCACGTCCGAAGCATCTCCCGGGTCGTGTACGTCCGTCCGCGGAGCGAAGCGGCGAGGCCCTTTCCGTCGGTGTCGCTGTTGTCGCGGCCCTCGAGCCCGAGCCAGCCGTCCGGGGGGTCACGAAGGAGCACCGCGCCGACGAGCAACACGACGAGGATTGCCAGCCCGACGTTTCTGAGCACGTCGACGTAGCCGCCGACCGTGGCGTTGGCCCTGACGTACGGCACGACGAGCGCGCTGCCACCTGCGAAGGCCATCGTCCCGATTCCGGTCGTCAACCCCGTGCGGTCGGGGAACCACTTGACGGCCGTGTTGACCGCGACGGTGTAGATGATTCCGACGCCGACCGCCCCAAGCGAGTAAAGGACGTACAGCTGCCAGACGGATGTCGCGTAGGCGAGGCCGATGTACCCCCCGCCGGCGAGGAGGGCCGCGAGATAGGTCAGGTTGCGTGGGCCGCGCCGGTCGCGCCACCACCCGGCGGGGAGTTGTGACAGCGACTGGAAGACGACGTAAAACGAGAAGACGGCACCGAGAGCGGGCAACGCGATGTCGAGGCTCTCCGCCAACGGCCCCTCGATCGACGACCAGACGTACTGATAAGGGCTGACGGCAGCCATCATCGCGGCGGCGGCGGCCACCTGCCACCACCGCGAGAAGCCGAGAATCTCCTTCGCCCGCCCGGCGTAATCGACGTCCGAGCCCTCCCCATCCATCGACTGTGGGTTCTCCCGGAGGGTGGTTAAACGGCCCGGATTCGCCTCGGCAAGCAGTCACAGCCGTTATGTCCGCACCCGGTGAACACCGACCATGACCGACGTTTTGTTCCTCCGGAGCGACGACCTGTCCGGCCTCGCGACCCCCGCGGAGTACGTCGACGCCGTCAGGGGCGGCTACGAGAGCCACGGGAAGGAGGGCAGTGCCGAACCGCGGACGAAACTCGTCTCGACCGATCCCCCGGGGATGTGTACCGGCTACTTCGCCATCCTCCCCGAAGTCGGCGGAATGGGCGGGTACACCTACGCCGCCGGCTTCGGTGACGGGGACGCACACTTCGCGCTTCCGCTTTTCGACGCCGAGTCGGGCGGGATGCTCGCGTTGCTCGACGGGGCATCAATGAACCCCTTCAAAACCGGCGCGACGGGCGCGGTCGGCGTCGACGCGTTGGCCCGTGAGGACGCGACGACGTGTGCGGTGATCGGCGCGGGGGCACAGGCCCGCGGCCAGCTCCGGGCGACGGCGACGGTTCGGGACCTCGAGGACGTTCGTGTCTTCTCGCCGACGGCGGAGAGCCGGGAGTCGTTCGCCGCCGAGTTCGACGACCGCCTCCCGGCGGCGGTGACCGCGGTCGAGAGTTCGGCCGCGGCCGTCGACGACGCGGACATCGTCATCACCGCGACGACCGCCACGGACCCCGTCGTCCGGGACGCCGACCTCTCCGACGGCGTCCACGTGACCGCAATGGGTCAATACGACCGCGGAAAGCGGGAGCTCGAAGCGGAGACTGTCGCCCGATCGACGTACGTTCCGGACCTCCGCGAGCGTGCGTTTCAGGACGCCGGGGCGTTTCTCGCGGCCCGCGATTCGGGCGTCGTCGACGACGATCACATCCACGCCGAGCTCGGCGAGGTGGTTGCCGGGAAACGTCCGGGGCGAACCCAGGTCAACGAGGTGACGGTGTTCGACAGCGGCGGGACGGGCATCGAGACGGTCGCCGCGGCGTGGATGCTCTACGAACGCGCCGGGGACGAGGGACTCGGGGAGACGATCGAGTTCGCGCCGGCGAGTGAGGCGCTGACCGGCGAGTGAAACGCCGGCCGGCGGCGGCCGGCCCGACACGCATATAGTTATTCACTCTGTACCGGTTTCGACGGACCAGAATCTTCTTTGTGCGTCTCGTCGGAGCATCCGATATATGATCCCCATAGACGACACCCCGCTGTGTCGGGACGGAAAGGTCCTCATCCTGGCGTACGATCACGGCCTCGAACACGGCCCGGTCGATTTCGAGGGCGTCCCCGAGAGCGCCGATCCACAACGGACGTTCGAGGCGGCGACCCACCCTGCGGTCACCTCCGTCGCCGTCCAGAAGGGGCTCGCCGAGGCGTACTACCCGAGTTACGAGGACGACGTCGATCTCCTGGCGAAGCTCAACGGCACCTCGAACCTCTGGATGGGCGAGCCCGACTCGGCGGTCAACTGCTCCGTCGAATACGCCGCCGAACTCGGCGCGTCGTCGGTCGGATTCACTCTCTACGGCGGATCGAACCACGAAATCGAGATGGCCGAGGAGTTCCGGGAGGCACAGGAGGCCGCCCGCGAACACGACCTCCCGGTCGTGATGTGGTCGTATCCGCGCGGACAGGGGCTCAAAAACGACACCAAGCCCTCGACGATCTCCTATGCGGCACGGCTCGCCCTCGAGTTGGGTGCCGACGTGGCGAAGGTCAAACACCCCGGCAGCCGCGAGGCGATGGAGGACGCCGTCCGGATGGCCGGGGCGACGAAAGTCGTCATGTCCGGCGGCTCGAAGACCACCGACCGCGCCTTCCTCGGGAGCGTCAAGGAGACGATCGACGCCGGCGGAAAGGGCCTCGCCGTCGGGCGCAACGTTTGGCAGCGCGAGAACCCCGAACGGATCCTCGACGCGCTCGAAGCGATCATCTTCGAGGAGGCGACCGTCGACGAGGCGCTCACCGCCGCCGAATAGATGACTGACCCGATCGACGCCGTCGTCGACGCCGTTGCCTCGACCGCCCCGGACGTCCGGGGCGGACTGGCGGCGCGACGGGAGTACGAGTCCGGGGAGAACCCCTCCGGTGAGCGACAGCTCGCGGCCGACATCTACGCCGACGAACTGCTCGAGGATCGCCTCCTCGCCATCGACGCCGTCGCCGGATACGCGAGCGAGGAGCGCGAGTCGGTCGTCCGCGACGACGGCCGCTACTACGTCGCCGCCGATCCCCTCGACGGCTCATCGAACCTCAAATCGAACAACACGATGGGGACGCTGTTCGGTATCTACGAGGAACCGCTCCCGGCGGGCGGCCGCGCGCTGGTTGCCAGCGGGTTCGTCCTCTATGGGCCGATCACGACGATGGTGGTCGCCCGCGACGGAGGGGTCACCCAGTCCGTGATCGAGGCGGACGGCTCCCGCCGCGTCGTCACGGAGCGTCTCCGGCTCCCCGAGGAGCCCACAGTCTATGGGTTCGGCGGCCGGGTCCCGCAGTGGAGCGACGCCTTCTCGTCGTACGTCTCCGAGGTCGAATCGGAGCTCAAACTCCGGTACGGCGGCGCGATGATCGGCGACGTGAACCAGGTGCTCACCTACGGCGGAATCTTCGGTTACCCGGGGCTTCGGGACCGCCCGGAGGGGAAACTCCGACTCCTCTTCGAAGGCCACCCGATCGCCCACATCGTCGAAACTGCGGGCGGAGCCTCCTCGAACGGCGATGGATCGTTACTGGATCTGACGCCCGAGGAACTCCACGAGCGAACGCCGCTTTTCGTCGGCGATCGGACGTACATCGACCGGTTGGAAGCGGCGCTTTCGGCGTAGACGTCCGGGTGCGGATTCCGAACAGTCGCTCTGTTTTGGATCGGCCAGCAGCCACGGTTGCTGCCGTCCCAGCGACCGAGTTCGAAGGGTCACTCGCAAAGGTGTTCGTACGTTACTGATCCCGACAGTCGCGTTGGCCCGGCGAAAATCATCGTCGAGGTGTCTCCGGCCTAGTGTTTACAGACACCGCTGTCGGCCGCTTCGGACGCGTTTCGCTGGCGGATACGCCAGCAGAGAGGAAAGCGAGTAACTGCCAAAACGCGTCGACTGACCGGATGTGTCTATATAAATGCGATCGCCGTGTCGACGCCGGCCGCGATGGCGACGAGCCCCACAGCGTACATCGAGGAACCGATCATCGACGAGGCCGAGAACCGCAGCGCGTCCCCGTCGGCCATCGCGGCCGGAACCGTGAGCGAGCCCCGAGCGACCGGCAGCGTGTTCGACAGCGCGACCGCACTCATCCCCCAGCGGTCGAGCCACGCCTCGAACCGATTCTCCGCGGCCTCCGAGGCTCCCGGGAGGGATTCGACTGAGAGTTCCGTCCGCCGAACGAGGGCGAAAAGCAGCAGTTGACCGAGCGTTGCGCCGACAATCGCGACGGCGGCAACGGAAACCAACCCGAACGTGTCGCTGCCGACGGCGAGCGCAACCGCGACGAAGAGCGTCCGCGTCGGGATCACTTTCCCGATGAGCGCACCCTCCAGGACGAAGACGACGAGTAGAACCGCGAGGCCGTAGGTGGCGACGAGGCCGAGAGCCAACTCGGCGGCGGCATCGAACATACATTCACCTGGGCCGGGATCGTATTTATACGTTCAGCATCTTTCGAGGCGGAGCCCCCGGAGTTAACGAGCGAGGGCTTCCGACTGGTCGGAAGCACGAAGCGAGTAGGCCGGGGAAGACAGGGCGGGAGCGAAGCTCCCGCAGGCAGCCGGACTACGTCCGGCGACAGCGCGGAACTCCGTTCCGCGGGCCGTTCGCATGGTCCGTGGGACCGAGGTCCCACGCTACCCTCAACGAGCGAGGCCGAAAGACCGAGCGAAGTAGGGAGGATGTCAGATGCGTTCGCGGTCGGACACCGCGGCCAACAGAGCAAAGTCCCCGCGATGATCAGAGGGGGGTATGATACAGGTGGGACAGAAAGCGCCCGACTTCGCGCTTCCGGGCGTCGAGAGCGGCGAGCCGGCCGTGTTCGAGTTGTTCCGGGCGATCGAGGACGACGCCGTTCTGCTTTGGTTCGTGCCGGCGACCTTCCTCCCGACGGCGACGGCCGAACTGTGTGCGATCCGGGATCTGGGCTGGCACGACCTCCCGGGGCTTCGGGTGTGGGTCCTCTCGATGGACAGCATCTACGCGGCGGCCGCCTACGCCGACCGCTACGACCTCCCGATGGCGTTTCTCGGCGACGCCTCGAGCGCCGCCGAGTACTACGGCGTCCGGTACGACGAGTGGGAGGGTCACTACGGCGCGCCGAAGCGGGCGGCGTTCCTCGTCGGCACGGACTGGGACGTGGCGTTCTCCTGGAGCGGCGCGGACGCCTTCGAAGCGCTCGATCCCTCGCCCGTCGAACGTGTCGCGCCGTCGGTCGCGGAGGTCTGCCCCGACGCCCGGTTCGACGCCACCGTCGACTACGGCGCGTTCTCGCGGTGATCGGGCGGCTGCGAGGCGACCGCGGAGGACCCGACCGTTTATCGACGAACTCACGCGGTCGGATCGGCGTCCCTGTGTGCCGACGCGACCGCGTTTCGAAGCCGACCGCCCTCGGCGTCGTAGGCCAAATGCGTCGAGCACTCACAGTCGGAGGAACCGAACCCCGGAACCGGCGCGTCCGACAGTTCCGCGGCGACCCGACACTCTATGTCGGCCTCCGGCGTCCGGACGTCACCGCCGATGGTAGCGTCGGCGTGTCCGAGGAGGTAATCGACGTGCCAGTGGCGAGTATCGCGCTCCCCGACAGCGAGTTCGTAGTGGCGGTCCACCCGGCTGAACCCCCCCGGACCGAAGGCGCTCCCCGTGTAGGCGTACTGTCCCGCCGGGAACGAGAGTTCACCGAGGGCCCCGACCTCGATAGCCGCGGGGCGGGAAAGTTCGATCAAGAGCGTGTAGGTTCCGCCGGTCACGTCCGTTCGGTTGTGGTTCGCGCGTGGAGTAACTATCGGATCCGCCGGCCCATCGCGCGGTGGCTCGAACCGACCCGCCATGCTTTTGAGCGCCGCCGCCGCAGGTGCAGGTATGAAGGAGTCGCTCATGGACATCCTGTGTTGCCCGCTCGATAAAGGCGAACTCGAACTCGAAGTGATCCGCGAGAACGACGACGAGATCCTCGAGGGTCGACTCGTCTGTGCGGAGTGCGGCGAGGAGTACCCGATCGAGGACGGCATCCCGAACCTGTTGCCGCCGGACATGCGGGACGAGGCGGCGGCGTAGCTGCGACAGTACCTTTTTTAACAGTACCCCGAGTGTGTGGGGACGTGACGGATTCGCTCGCCGTCGCGGTAAACCGTGACGGGCTACACACTCTCGCCGTCCCGACGGAGTTCGAAGCCGACGGCCCCTTCGCAGTTGCGTTGCACAACCACGGGGAGGCCGCCCACGTCCACCTCAACCTCGATGACCGGCTCTCGGAGGTCGCCCGTATCAGGGCGACGAACCACTACGTCGAGGGCGGCGAGAGCCGCCGGGTCGACGTCGAGGTCCGCGATCCGTCGACGTGGCCCGACAAGGTGGTCCGCGGCAAACTCAAAGTCGTCGTCGCCCACGGCCAGGAGACACACTATGTGAACGTCACCCTCGATTCGACCCCCCCACACGGGGAGGTCCGCGTGGATCCGGAGCTCGCGACGCCGAACGCGAACGCCGATCCGGAGGTCCCCCCCGTCCTCAGGTTGCTCCCCGTCGTGGTCCTCGGAGCCGTCGCCGTACTGCTCGCCGCCGGGACGGTGTTCGTCTCCGAGGGCGTCGCAGTGGCGCTCGGTGCCCTCGCGCTCGTCGCCGCGGGGCTCTGTGGCGCATCGGCGTACTACCTGTTCAGGTAAGGCGTTTCGTGTGGCGGTTGTCGCCGGTCGTCCCGACAGCCACGGTCACTCCGAGCCCTCGTCGGTCGCGACGCCGCAGAGCCGCCCCTCGTCGTCGAAGCGCTTCGCCCGAAGGAACCGGGCTCGGTACCGGTTTGCTCCCTCGTAGATGTCCGCCTCGCGGATATCCTCGGCCTCGCCGTCCGCGACGGCATCGACGATCGCTTCGAGTTGCTCCTTTTCGCTCGGCGTCAACTCGAACTCGTAGGTTCGGGACTGCTCGCCCTCCAGTTGCGTCCACTTGCGCGCCGCGGTGACGACGAGCGAGCAGGGTTCCCGACAGGGGAAGGGTCCGTCACCGCCGTCGACCGACAGCTCGGTCTCCCCGTCGTACTCCCACTCGCGTCGTTTCAGACACTGGCTGTCGTCACAGCAGGCCTCCGCGACCCAGTCGACGTGTTCGTGTCCCTCGCCGCGATCCCACGTCCTGATGACGCCGTAGATGCCGCTTTGGCGCTCCATCGTCTCCCGCCAGTGGTTCAGGTCCAACTCGCCCCGCCGTTCGAGATACCAGTTGGCGATCGTCGCCGGGTAGACATACTCGACTGTTTCCGCGAGCGCGGGCCCGTCGAGGTCGACGAACGCCCACCCGGTGGGGAGCGTGGGAGCGGTTTTGAGGGGCCGATACCGACCCCTGTCGTCGTGTTTGACGAGCGTCCGCGCGTCGAGGGGGTCCGTCATGACCTCGAGATCGGCCGGCTCGTCGTCCCCGTCGTCCTCGTGTCGGACGGTGTAGGTTCGCGCCCCGTCGGCCCCGAGCCCGATATCGATCCGGAGCTGCCCCCACGAGGCGACGATTCCGCCGTCGGCGAGTGCCTCGTAGCGGTCCGGTACTGATCGTTCCTCGGCGCCTTCGAGCCACCGCAGGAACGCGCGCTCGGTGTCGGGGCGACCGGTCCGGTTCCAGTGATACCAGTTCGAGACGAACCACGGGTTTTCGGCGGCGCGGTCACGAAAGGCCGGTTCGGAGAGCTCGCTTTCGGCGTTCCCCGGCGTGTCGAACCGGTAGCCGTCCTCGGTTCGGTCCGCGGAGAGACCGTCTAGTTCGACGCCGCTTTCGGCCGCAGTCACCAAGGCGTCGAGTTGATCGTCGTTCACGTCAGTCACCCGCCCCCGCCTCAACATCGGGGTGGGCGACCTCGGTCCGGCGGCGTATCTCCTCGATCGCATCGCCGACGGCTGCGCCGGCGTCGGCCGCGCGTTCGATGACGACGTCGGCGGTGAGCGACTCGGTCCCGACCGCGCCGGCGTACCAGATCCGGTGGCCGTCGACCTCGGCGGGCGTCTCCCATCCCGTCCGATAGTCGTCGGTAAGCCCCATATCCTCGGGGATGTCCTCCTGAGTGTGGTAGCCGTCGGCGACGAAAAGCGGAACGACGATTACGTCCGTCGTCTCGAAAAACTCCGTCACGTCGTCGATCTCGGGATCCTCGTCCATGAACAGCGCTTTCACCTCCTCGAAGCGCTCCATCGCCGCGATCCGGTCGGCATGGAGCCGAACGGCCTTCGCGGAGTTCTCGTTCCGTCCGGTGCCGTGGCCGACGACCGCGAGGGCGAACCCCTCACCCACGTCCGGGTCGCCGGTGACGCTCTCGGCGCGCCGGACGATGACGTCGCTCATCGCGTCGTGGGTGCCGACGGGGCCGCAGTAGTGGACTGTCTTCCCGACGTCAGCCGCCTCGAACGTGGCGTGTGTGGCGGTCGTTCCGTCGGAGTCCCACTCGTCGAGGTCCCACCCCTCGAGACGGAGTTCGCGGGGAATCACTTCCTCGGTGAAATAACCCTCGGAGATGAACAACGGGACGACGTATACCTCGTCGCTTTCGACCGTCCGAAGCACCTCCCGAAACGACGGCTCCTCCTTCCAGAATCCGGTCCTGACTTCGTCGAAGACGCCGGTCTCACGTATGGTGTCGGCGTGGTCGTACGTCGGTGTACTCGCGTCCGGGTTCAGATGTGACCCGTGGGCGACGATGACGAGCGCTTGCATGTCTCCGTGTTGGGTGACGGCGGCCTTAGTGGCTTCGGGAATCCCGGCGAGTGTGACACAAAGGATCGGCCAAAGCGATCGATAGTCCCTTGTCAACACCGGACGACGAACCGGGTATGACCGTCGCCGCAGACACGCGGGCCGCCGTGCGTGCCCACCCGTTCGTCCACACCGCGCTCCGGGCGGGCGTTCTCAACTACACCGCCGCCGCGGAGTTTCTCGACATCGGCGACACCGACGCGGTCGCCGCGGCGCTCCGACGGTACGCGGGGGAACTCGACCCCTACGAACCGACCGAGCGCCGGGTCAGCGTCTCGATGCGATCCGGCGTCACGAAAACCGGGTCCGGAGGGGGACTCCTCTCTGTCGGCGGGGACGCCTTCGCGGTCGACGCCGGTGATCTGACCGCTATCGTCGCGACCGGCGATGTGGGGGCGGCCGACCTCGAGACCGTCCTCGGACGGCTTCGGACCGCGGAAGTTGAGGCCGTCGCCGCCGCCGGAGCCGACGGTCACGTCGCCGTGGTCGTCGGACGGCGGGCGGGCCCCGACGCGGTCCGCCTCGTCGAGGACGCGCTCCGACACCGGCAAGCGACGCATTAAAACCGCCTCCGGGCGAGGCTCCGGCAATGACGTTGCGCCTATCGAACACGCTTTCGGGCGAACGCGAAGCGTTCGAACCGGCCGACCCCGACGACGTGTTGTTGTACTACTGCGGATTGACGGTGTCGGACTTCGCACACCTCGGGCACGCCCGGACGTGGGTCCACGTCGACGTGATCCATCGGTGGCTCGAACATCTCGGGTACGGCGTCCGCCACGTCGAGAACATAACCGACGTGAACGAAAAGATCGTCGCCAGGGTGGGCGAAACCAGCGAAGACGGAACGCTCGGCGACGACGAACTCGACGTGGCGACGGGGTTTATCGACCAGCTCCTGACCGACATGCGATCGCTCAATCTCAAACGCGCCGAGGTGTACCCACGCGTCTCCGAGCACATCCCGGAGATAATCGACCTCGTCGAGACGCTCGTCGATCGGGGGTACGCCTACGAGTCGAACGGGTCGGTGTACTTCGACGTCTCCGAGTTCCCCGACTACGGCAAACTGTCGAACCAATCGACGGAAGATGTCGAGGCCCAGGGTGCCGACGCGGAGCGCTCGGAGAAGCGCCATCCGGCCGACTTCGCGCTGTGGAAGGCCGGCGGCGTCTCCGAATCGGCCCTCGCCGAACACCGGTCGGACGACCGCGAGTACGACGCCGACGCGCCCTCCGGCGAGACGTGGGATTCGCCGTGGGGCGAGGGCCGCCCCGGCTGGCACATCGAGTGTTCGGCGATGTCCATGACACACCTCGACGGTTCGATCGACATCCACATGGGCGGCCGCGACCTCGTCTTCCCGCACCACGAAAACGAGATCGCCCAGAGCGAGGCCGCGACCGGCGAGCAGTTCGCGCGCTACTGGCTGCACGCCGACCTCTTCGAGATGGACGACGAGAAGATGTCCTCGAGTCTCGGCAACTTCATCCCAGTCAGCGAGGCAGTCGACCGGTTCGGCGTCGACGCCCTCCGAATGTTCTTTGTGTCGGCGTCGTACAACTCGACGCAAACCTACCGCGAGACCGCGATCGAGGAGGCCCTCGAACGGTGGGACCGACTCGAGGGGACCTACGAGCGGGTCGTCTCGGCGGCCGACAGCCCCGACGCGCGGACGAAGGTCGACTCCACGCTCCGGGATGCAGTCGATGCAGCCTCCGAGGCGTTCACCGACGCGATGAACGCCGATTTCAACACCCGCGAGGCGCTCGCCGCGCTCTTCGATCTCGCCGGGGCGGCGAACCGACACCTCGACGAAGCCGACGAGTACGATTATCGCGGCCTCAGGCGAACGATCGAGGCGTTCGAGACGTTCGGCGGCGACGTGCTCGGGTTCGACTTCGATGGGACGGCCGAGGGCGAGGCCGCTCTCGCGGGCGAACTCGTCGAGTTAGTGTTGGATCTCCGGGAACGCGAACGTGAATCCGGTAACTACGAGCGGGCGGACGGTCTCCGTGACGACCTCGAATCGCTCGGCGTCGAGGTGCAGGACACCGACGACGGCCCCGAGTTCAGGTTCTGATCACCCGACGATGATCGGCCCGATGAGCACCCCCATCAGGTTCGCCCGGCGGGCGTGGAACCGGGCCGGAACGAGCCCGACCGCAGTCGCCGCCAGGTAGGCCCCGACGCCGATCGGTCCGGCGAACAGAAACGAGAGCGCGCCGAGCGCACAGAGCAGACCGACCGAGAGCCGCGTGGGATCCGTCCGCCCGACGACTGACAAGTATCGGCCCCCGATCGCGAGAACGCCGAGAACACCGGCGCTCGCCCCGATGACGACGGCGCCGAGCAGATGAGGCACGGAGAGCGGAACCGAGGCCGACTCGATGGCGACCAAGACCCCCGTCCGGGGCGACCCGAGCGCGACGAGGGCGAACAGCGCGAAGATCGTGTGTGCGTTACTGCGTAAACAGCAAAAACGAATCTGTGCCGGGAGCGGTAGGCAACCACCCCAACACTCCCGGCGTCTGAATATCTCTCACCACAGGTAATTATCCTTGGTGGGAAACCATTTCCCGCATTTCACACCCGTTTCACACCCCCCTGTGAAATGAG
>LFFM01000158.1_pt1 | contig 42990 bp, 35 predicted proteins | sample 643131 | NCBI WGS metagenome assembly LFFM01 (sample SAMN03777445, study PRJNA286221) | soda lake metagenome | biome: soda lake; feature: Kulunda steppe; material: water; isolation source: sample Tc-Br brine of Tanatar trona crystallizer | place: Russia: Kulunda steppe | collected 2011-07 | reverse complement strand
GAATGGCACCCACAAGATAGGATCATCGTGCTTAGTGCACTCGTGAATCACGTATGTATAAAGTGAATATCACGGTCCAGGTGTCCCGTGGAACTCTCGCTGTTTCTTTAGAGTTTAGACTATTATAATTCAAACTATTATAGTTCTACCTCTAACTTCGGAACACGTATGTATTCTCCACCACGACTAGGAGTATGGACCAGTTTGTCAATCGTATCGATGAACTCGATCGGTTGCAGGCCCTCTATGAGAGCGACGCTGCGGAACTCGCAATTATTTATGGGCGCCGCCAGATCGGTAAGAGCGAACTCGTCCGCCAATCGATTGGCGACCGTGGCGATGCCGTGTACTATCAGGCAGTTCAAGGAACACCGACAACACAGCTCAGGCGATTCGTCGAGGCAGCAGCGACGACCTATCCAGATATCACGGCCATCAAAGAGGAATGGGAACCGCTCTTGACATACCTCACCGATAGAAACGCCATCATCGTCATCGACGAATTTCCGTACCTCATTGAATCAAACGAGGGGCTTCCGTCGGTCATTCAACACCTGTGGGATACCGGTGTCGAAGAGAGTCAGGCGACGCTCGTACTCACAGGCTCTGCAATCGGGATGATTCATACTCACGTCCTCGATGGCGGTGCACCACTCTACGGCCGGGTATCCCAGACACCGAATGGCCGCCTCGAACTCACCCAGCTGCCGTTTCGTTCCATCCAAGAGTTTGTTCCAATGTACGATCCCGAAGAACGGGTGTTCGTCTATGGTGTTTTCGGCGGCACACCCCGATATCTTAGCCCACTCGATCCATCACAGAGCCTCGGAGGGAACATCACGCGGCTGCTGTGCGACCCAGATGGCCCACTCCACGACGAGCCCGAAACCGTCCTCCAGATGGAGCTCAACGAGGTGAACACGTATTTCTCTGTACTGGAATCAATGGCTAGCGGGAACCGCAGTCGAAACGAGATTGCCCAGGGAGCCGGCATCGAGAGCACCAACACGTCGTACTACTTCGATCGGCTGGAAACGCTCCAGATCATCGAGAAACACCACCCAGCACTCGCCGACCCGGCACGCAGCAAGCGGACGCGATACCAGATTCGGGATTCAGTATTCCGGTTTTACTTCCGCTATCTCTACGGCCGTGGGGGACAATACGAACTCTACGGCGAGAACGCCTACGCGGATCTCATCGAACCGGAATTACCCGACTTTGTCAGCGAAACGTTCGAATCGCTCTGTCACCAGGCGGTGCCGGCGCTCTATGCAGACTACCAGCTCACACAGGTGCCAAGTCAGTGGTGGTACAAGGGCCGAGAGGTAGATGTTGTCGCACCAACTGACGAGTCAACACTGATCGCTGGCGAAGCGAAATTCACCAACAGCCCCCTCGGTTATGGCGTGCTCACGGATCTCGAAGACGACGTGAAGCATATCGACTGGACACCCATCGGAGGTGGTGAGCTGGCGTATGAATTCGCCTTGTTCAGCCGCTCTGGGTTCAAACGCTCAGTCGAGGAAGCTGCAGACGAGCGTGATGATCTTCGTCTCTTCGATCTATCTGATATCGTTGCTATTCTCGAGAGTCAAACCGACTAATAACGCCGATCGGTCGTCAGATATCGGTTCGTGTCGTCAGATGTCACCAGCGTCGATCGGGCCCACTCCCATTTTCTGCACGTATACGCACGCTATCGACAGATCTCCGATCGACACCCAATCAAAACCAGATCTGGTGACACGCGACGCGGCCATTCAATAGCCAAATAGACGAGTATGTGAGTGCGGTCGATAGAGACGAGATCGATCGCCCCTCCAACCAGCGACTGCTATTTTCAAGCTTCCTTCATTTTGCCAGTTCATTGTGTTAGAGTGACATTTCCACTGGTCGATCGGTGAATTTGTGTCATTCACTCGTATAATTGGGAGAGTTTTCTGGCCGATCGAGTTCGAACGCGATCGTCGATCGTTTTTGTTGTCAACGTAGCACGAGCTGGTGCGTTACTATTTTTTAGCTGCTCATTCCACTCGTCAGTATCCCATTCATCTGGTGTCGTCTCGTCATCGACATCAACAGCCTGTGCGTCGAGTTCTTTTTCGAGCGCTCGCTCTTTCGCATCAGCAAGAGCGATTGCATACGTAGCGATCGATCGCAGTACGTCCGGTGATTGTTTTTGTAAGCCTTCTCGAAGGTATTTTGGGGCGTTACTTGGCGGATCGAGTTGATTCATGTGCTAACCAACAATAGAGATCAAAATAATGCTTTTGTTGGTTAGTGTTTAATTAGCAGTAGTAATTCTAACAGAGATTTTTAAAAATCTTGATCAGATGATGGTTTCTCTGGCGATTCTTAGATTGGGTAGAACACGGCTCTGCAGACCTCTCAAGTCGACAGAGTCACGGGTACTATGATATATGAGCATCAAGCACGTCGCTTGGTGAATCAGACAGAGACGACGGTTGAGAAACGGTTAACGGGCGGCGTGAGAAAATCAAGTACGTGACTGACGATCTCGCGTATCCCTCTGTCGAACTTATTTTGGATCTCCACGACCAGATCGTGGCAGAAGGCGACACCACGGAGCCGGGAGTTCGGTCAGAAGATTCGATCGCCTCCGCGTTGCAGTATATTTCGGAGGGATTCTTCGGGGAGGTACCCGAAACGATCCACGACAAAGCGGTCCATCTGATGCGGCTTCTCGTTGCGGACCATCCGTTTGTCGACGGGAACAAACGAACAGCGCTCCGAACGGTGGTCGTTTTCTATATGATGAATAGGTACACGTTTGAGTACGGTGATGAAATTCGGGCGCTCTTGCATCGCTTCGCAACCGACGAAGCTGTGGTCGACATAGATACTGCAGTCATCTATTTTCGGGCCTGTTCTCGTCGTAACTAATAAAAGGATACGTGGAGTATACTCAATAGAACAATGGCGTCCAGCACCGATTCCTCGACGGCGATCGACGACGAGATCCGCCAGCTTTACGAGCGGTATCAGGCAGCCGAATGCGACGCTGAACGTCGTAAGATTGCTCTCGAGATGGGAAAACTCGATGGACGCCGTCACGCGGAAATCTACGCAGCACTCGAAGATGAGTAACTATACTCGACACTTCCGTCGCAATCGACGGAGCGCAGCCAGCAGACCTCCTCGATCAACTGTTATTCCAATTTTGATGAGATTTTGTAGCTTTAATGAGTATTTGTGCTTCGATATACATTAGATGTCCATTCACTACCCTAAATAACGACAACTCACAATCAGACTCCGATCGTAATGTTGATTGGTTAGAACACAGCGTTAGAAAGCTTGTGCACATTCATCTACAGAATGGTGGTGAATCTAATTTGGACAAAATAAAGAGCCACTATTCGCTCCCTGATATAGAGATTCTAGTCGAAGAAGCGATTGAGACCTACAGCGACGATCATCTAAGTAGATTTGATTATGTATCATCACAAGCTAACCGATCGGCATCGGATAGCTCGTCTAGGAACCGAAGTGCGATATTGACCTCCGATGGCTCATCTGCCACCCGTCTGCATGTGACCCAAACAACACTGCGAAGCTGACCTCGGTTTGATTGAGGTAGGTTTGAATCCCATCAAGACCGATTGTTTCGAAAGAGGGATGGTCAGATTTGGACATACTAGTACTTCACGCTCCTTGCTAATATATTTCAGGCGGTATCGCAGCTCTGGCGACAATCGCTATCGTACTGATGGTGTTAATATTCATCACCACGCGTACCGTTCGACATCCTTCACACGACTAAAATCGTGGGCTCTTTCGTCGATGTTCTGTAAGCAGTGGCTCGAAGCGAGTAGTATCTGTTGACGCGTTGATTAGCTAGTGAGGTTTTATATGCGTATGCGTTTACGCATTCGCAAACGTGTATGTATATTAAATGAGTGGATCTGTTGAAATCCTCTCCTTCAGACACGTTCTTGTCTGAAACAGTTGATCACTGAGATCTGCTCATTGGCCGATAAGAATTCTACCAGCTCCAAATGGTATCCTGAGTGGCGTGCAAGATGCACAGCGCGTATGCAGCATCTGATGGAACTGTAAAACGTGCCAGTGAAAATATCAGATGGGAAATTAGTATATTATATACGACGTAGTCGTCGATATGGGCATCGGTCGCATTACCCCTGGTCACGAGGACGGGTTTGAGTATCCATACTACGTCTACGTCCCTGAAGAGTACAGCGGGAACCGTCCGATTTTGGTTGAGCCAACTGCGATCGTCAAGGCGAGCGACGAATTCGAAGAACACCGGGAAATCGCCGAAAAACGGGCGTCTGGCGGAACAGGTCGAAGAATCGAAGACGAATTAGCAGTTCCGTATCTCCATCCAATCTTCCCGCGGCCCGTGAGTGATCCTGTGGACTGGACGCATTCAGTTCATCAGCTCTGTGCACGAACGATCCGGTAGAAGACGGTCCGTTGGCACGTATCGATTTGCAGCTACTGGACATGGTTGATCACGCCAGGGAACGGTTAGCCGAGCAGGGTCAGGAACCGCCGGCACAGATCATCCTGAATGGGTTTTCAGCATCCGGTGCGTTCGCTAACCGATTCTGTGTGCTTCACCCGGATCGCGTGTGCTCTGTCTCCGCGGGTGGGATCAGTGGCATCGTGACGCTGCCAAAAGAAACGAGTGAGTTAGGGACCGAATTTGGATTGTCAGAACGGCTTACCCCAAACTATCCTGTGGGAGTCGCTGATATCGCGGAGCTAACCGCGGCTCAGTTCGATATATAATTATTCCGTGAGATACACCAGTTCTACTATATGGGTGAAGCAGATGAGAACGACGTACTGTTATGGCCGGACTCTTGGATCGATCCGGAACTGCGTGCAAGTGCCATTCTTTCATACGGGTCGAACATCCTGAATGACCGGTTCTCCTTCTGTGCATCAGTCCACACGGATCACGATGTACCTGCTATTTTTCGGACGTACACGCAAGCAGGCCACAAGCCATCTCCAGCGGTCGATGATATTGTGACATTTCACGAGCGCACACTTGCAAATGAGAAGATAGGAACTATTGAGGACCACCTCGGTGGCAATCCAGTCTGATCTTGGCCGTCCGTGGCAAATCGAGCCCTATTCACCGGAAATGTACATGCTGCTGAATTCACCCTCTGTATCTTGCACGCTGCTACTGACATACCGTGGAGAGCTCGTCGTTCGACATCGGTGCGTTGATCGCCTTTACTGACCGCGGGGAGGACAATATCTGTCACTTTCTAAGGATTTCAACAGGGCCAAATGAGTCTAATTAGATGGTTTGGTGGATTGTAATAATCGTGAGGCCGTCAAATATATGCGTATGCGCATACGAATACGTAAATATATATGACAATGCGTGCAGCAGTATTTTTGGATAAAGGAGGAACTGGGAAAACGACGACAACGGCCCATCTTGGTAGAGCGTTAACTGAAATTGGATACAATGGTGTTCTGATTGACCTTGCAGGGAAGCAGTCGGATCTTGCTAAGCAGTTTGGGTTATACGATGAACAACAAGAAGCAATTGCAAATGATGAAGATTTCCCCAATTTATCAACTGTGTTTGATGATGACTTTGATAAACTCGTTAAAATGAATGGTGCAGATGCGATCCTCGATCGCCTTATTTATCAAACAAATGAGGGTGTGGACCTTATTCCGGCCCATCCAGGACTGGACTCTGTTGACGGAGAGCTAAACAATATTGAAGATCGGAACGATCGTTATGGGCGTCTCAAAAGGTTCATAGACACATACTTAGAGGATAGGTATGATTTTATTTTAATAGATCTCCCCGGTCTATCACGGATTGTTCCTTATAATGGTGTGTGGGCAGCTGAGAATCTCATTGTCCCTGTTGAAATGGGGAGCTATGAGTATGGACAGGCGCTTCAATTGTCTGAAGATGTGGAAAAATACCGATCGAATTGGGGAATTGATGCTGAAATCGTGATGATTGTGCCAAATAAATATGAGCGTGGAACCACGCTTGCAGATGAATATGACACTAAATATAGTGATGCGTTCAACGGTCTGATAGGGGAGCCAGTCACAAAATCCCAAGATATCCGCAATGCAACAGAATCTGGACAGACAATCTTCGAGCTTGAGGAGCCCTCCTCAACAGCTAAACGGGCAAAAGAAGCATATCTATCAAACGCCCGTGAGTTTGTTTCACGCGTTGGAGGTGATGGTGTATGAGCGACGACCTACAGATTCCTGACGGAATGAAGAGAAACCGTGGGTCATCATTAGATGAAGAAGCAAAAGCGTCTGAGCGATTTATTGATGATTTGGCAACTGCATTAGGTAGGATTGAGGATGGGGACATCCAAAAAACAGTTTCATTCCGTGATAGTCGGGTGGCTGCCTTGTTCGCAGCGCTTAACAATAACCCCAAACAATTGCAGTCATCTGTTGAAGATGCACGAATCGCTATTGGAGTTGACGATACTGCAGAAGGAGATCGAAGTGAGTTACTTCGTCTGCTGGTTCGGTACGCTATTCGTGAAGTGAGTCCAGATCTTGCCGATGCTGAAAAGCAGGCGAGAATGAAACGAATTGAAGACGAGTACTAATCTACAATATTCGTATGCGTATACGTATACATATACGTAAACGAAGATGCAAATAGTTGCAAAAAAACAGGGTTGAAAAGTCTTAACCTGCACATGAATATGTTTAAATTATCACAATAGATCTAGTTAGTTCATTACGGTCTAGCACAACGATTATCAGAGTACCGATTTAGTGATCTACATTCGGGACCTGAGTCAACCACTCAAATAGAACACGCTCTGAGAAATCTCTCAACTGAGAAGCCATGTTAGAGTATATTTATATGAATCATTTACTAATATGAAGGTATGCAAGCAGTACGTTATCATGAATATGGAGACGAAGGTGTTCTAGAGATCGATGATATAGAAGTTCCCTCTCCTAGCTGTGGTGAAGTCTTGGTACGTGTCCAAAGCGCTTCTGTGAATCCAGTAGATACCAAATTAAGAGAGGGCGTTCTGAAACCAACTGGAGGATTACCTCAAGTTGCTGGTACTGATCTGGCTGGTGATGTCGTAGAAGTTGGTCCCAATGTGACCGAGTTTGAATCAGATGACCGAGTCTTTGGAACTGGATTTGGATGGAAAGACCAAGGAACTTATGCAGAGTATGCTTGTGTACCTGCAGATAGATTATGTAGCATTTCGGAGAACATATCTTATCGCTCTGCAGCAGCGGCAGCGATGATTTATACCACCGCTTGGAGAGCATTACGTGATTGTGCTGATATTTCTATTGGTGAATACTGTTTAATACACGGTGCATCCGGTGGTGTTGGACATGCAGCTGTCCAGATTGCAAATAAGCTAGGCGCCACTGTTATTGGTACTTGCCGTCCGGGAAGTCCTACAGATATCGTACGAGAAGATGGCGGCATACCAGTCGATTATACTCAAAAAAATCTACTCAAACAGATATCTAAATCTGCCAATAACAATGGATATGATGTGGTACTTGATCTCCATTCACACAAGTATTTAGACATGAATATTAAAATCTTAAATGAAAATGGTAGGATCGTTAATATTGCACAAGGAGATTCTGTTTTGATCAAACCAGATATTGCATTAAAGGCGATGTTGAAACAAATACAAATTAATTATATGTCTATCATGGCTTGCTCACATCATCATAAACAATTGCTTAGTAATGTTGAACAGTTCCTTGCTAGTAATGATTTCAAACCTCGAATTGATACTGTTTACCGTTTAGATGAAGCAGCTGCTGCACAAAAACATGCGGTCTCAAGTGGAACTATTGGGAAAGTCATCATAGATATTAAAAATTAGCCATCATATATAGTGTAACCATTTTATATTATAGTACGTCTGATAAACACTCATGAAAGACGTGTATATTGTTGGGATGGGAACAACCCAATATGGAAAGTCAGATTACTGTGCTAAAGACCTGGCTATCAAATCAGTGTCTCAAGCTCTTAATTCGTGTGGTGTAGATAAAGAACAAGTTGATGAACTATATTTAGGTAATTTTATTTCTGGAATTATTGACGGCCAAGAGACGCTTGGGTCCCATGTTACAGATGGTGTTGGATTAACTGGTATACCCGCCATGAAAGTGGAGGGGGCCTGCGCAAGTTCGGGAATAGCTTTTAAACAAGCATGTCGGGCAATTAGTACCGGAATCGCAGATATCGTCATTGCTGTTGGAACTGAGTCAATGACAAAAGCACCCACCTCAAAGTTCACTCGAGCTTTAGGAAGTGCCGCAGATCAAAACACTGACGGTACTGCTGGACTTACTTTCCCTGGATTTTATGGTCTATGGTTAGACCGTTATATGAATGAATTTAACATCAAACGTAAGTATATTGCTTCGGTACCTGTCAAGAATAGAAAAAATGGTGTTAAAAATCCCCGCGCTCGGTTTAGATCAGAAATAACTACTAAAGAAGTAATCAATTCACGGTCCATTGCCAACCCACTTAATTTGTACGATTGTTGTGCTGCTGCTGACGGGAGTACTGCAGTAATACTTGCATCTTCCGAGATATCACACTCGATCACAAACAATCCAATCAAGGTGCTAGGTGTTGGTCACGCTACCGGTATAAGTGCGTCACATCGTTACAATAATTTACTAACACTGGATGCAACAGTAGATGCTGCTAAAGAAGCCTACAAACAAGCAAAAGTTGGTCCGAATGATATTGATGTCGTAGAACTACATGATTGTTTTTCTGCCGCAGAAATTGGCGATTCTGAAGACCTCGGCTTTTTCAAAAAGGGTGAGGGTGCTATAGCTGCAGTTAAAGGGAAAACAGCGATTGATGGAGAGATACCAATTAATCCAAGTGGCGGACTTTTATCCAAGGGCCACCCTGTCGGAGCGACCGGTCTTGGGCAAATATACGAAATCTGTAAACAATTAAAAAATGATCATGAGAATCAAGTAAATAACGCAGAAGTAGGCTTGGCACATAATCTTGGTGGTAGTGGTGCTGTTAGTACAGTTACAATTTTAGGGAACAATATATGATAAATAAAAATAACGAACAATTCAAAATACAAGTCTGTGATCAATGCCAAGCAACATTTGGCCATCCTGTACCAGTGTGTCGTGAATGTCTTTGCACGGATCTGTACTATACTACAATTCGTGGTCTAGGTACAATATATGCAAAAACAACAATACATGTCCCAGGTTCAGATCATAAGGGCCAAGAGCCTTTCAAACTTGGACTAATAGATATTATTGATGGAGATGTAAGAGTAATTGGACGGATTAATACGAATAATAAGATAAGAACTGGAGACACTGTTCAATTCATTGGAACCGAAGATGATGTGTTTTATTTTAAAACATTGGATGAATAAATACGTTAGTTTACCTTCTTATTAGTATCTTCCCAAAACTCATCTCTAAGCTCTCGTTTTAGAACTTTCCCATAGGAACTTTTTGGAAGGTTTTCAACAACAATAATATCTTTAGGTTTTTTATACCCTGCTAACAACCTTTTACAAATTTCTTCCAACTCATCACATATTTTAGTTGGACCTTTCGTCGTAGTGTTTCTTGGTTCAACGAAGGCAGTAACTTTCTCACCCCAATAGTCATCAGGCAGTCCAATCACTGCAACGTTTGAGATATCTGGATGATTTAACATGGCCTCTTCAATTTCTCTTGGGAATACGTTCATCCCTCCTGTGATTATCATATCTTTTTTCCGGTCTAATATATATAGATATCTTTGAGAGTCTATTTTACCAATATCGCCGGTATATAACCAACCATCCTTGATTGTATTATTGGTTATCTCTGGTAAGTTACGATAACCTAGCATAATATGTGGTGCTTTCACAGTAATCTCTCCGAGGTCACCTTGTGGCACTTCTTTACCGTTTTCGTCTACAACACGGACACATGCTAAATCCACTTCTCGACCTGCAGATTCCAGTCGATCGTTATTTTCTTCAATAGCAGTTGTGTGATCATCTTGATCTAAAACGGTAATAAGCATTGGACATTCCATTTGACCATATGATTGAATGAACACATCTCCAAGTAGATCAATCCCTTCAGCAACTCTAGCGGCGCTCATTGGAGAACCTGCATAGTATACATTCTCCAATGAGCTCACATCTGCTTGTGAATCCTCATAATTATCCAATAGCTTATAAATCATCGTGGGTGCAAGAAAAACGGTATTAACAGAATTCTTATCAACAGATTTGTAAAATTCATCTGTATTAAATCCACCCAATATATGGTTAGTCCCACCAGAAATTATGGTTGATTCAACTAAAAATCCGCTGCCATGACTTAATGGTGCTGCATGCAAAGTGACTTCTCCTACCTTCTGACATAGTTCGTTCTTTAGACCGATTGCCGTAAGTAACCAAGTCCCATGTGTGTGTTGGACTCCTTTAGGCTGCCCTGTGGTCCCAGATGTATACATAAGTGCACAGACGTCATCCAATGAGACATTCACTGTTTCAGAATTCTTCTCAGATTTTAATAGTTCATTGTAACTAGTTATTTGATCTGATTTTTCTTTGCTATCAAATTCGCCGACTATAATATAGTCACGAATTTGATGTTTCATATTGAAACAGTGACTGATAAAATCGGATTCTGTAATTATCACATCTACTCCAGCGTCGTCTAACAATTGGTCATGCTCTTTTTCAGTTAGCATGGAGTTCAATGGAACTTTGACTGCACCCAATCGATAGATTGCAAAAGATGCTTCCACGAATGCAGAGTGGTTATTCATAAGTATAGCCACTCTGTCACCGCGGCCAATACCGATTTCTAAGAAGCCACCTGCTAATCTCTCAACGCGATCACCTAATTCACGATATGTTATTTTATCTTCAACACCACGCCCTGAAAGAGCAGTGTGATCTCCAAATTGTGCTGATGCTTTCTGAAGGGTAGATTCTAAATTCATATTAATTATTATGGTAATACATTACATTAAGTCTTTTTAAGGAATGATAAATGTCAGTCTGAGAGTGTCTCTGGAGGGATAGGTAGACCTCTTCTTTTTCTAGCTTCGATTATTCTCTTATATTCCTCAATATATCCTGTACGGTCTTGACCGAGAGTATTTTTATAACTATTTGTTGAATCACTGCCAATCCAAGCACCAAACCAGAGGGTATTGAGGGTACAATTGTATATTTGATGTGATGAACCTGGTGGGAAAAATATTAGATCATACTTGTTTACATTCTTATCAAAATACTCTGTTCTTAGTTGTGCCTTTTCATTGAATATCCAATAAATTTCCTCGACTTGTCCCTCATACTCGGGCATATGTGTATGAAAACCTATTTTTTTGCCGGGATCTAGACATATAATATCAGTGGAAGAAACAGAGTCTAATTCATCTGGCTCAACAAACCACTCAAAACGCTCACTTCCGCCTACTGATTTAGACCTTGTTCGCAGCACAGGGTCAATACTATTAAATTCCCATATGGTGGGCTCATCTGCTATATTATTATAATCACAATCCTCAAAATCATCGTGTACTTCATGTCTATTATTAATAGCATATTTAATAAAGTCATCAAAACCAATATTACTGTTTTTTGTTAGTACAATTGATCCAATCAAACACTCTTCCAACCCTTCGTTTTGGAATTGGTGAGCTAGATTATCTGGACAAAATATTGAGTCAAACTTTCTTAATTTATATTTGCCCAATGGTGTTTGAAGTGTAACATTACCTTTCAAAATAATGTATAACCGCTCTAGATCACCACCGGTCTCATTATTGTGGATAATATATTGTGTTCTATCACTTGGTAATAACCTAGTAAGTGATATTATCTCGAAATAATCTGAGTCTGCAATATGGTAATACCAAACTTGATAATTATTAGTATTATTTGTATTTAATGATTTATGTGATATTGATACCGACTCATCAAATGGGTATATTTGCGATCTTGGTCTTATCTTTTTTTGCATATTACTGTTACCTATCGATAAATATTAGCAAGAATATAATATTTTGCCGATTGTATTACCACTCACTAACCGCTTATGTGGAATTGTTAAATCATCTAAAGAGTGCACCTGGTCTACTTGTGCTTGAAATGATTGTCTTTTCATGAAAGAAATAAGATCGTCATAGTCTGTCCTTGTGCCCATAGATGTACCTACAATTTGTAACTCATTACGAAAGATCTCTAAAAGATCTATTTTTGGGAACTGACCAATTAATCTACCAGAGACAACCAACTTCCCCATTGGTTTAAGCAATGTAGTCGAATTTGTTACAACCTTACCACCAACGGGATCAATCACAATATCCACTCCTTCACCGCTAGTTATCCTTAGAACGTCCTTCCTGATATTTTGGCGTTGTCTATCAATGGTATGGTTTGCACCTATCTTTTTTAGGTGCTCACTCTTGTTATCTGAGCTTGTAATTGCGATTACATTTGAACCAAAATATGATGACAACTGTACGAGTGCAATACCTAGACCACCACTACTACCAAAAATCACAATTGAGTCTGACGGCTGTATGCTTACTTTCTCACATAATATATGCCATGCAGTGAGATACGTGACTGGTAAACATGCAGCAGTCATCATATCAATCTCTCTTGGTACTTTGACTAAATTACTATGATCAACAATTATTTTTTCAGCATATCCACCATTAAGTATTGATCTTGTATTACATATATTTGGCTTACCAGCAATACAAAATGAGCATTTATTACACCCAGTGATTGGGTATCGTGAAACAGGATCTCCAATATCAAAACCATCTACTTTACTCCCGACTTTTGATACGTGGCCAGAAATATCAGTACCTAAAATCAGTGGAGATTTAATATTAGGGTATTCACCTCTCGCAATAACCATATCACGATTATTGATTCCACAATAAGCTATGTCGACCTCTACATCGTAGGGGCCAACATCAGGTAATGATATATCTTTTGGTACTAAGTCCCAATTCTTTGAAAACTCGGGGAGAAACAGTGCTTTCATTTTAATTATTTTACAGACTATTTTAACTCTGTGATGAGAATGCTACCCATCATATCTAGTGAATTCGTCTCTCCAGAGGTCAACTTCTTCCCAATAATCTGCAGCACCAGGATGGAAGGGTACACTATCAATAACATTGACAAAGAATTCTCCATTACCTTCCCCATGTGGGTTTAGCATTGTATAAAAGTCACCTAAATCTTCCCGGTTTTCATATAAGGCACGGTGCATTTCATATACTGCATCTCGGTCTGCGCCGGACCGAGCCACCCAGTCATAGTCTAACCAACCAACAACAACCTCATCAGGATCATTAACCCAACCATCCAGTGGGTCAACAATTTCATAATTTATTAGTGGATCATCATCTATGCTTGCTAATGCTTCTTCTGGGAAATCGATCAATTGTAGATCTAGTACACTAGTTTGCTCTTCAACATACGCAGGCCAAACATCATCATTTATTTTTGGCCCAATACCAACATCAATGTGTCCCTCTTGAAACGCACTAAGTTGATCAGGATGTGGATGACTGATGAGTTCATAATCATCTACTGCATGGTCGAGGAAACGTATCATTGGGGGCCTCAAACCAGCCCCTTCACCTGAGATCGCAACTCTTGTATCACTATCGATATCATCTGTTGATTGAATACCTCTATCTTCAGGAGCCCAAAATGCCCATTGAGTAGACATAAAATGGTGGGTCTGAGTCATATCAAATCCAATACTTTCGAACGGACCCTCACGGTTTATCACCTGAAGAATATTATAACCATTTACTAATGCTATATCATGTTCTTCTCTTTCAAGTAAACCAACGTTAGCTTCACTCCCTGGTGTAGGAACAGCCTCTATATGTAGATTGTCTGAAAACTCATTCACTGCGGCAGCGATAGCTGAACCCCCAACTTGACCCGCTGCACCTTCTGTTGCAGTAGCCATACCTAATATCATATCTCCATCACGGTCGTTTTGATCTTGTCCGTTGCCGCCATTTTGATAATCTCCATTACCGTTCCCTCCATTACCGTTCCCTCCATTACCATTTCCTGTACATCCAGCTAATCCAACTACACTTATACCACCAATGCTTTTTATAATTGATCTTCTATCCAAGTATGTTACTTGCTCCATTAGTACATGGTTAAACGCTCATGCCATATATAATTTATGATTGTTTATTATTATATAAAATAATCATTTATTATGCCGATGATATATTGGTGTTATCAAAATTAGTCGGTGAAATAGCATAATTATAAATAGTGTGAGTAAAATTGAGTATTATGGTAGATATTAACTATCGAAACCTGCCAGCACCAATTGGATTTACCATTGACGTTGACGGGTTAGAACTATGGGATTATGTACCAGATCCAGAAACACATGAGGGTCCAACGCCAAAACTAAACTACGTGTTTAGATCGGGGAGCCTTGACATAATTTATGTCGAACTACCACCCGGAACAAAATTACCGTGGCACACTCATGAACCGCACACAGCCCAAGTATATTATGTAACAGAGGGTAAAATAAAAACTAATTACAAAGATAATTGTGGGAATACCCACTCAGTAGTTGGTGATGCCGAAGATAATGAGTTCATCTATCTTCCAGCAGGTGCACACAATCAACTAGAGAATCCTGGAAATAAAACCGCAAAGATATTTTCGTATAAAGAAGGAGGTGGTGCTGTTGTCGGAAGACTAGAACATATTCTGGGCGATCCAAGTAAACATTATGACCCAAAGAATATCCCTAGCGCAGGATTAGATATTCTCCCACGGAAGGGACATATTTTTTCCATGCAAGAAGATATAGTTGAAGAATGGTGATCGTACCGTGTAATTCTAACACCTAATACAAACCCTACTAATGCCCTCAATAGATATGAATGATAATAAAATAAGCTCAAACGAGGCTAACACACTACCGAGTCGCTTTCAAAGATATTTAGATAAGCTAATTTATATTTTAGGCATCTTTTTTACACTTTATGTAATATATTTTGCAGCAACACTGTGGACAACTAGGTTAAGATATTCGATAATATTCCTAGGACTTGGTTTGACACTATACTATCTTCATTACATTTCCAAGAAGCTTAAAAAAGGGTATGAATCATATAGCGGTTCAATTCCTATTATTTCTCCATCAAAAAAAGCTAAAAAAACTGCATTTGTTATTGACATAGCCTATTGCATAATTTTAATTGCCACTATAATTATTAGTGTCAGCTATGTGTGGTTTGAGTTCGACAGACTATTGCAAGTAGGCAGAATAATCGGTATCAATCAAGTTGATGTCTATATTGGGTTATTGCTAATATATATAATTGTGGATGCAACAACACGTGCATATGGATGGTCTATTGGTGGCGTAGTTGTTTTAACACTCTTGTATGGTTTCTTAGGACCTTGGCTGCCTAGTATATTCTTCCACCGAGGATTCACCTTAGAACAAACGGCCAGGTTTGGCGGTATGAATTTGGAAGGTATGTTTGGTTTCATTCTTGGTGTTGGTTCGACTTGGGTGGCTATTTTTATTATGTTCGCAGGTATTGCACGTGCCTTTGGTCTATTGGCTTGGTTATCTAACCTTGGAAAAGAAATGGCACAATTAACACAGACAGGAGTTGTACATTCTGCACTAATTGCAAGTATGGTTATGGGTTCAATCACCGGGAGCGCAGCTGCAAATTCAGCTACAACTGGTGCTTTTACAATCCCCATGATGAAAGACCAAGGAATAAAAGCAGAGTACGCTGCTGCTATTGAAAGTGTTGCATCATCAGGAGGTCAGATTTTACCACCAGTAATGGGTGTCGCTGCGTTTCTGATGGCAGACATACTTGGAGTGTCTTACTTTCGTATCGTTCAAGCAGGACTATTACCTGCAGTATTATTCTATTTGACAGTTGCACTATCAATTCACCTGATTGTATACAAGTTTGATTGGACTGTTGAAAAGAAGGAAAAAAATATAGATAGAGATCTATTCCTAGAAAGCCTACGGTATGTGATTCCTTTAGGCGTATTACTGTATACCCTAACAGTTATGCGGCTAACCCCGTTGGCAGCAGGATATTATACAATAATAACATTTGTATTGAATGTTTTTATATTCGACATTATTAAAAGTAAAGATTTGTCATTTTCATTATTTAAAGGAACTATATCAGACATATTGAATGGGTTTGCAAGAGGTGCAGTCGATATGGCTCCATTAGTTAGTATATTAGCAGCATTAGGAATTATTCTTGGGGTTTTACAACAAACAGGATTAACTCAAAGATTGAGCTTTCAACTTATATTCCTTGCAGGTGGATCGTTTGTGTTATTGCTAATACTAACTATGATTGCCAGTATCCTTTTTGGACTTGGTATGCCTACCCCCGCAGCTTACATTCTGGTCGTGATTTTGACTGCACCGGCATTACTCCAATTTGGTGTTCAAGATATTACTGCTCACATGTTTGTATTTTATGGAGCAATATTATCAGCAATTACGCCTCCAGTTGCGATCGCAGTTGCCGTCACTTCGAGAATAGCGGAATCTAATTTCATACAATCTTGTGTGAATGCGATCCGTGTCGGAATTGTTGCATTCCTGTTACCGTTTATATTTGTGATGAACGACTCTCTAATTTATTGGGCTTTCCCGAACACACTATTTATAATGTTAACAGTTTCAGTTGGTTGCCTTGCATTGTCTGTTGGTGTAATTGGCCATGACACAACTAACCACCTACCTCATGTTAATCGTATAATATTTGTTGGGCTTGGTATGGTAACATTCTTTGCACCTCTGACATTAAAGTTCGTATCTACTATTTTGATTATTCTAATATTGGTATACACCTGGAGAAGATAACGGATAATCATTAAAAATATAATATTCTAAAGATTGGTAGATTATAAATAATAGAATAACATCAGTATTTGTATAATGGACTCACTTGTCCCATGTAGTTTTGAGTATAGTTATGGACCAAGCACTGTTAGATATGGAGTGGATTGCGTAGAAAATATCCAAGCTATATTAGATAAGCATAAAATAGACCGTGTTATTATAGTCTGCGGGAAAAACGTAGGTCAGAATAACCAAGTCATGCGACAAGTTACCAAAGGTGTTGGTGAGCACCTTGTTGGTATATTCGATGAGACTACTCCAAAAAAAACAGTTAAAACTGCGTTAGATGGAGCACGATTTTATACCGAAAATGATGCAGATGGGATTGTGGCACTGGGTGGTGGTAGTAGTATGGACATTGCACGTGCAATCAGTGTTTTTGTTGCAGAGGACGGTGAACCAATCACCTTCCATGCGAGCCTAGATGAAGAGGGTGAGTTGCAGCTACCTAATTTAGATAGGGAAAAGCCACCAGTAATTGGTATTCCTACAACGTTTTCTGGTGCAGAATTAACGAGTGCAGCTGGTGTTAATTATCCTGGTGAAACCACAAATAATGCTGAGAATATAAGAGAAGGCCCTATTTATGATCCAAAAATTGTTCCAATAGCACTATTTTACGATCCAAAAGTACTTTCAACGACACCAGATAGTATATTAGCATCATCTGCGATGAACGGTTTAGACCACGGGATCGAAATGGTCTATTCAAGGAACTCAAACCCAATCACAGATGCTATGGCTTTGCATGGGTTACGTATTTTAGATACATCATTGCCCGGCTTATTATCAAGAACTGATGAAGACGTATTAGGTAATGTCGCGGTTGGAGTGTACTTATGTTCGTACGGTCTTATAGATCCTGTTGCCAACGCAAATAAATATAATATAATCCATGCGTTCGGTCACATTATTTCAAGAAATTATAATATTCAACAAGGGAATGTACATGGAATTATTGCGCCTCACGTACTTGAATATCTATTTAAATGTGATTCTGGCCGTCCCAAACTATTGGCAAATGCATTCAATATACCTATAGAGAGTGGTTTTGAAAAAAAGATAGTTGACAGAATCAAATTTATTCGAGATTCGCTTGGGTTGCCTTCTGCACTCAATTCAATAGATGATCTTCACAAGGGAGATCTATCAAATGTTGCAATTGCAATTACACAAGATGTAGGATTGAAAAATGGGCCTCCAAATGTTGATCTTTCATCAAATATGATCGAGGAAATTTTAAATAGCGCTTGGAAGTAATGTAGTCATCTAATCATTTATTGAATTGATCGGTAATACTGTACCCAAGTTTTCATCAATAGCTTTCTGGTAAACCATGTTCGCGACTGCAATTGTTTCAATGCCTGTGCCACCGCTGTCAAACACAGTAATTTGATCATCACTAGTTCTACCTTTTTTATTACCAGCTACAATTTCACCTAGCCCTGCGTGAATATCATTTTCAGTCACTTTCCCCCGGTCGTATGCGTTAATAAATGATCCTGCATTTTCAAAAACACGATCGCGTAAGTCTGGAACATAAATTGACCGTTGAATTGTTTTTTCATCTAATTCCCTTTTCGAGGCGGAGTACTGTCCCATCGCGGTTATGTGAGTTCCTGGTTGCAATTTTGAGCCATCAAACACAGGAACTTCAGAACGTGTTGCTGTGATAATAATATCTGCAAGTTCTACTGCTTCTGATGGTTTATCTACTGGGTTAACAATTACATCGTATTTATCTTCTACCCTCCTTGAAAAAGACTCTCTATTTTTTTTGGTAGGTGAATAGACATAGACTTGTTCAAGATCTCTGACTTTGGTTGCGTATTCTAGTTGCTTTTCTGCCTGTACACCGCTACCAAATATTGACAACGTGGATGAGTTCGCTCGAGACAGTTCATCAATTGCAACTGCACTAACAGATGCAGTTTTCTGTGGATTCAAACAAGCACCATCAAGGATAGCAAGTGGCTTTCCTGTTTCAGCATCAAATAGTTGAAGTAAGAACCATGGTGATTGACTGGAGAATCCAGCAGAGTAAACATATCCACCCATTATTTTTTCGCCAGGGAGTAGCGCAAAATAGCTATCAAGTTTACCAAAAGGATTAGATCGTCTAAGTGATTTTCGTGGTTTGGCAACTCCGTCGCTTCCCATATCACGATATGCACTATGTGTAGCCTCAATACATTTATTTGGTATTAAAAAACTAGTAATATCATTCTTACTTAGATACAATATTTCATCAGGTTGTTTGACCATAGTAATTAAACACAATTATCAATTATAAATGTGACTGTTCGTGGTAAGGCTTAACATACATAAGAGACATATAAAATTGTGACAGACAAATTACCTACTGCAAGGAATATTGGTAAGTATCATTCTATTAGAGATTTGAAAATCAATCAGGAAATTAATTCTATACCCTGGATCGATATACACCAACATACGCAATCAATGACATGGAATGACCGGAATGCATTCGATATTAGTGGTTGTGAAGCTACAGTTATGATCGCAGCTAGCTACTATTGGTCACCATACCGACCAGTAGAAGCGTCAGATGTCCAATTCTTGTGGGACGATGCCCTCAGGAGAGCAAAGAGGTTTGATCGAAGCCATTATTATAACCAGCATGTTGCTATTGGAGTACACACTTGGTCAAGAGTCGATAATATTGAAAGACTTATAGCTATTCTCCCCGAGTATTGCGAATTAGATGCCGTTGTAGCAATTGGTGAGACAGGTATTGACTCTTCACAACATACAATTCAATGGGATATTGAAAAACAAAAGCAGGTTGTGAAAGAACATTTAAAGATTGGAAAAGCTACTGGGCTGCCCGTTATAATTCATACACCCGGGGGCAAGGACTCTGTCCAACAAAAGCATACGTATTATTATGAAGAATTAGAAGAAGATTTCCCAAATTCACATTTTGATACAAAGACAGCAAAACTTGATGCAGTAAAAATAGACCTTGATCTCATAAAACAGGTAGGAATAGAAGAAGATAGAGTGTTAATTGATCATGCTGACGAAACAATAATCAACACTGTATTAAACAAATCAGATTGTTACTTGGGGTTCAGTGTTGGTTCACCATGGTTTAGACAAGTTGACGCCGAATTAGTAGCCAAAGTCATTAACAAGTACGGTTCTGATAGGATAGTTGTAGATACAGATATGCTAGGTGCTATGAAATATAATCCATATACAATGAAAGAACTTATTCTTGATTTAGGCAGACTTGGGATATCGAAAAAAGATATACGACGAGTAGTATATGAAAATCAAATGCAAATATTAAATTTAAATTGACATATTTTACCCTAAACTATTTATAACCTCATTGTAGTCATATTTTATACTCCACAGGAACAGTCCGGTGGGGAAACAAAGCCTATGAGATAATAACATGACAAAAGTAATTGACAAGATCGTATCTGATCTAGAAAAAGTAGGAATAGAATATGCATTTGGTTACCCTGGTGGTCGTACAATAGAATTCATCGAAGCTCTATCGGAATCAAATATTGTATTCGTACGTGCACGCGATGAACGTGAAGCGAGCTTTATGGCAGAGGCCTATGGACGTGTGCACCGAAAACCTGCAATACTAACTGGACAAGGACCATGGATCGGAAGTACAGGTGCCCAAGGTGCTATGGAAGCCCGTTTTGGTTCGACGCCAATGCTAATAATTACAGAAGCTTCTGAGCGTGGAGATTATTCGCCTTTGGCACCATACCAACAATCTAGTGGTGATTATGGTGGAATATCACTTCCTAAAATTTTAGATTCTTTTACGAAAGAATGGTGGTTTGCCCAAACTCCATTAGATGCTATCCGTTGTACACAACTAGCTATTAAACATGCAACTGGAGGGAGACCTGGACCTACTGCAGTTATACTTGGAGGAAACACCATAAATAGTGGTTTGCCAGAGCAAATGATACCCAAAATTTGGGACCCTAAGAAACAAGTAAAAAATTGGAAGTCCAGACCGACTCAGGCTGATATCAACGAAGCAGTGAATGCATTAAAAAACGCAGATCGTCCGACGATAATTGCTGGTAATGGAGTACATGCTGCTGATGCTCACAGCGAGCTTTTATCTGTTGCCGAATTGTACGACTGTACTGTTACAACATCTTTTCTTGGTAAATCAAGCATCCCAGAAACACACAAATTATCAGGTGGCGTGATTGGTGCATTTGGTCATGAAGGTGCAAACCAACTAGTAAGCAATTCTGATGTTATACTAATTGTTGGATGTCGAATGAATCCAAATGACACAAATTGGGGATCAGCATCATTCATTCGACCATCTGATCAAACGCTGATACACGCAGATATTGATACTAGGAATGCAGGTTGGGTTTATCCGGCAGATATTGGGCTGATCGGGGATGCAAAAGAGACATTACATGAATTGTATAAAAATGGTTCAAAAAGATCAACAGGAGCCATACAGCGAGCCAAAGAAGCAAAAAAATCGTTTACTCCTCCGAAATGGAAGAAGGACGAAATTAGTCCTGCTCGTGTAATCAAAGAATTAGAGAAGGCAGTCTCTGAAGAGACGTACATTTGTACAGATGCAGGGAACAACCGTATGTGGATGTTTAATTTCTATATGACAAAATCAAAGCATTCTTATTTTGGTCCTGGTGGAACCGGAGTTATGGGTTGGTCTTGTCCTGCTGCTGTCTCTTTAGCATTAACTACAGGTCGAGAAGTCGTTTCTGTCGCTGGAGACGGTGGGTTTTCAATGACAATGAATGCAGTTGAAACTGCTGTTGATCATGATATTTCACCTACATTTATAATTTTAAATGATAGGGCGTTAGGAACAATTAGAGACTTTGAGTCACATACCGGAAGTATTGATGGATCTCAGTTTGGGGAAATAAAATTTGCAGATACAGCTAGATCTTTTGGAGCAGATGGCTTGACAGTTAAGGATGCATCTAAAATTAAGAGTGCTATTGAATCAGCCCTAAATAATGATACTGCTACTGTTGTTGACATTCGGATTGATACCCATTATAGTGTCTTCGGTGAAAATGGGCTCCAATCCTCATTTTATGAAGCAATGAGTGGTGGCCTACACGAGTAAATAATATTTATTTAGTTACTCTTTCTTAAGTATGTCCGGTGAACTCGTACGTACAATTCTATCATTTGCATCGTCGTACACAAATGCAGTAGGGAATTCACTGTGGTCATACAAACCTTCTGTTTCTCCAATTAAATGTTCAATTCGTGGAACTCTTGGTCTATGAAGGATACCGATATGTGTATGTGGTTTATCTCCAACAACCTCAACTTTATTTTCTGCACCAGCTGGCAAATACACCACATCACCAGGTCCTCCTTTGATGGACTTTACATTTCCATCGTTGTCCTTGTAATGCCAGACACATTCTCCCTCAGTATTAATCAAAATCTGGTACATTTCAGGGCTGTGGTTATGCCAAGGAATAACATCACCTGGTTCACCTGTTGTCCATGTTATTATTTTGTCATTTGTTACTATTGGCGATCGGATTGTGATTGCACCTTCATCGTCATTATCCATATCACCTGATTCTTCAATTTCAGGTGCGTCATTAATGTTTACACGGTACGCTTGCTGGTTTGGTAGTGCAGAATAGTCTATATCTACCATGCAATACGGTTCACCCCATAATTTAAATAATTAATTATACAAGATAAAATCACCGCAAATCTCGACATGGTATAGTTTCGCTGAGACCGAAAAATACATAATCATATATTATAAAATACCATTATGACGCGTAAACCACGAATGGTGAAATCGGATCAAAATATGTTTTCGATATTGGAATCTATATCTAACAGTGACGGTATAACTTTGACTGAAATCTCAGATGAAACAGGGTTAGCAAATAGTTCTGTTCATAGCCATTTATCCACATTAGAAATATTTGGATTGGTCTCTAAGGATAACAAAGAATATCGGCTTGGCTTGCGCTTTTTAGAATATGGGGATATTGCCCAACGTCAACAAAAGTTATATCGAGTGGCATCAGATATGATCGATCAATTAGCAAACAAAACCAATGAAAAAGTTTGGTGTTTCATCGAAGAAAATGGACAAGCAGTATATTTGTATGGCTCCCAGGGAGATCATTCAATAAAGACGTACGCTCGACAAGGACAGAGAACAGGCCTTCATCACGTTGCAGGGGGGAAGTCAATTTTAGCATTTTTACCAAGTGAAAGGGTAGATGAGATTATACAACAACATGGTCTTCCTAGTGTCACTGAAAATACAATCACAGACAGGTCGGATCTTTTTATTGAATTAGACAAAATTCGCGAAAGAGGCGTTGCATTCAATCACGAAGAATCAGTTATTGGCTTACATGCTATTGGAGCACCAATTAAGCATAATGGGCACATTTTTGGGTCAATCAGTATAAGTGGACCAGCAAATAGATTATCCGTAGATCGAATGGAAACAGATTTGACAGATACTTTATTAGGGTTTACAAATGAGGTAGAAATAAATCTGAGGTACGACAATAGTTCGTATTTGCCTTAGTTTCGGTATTAACGAAATTGAGACCTGTTTCTATATTTGGTGATAGTCCCAGATCGAACAGTAAATTACAAGCATATGCTTGTAATACGATTTTATGATTAGCGGATAGGGGCCTCCAATCAGATAATTTGTCTCTATTATAAATTAGGTGTCAACGAAATATTACTGTCTAATTAAGTCAGTTTTAGCAGTCTATGATGCATAACTACTAATAAAAGTGTGGTATACAAAAATTTTAAATGATAGAGGTGAGAACGAACATTCTGTCTCCCTAAAAGACATAGTTACTCAACCTATGCGTCCAGTAAGAGAACGTACATTCCCGATCAGTAGTTATCTGATCTAGATACGATCTCTAAGGATTCGTCGATGGTGGTTTCGACATCAATACCCAGGGGGTAAGAGGCCGAATACCATTGTATAAATAAGCCAGTTCGAGAAGCGAGAAATCCATGGTTTAAGTTGACTATGCTCTGTAATCAGAACTGCTCACAGAAACGTTAGATACGGCGAATTTCCAATGTTGGGAGCATGAGCGGACGGCCACACCCGTGGTGTTTGCCGTCCGCCTACACACGCAACCGGATATATTCTCTCAGGAAAACACAAGAAATTCTTCGGTTATTCCGCGTAGAACGTTCTCATCAGGCGATTTGGCAGTGGGTACATCAAATTTCTGACAGCGTTCCCGACCCGCCTGAGGTGAAGCCGAAGCGGGTCGCGATTGACGAGACCGCTGTCAAAATTAACGGTGAGCTGTGTTGGTTGTATGCTGCAATAGACCTTGAGTCAAAATTCATTCTTGATGCCGAATTGTTCGGACGGCATGGCACTGATCCAGCGGCTGCGTTTCTTCCTCGCCTTTCTGAGAAACACGATCTCTCCGACACCGTGTTTCTCGTCGACGGCTTTGGTTATCAGACTGCCCTTGCTCGATTAGGATTGCGAGGTCACCGAGATTATACTGACAGAAACCTCATTGAAAAATGGTTTCAGATACTCAAACAACGCACCGACCGCTTCTATCACTCATGGGTGGGCAGTCGGAGAAGCATTCTCTAATAGATTGAACAGTCTGTGCATTATTATAACCACTAACGACCGCATCAATCGCTAGATAATCGAACGCCAGCCGAAGAGGTTCTTAATTAGACAGTGCCGGCCGAATGTATGGCTTCCATCTTTCGTGCTTCGTGTACGGCGTGGACGTTCCCAAATCCACTCTGCATTATGCGGCTAATCCAGAGTGGAATGAACAGAGTATTCTCGCGATCGAATACACCCAGTAGAAGGCCTGTAATAGCCAGATATAGACGAATAGTAGTTTAGCCCGATCTGATAAACCAAATACAGCAATACAGAAATTCAGACTGTAAGTTCCCCAACTTGCCAGTTTGGAATTCTACAAACCACCAGTTGAGAAACATCTATCAGATATAGCTCATCTGCACGGCCCAACCAGCAAGAGTTCTATAATAAATGGAACAAATAATCGGACAATTTGAGCGAGTAAGAGCTTGATGAAATCAAGCAACCCCGCCGTCTTGAGATCAGATTGGTACTGGGTAGAATTGTGTTCGTGGACTATCGTTCGTTGCGAGTGCGTCTGTAAGCGGGGTCGGGTTGCTTGTCGTTGGACTTCTCGCGTAGGGAATCGAGTATCGACAAGAACGTACACTCAGAATTGGCTTGGAAATCGGCTTGACAGGAGTGGTGATCCTCGTCGAAGTGGTGAGCAACACCAAGTTCAGCGACTTGACATTGGCTGCGACACTCGTCGGATTCGGAATCGTTGATTACCTGCTCGCCCCAGCCAACGGGAAGATACAGGAGAACAGGTGAGCAAACATGGTCATTGAACTTTCCTGTTAGAGATTCAGTGGGGTGTCTACTATTTTGTAGATTGTTGAGTCAAGTATTTGGAATTACTCCTGGACGATTCGTGGCCCCTCCACAGAACTTGTCTGGCAACCGTAAAGAAGATCCGGCAAGTGGAATGTGGGAGATTGACAGAGGTGAGTCCGTATGACTGACGAAACACGCACCTGTGGTGTGGTGAACTGTGCGATGATTTGTGGTCCACGGAGTGACAACCATTGTTAACGAACACTACCAGTAACTTGTCGCGGTCTCAGGCCACGCTCATCAGCAGCCACTGGGCAGAGATCACTCAATATCTCACTCCTCCGGGAATCGCTTGGACCTGGTCGGAATGTAGGATTCAGCACCGTGTAAAGTACCGTTGGAAGTGTGCTGGACTCATTAAGCGGTCCGCGACCGGTAAAAAATGGGAGACATCGATGAAGTTGTGGTGTCACGTCATTGACGCAGCTGGGGACGATGAGACGGTTGGCGAGAGAGCGATCGAACAACAGATATTCTCTGTTACAAAAGACACGTCAGGTAAAATTCGGCTCGCAGAACACCGTGACAATACTAAATACACGTTTGGTCAAGCGTGTCAAGCTACGCTCACTGACAATGTCAGCGAGACCAGTGATACTGATATCGAATCAGAGATACGGAAACCTTGGAAAAAAGACCCGACGTGGCGAGCACCGAAAACGAACGAGAAGGCCGCAGAGGATCCGGCGCAAAAAACACTTTGCCTGTGGACACGCGAGAATGATATTGACCAGATCCAGTGGGATATCAGGCCAACAAGTCCATCTGCAGGGATTAGATTCACAGACTAACCCTCGGGTTTTTGTAAGCTAATGAGTTGAGCGTAATACGTCTATCAGCGGAACCAGATACGCTTCTCTATTTCATGGCAGCTTCGATTAACCCGCGATCGGTAAGCGAGTCGAGTATGTCCTGTAACTCACCCTCACTCAAATCTGGGTTCCGGGCGGCGAGATCTAGCCGGTCAACCTCTCATGCATCTGTTACCAGTATTTGCTGCATGATGATGACGTCATCCTTTGAGAGTGCCATAATCTCGAATCTCGTCATGAGACCACCTAACTGCTCGGTCCTTTCCAATCCGTACTTACGAGCTTTCGCATGAGTTCGAATATTAGCAACAACATCACAGAGTACTGGTGCACTGAGTTCGGTGCGACCGCGATGAACATCAGGTATTTATCGTCACATCGAAAAACACCGGCCAGTATGGCTTTTCCTCATATGGTGTATTTTTCGTCTTGAAGCAACTCTTTAACAACTTCATCAGGACTTGCAAGAGCGACCGTAGCAGACGCATATAGGACATCCTGCATACTGATTTGTTCGAATTTGTATCGGGTTTTGATGGTATCGTAAAGCAAGAACATACAGTCTTCGTGCCGTTTGTTTGGCCGATATGGTTCTTCTGAGAGGAACTTATCACCCGCGACCATCAGTCGAATGACTCGTGTATCTACATCAGTACCGAGCCAGTCATATGTCTCAATGAGTTCCTGAAATTTTTCTTCATCCGATATTTTTACCGTTTGCGTCATAGCTCGGTAAGCGTTGGCCACATTCTTAAGACTTATCAATACTATTATGTGTTTGTACTTACGTAGGAACTTATGTAAATACATATGTACGTACACACGTACTTACGTACGCCAACAAAAGATATCAGTACAATATATTAGCGCGAGATTCAATAATGGGCCACATTTACAAAATTTGTTTGATTGATATAACCGATTGACCGACCCGTGGTGCTTCAACACGTACTAAGTGCGAATGCTCGTTAGATTAGCGTATGAATCCCCGAGATCGGACTCTTGATGAATTAGTAGAGTTGTTTATGACTAACCCTGGTTCGGCTGAGTCAGAGCAACTTGATTTCAAGGCAAAAGAAAAAGTCGAATCTACCGAGGGCAAAAGAGACCTTGCAAAGAAGGCTGCTGCAATCGCTAATACAAAAGGAGGTTCAATCATCGTTGGAGTTGGGGAAGGCAGCCGTGGGGATATTATTCAATCGTTTGATTCTCGATCAGAGATCAAACGAGACCTTGCGAGTGTATTTCGAGATAACACAAAACCCCCTCTAGATCAGCTGACAGAGATAGAGGTAGACACATTATCAATGGGTGCACGACTGCTAAGAATAGACATTCAACCTGCCGATACATACCCAATTGAGTTCTACAACCGAGATTCTGAGGAGTACGTCCCGTATCACCGTGTCGAAGATACTACCCGAGAGATGGATACAAGTGATATCGTCGAATTTGTTAAAAAGCGTACTCAGTCTATCCAAGGAGAGGAAATTGGACTTGAAGAATCATTCACCATTAACACATCAGACATTCAGATTTTCGAGGACTCCGTCCCCCGAGCATCCCCTGACAACCGTGCAATTCTAAACGTAGATCAACACGGCTTGGTCGTTCCAGCTAAAGCCTATCTGAATAATGCATTTCACAAGTCTCTAACTTACCATACAGAAAAGAACGCGGAAAATCACGGTATCTCGGGCCTCAAGGGGTTACTAGAGGAGGCAAGAGAGGAATTGAATGCTAATCTCGGACACGATTTTGGATATGGTATTAAGTATGAAACAAAGGAGATGATTGGAAGAAGCGCAGACAATTTTCTCAACGACATCGAAAATCTAGAAGAAACACTCCAGTTATTAGGTCGAGAAGACGACAGTGATCCAAGGCCAGTTGCTATCGGGGGAACACGGTGTGATTTCGGATTTGTTTGGTTCCAAGCTCAGTATCATACCGGTAGCCTCTCAAGAATCAAATGTGGGCTGATAATGTCAGACATCCCGATAAACAGCAGTCCACTGAGTCGTGTATTTGGCGACGAATGGTTTGAGCAGCACAATTCCCTAAGAAGCGTCACACTACGATTGCGAGGGAACGAAGTGCCGTTATCAAACCCAAAAGAGATTCTTTTTGATGAATCCAGCAATCTAGGTCGAACAGATATAGTCGCGGACAATCCGTATTTCCGGAATAAAGAAGCAATAATCGAATCCATAGAGAACGACGCTTTTGAACCGTTTATAAATGCAATCTGCGCTGTTGATAGATTACCCTTTGATGTGCGTGGAGGATACTCCAGTAATGATGTATATCATTCCATCGGTGAAATCAAAGTGGGTTATGTTTACGCTGTTGTTCCGACATTCTTTGTCTGGCCTATGTGCGATCCGCACGTAGAACCTCCATCTGAAGATCCTCCCACTCCTGATTGGCTCGATTCGTTGAAGCCAGACAAAGTAGAAGAGGACTCACAAAAATAGCAGAATGAGTGGGAAACAAACCTTAGTCGGTGCATACTCCCCCAACGCGTAACAAATTACTCGGGTTCGACATTGTAACTGACGCGATTTGAGCAGGCAAAAAGCCACCAAAATTTTTGTAGTTGAACGAACGACGGGGCCGTTGTACATTTAAGAAGAACGGACGTATTCTGTGAGCCCGGACGGCGTGCTACCATCACGCTTCACGCCGTGGTGTACGTGCGTGTAAGTAGAACTGTCAAGCACCGGCCGGAGTAGCGGATGCCGCGAGAAGCGATTGGCAAGTAGAAATTAGAAGCCACCACGCGCTGCACTCGAACCAAAGCTTTTGACCGACGTAAAAACTAACGCAGGGGGGTAAACGAGGTTACAATATTTGGGTTAAAATCTTGCACCGTTTATATAAATTGTCATCATCAGGATAATAAATAGGTTAATACGCGAACCACTATATTTACACATATATTCTTTAGTTTTGATGGCTACTGTTGAGAGAAAATTTGATGATTTGGAGCCTGCGTTCGTTGAGCTCTACGAGCGATGTAGGAACGATTCCCAGTGGTTTGTGGATGTTCGTTTTAATAGAGAACATGTGTCTCCTATACTTCGAGTTTCGACTGGTCGATTTGATTGTTTACATACTCTACCCGTTGACAAATTCAGGGAACAAGAGGATTTCTTTAACCGGATCGGATTGAAAACAACCCTTAACACTAGTATTAACAAAAACGATAGTCATGTTGGGTTCTCTCGTGATGATGTAGGATCCTTAGTTGCCGAAGGTGATGTACTAACCCCAGAAGATGCAGCTGAAATCACCCGTAAGTTTCTCTCAGAAGTCCATGGGGTGCATGAGGAGGATTTACAAATGCACCTGGTGTATGAGGGTCACAAAAATAAAAAGTATAATTTCAACGACGTGGTTTCATCCTTGGCAGTACGAAGAACTTATATTCTCATTTCCCTCATTACAATTTTAATTTGGCTCCCATTGCTAGCATTAGTTGCCGATGGCTTCGATACTATATCTTTCAACCCTGCCAGCCTTTTTATTACAGCCAATTCATTCGTCGGTTACGCAGGCTTCGTGATAGCATTAGCTGTAGGTGTAGGGATAGGAACGGGAACCCTACACTGGCAGTTATCTGATGCAGCGGCAAATAAACTAGATTTTACCCCATTTGACACAGCGATTAGTACTGTTAAAAATAGTACTCTGATAGGTGTGGGTGTCGGCACTATCGGTGGAATGATGTTTGTACTTTTTAATACCCCGTTTTTTATGGGTTTAACATCTATCTGTGTCGGGATAATTTGTTTAACTAGAGTAACTTCGAATTTTGAGCCTCATTTCCAAACATATCTTGATCGATGCAATGATGCCCACGATAAATATGAAGCCGCGAAGTACCGCCGCAAGATACTCATGGATGCTTCACCTCCCGAGATAGATGTCAATGTTGACGTTGAGGGTTGTGAGCTGAATGTAGCCAATGGGCCGGAGCCTACCTTGGAGTGTCTTGACCGTGTCCATTCTGAGTTTACTCTTATTGGCAAAAACATCAATCAGTATCGTACTGCTACGCAGAAGTATGATAATCTTAAAGAATTCCAAAGTAAGCTCAAACGACAAGCTCAGCTATACAATGCTGTCGATGTAAATATCCCGATTAGAACTTACCAGGTAGAAAATGAAGAGGTTGACAACTATCTCAATTATCTGGAATCCGTACAAACAAAACTAGTCAATCTTGAGGAGACTATTAAAGACTGGGAGCAAGCGAAACAAAATTATGAAGATATTCAAGAATATCAGAATATCCTTCAACAGAGGGCAGAGTCGTTTAGCGAAATCAACATCGATGTGGAGGTAATGCCATACACTGACGCAAAAAAAGTCAGCGACTATCTCGATCATCTGGAATCTACACAAACAGAACTAGTCAATCTTGAGGAGACTATTAAAGACTGGGAGCAAGCGAAACAAAATTATGAAGCTATTCAACAGGACCAGAATGTCCTCCAACAGAGGGCTGAGTCGTTCAGCGAAATCAACATTGATGTAGAGGTAATACCATATACTGACGCAAAAAAAGTTTGCGACTATCTCAATCATCTGGAATTTATCCGAAATAAACTCAAAGACAATCAGGATAAGATCGATCGTCACGAACGGTATCGTGATGCCGAATCCCAAGCTACTGATTTACACTATCGAATCCGAAGGTGTAACCAGAAGTACCCTGATTTACCGTTTGACGCACTCGAATCGGCCACTAACGTAGATTTCTCTATTGAGACAGTCGAAGAATTCGAGAACAATCTCTGTGATATCAAAAAAATCCTTCAGCATGCAACTCTGATTCTCAGCTTCCTTGACACTGTTGACCACAACCACCCTTCGGTTGACCAGACCGTCTGGCTTGACGCTGTAGAGACTGCTCTGAGGGAGTGTTATCCAAATATTATTCGACCCATTGCTAATGACATTGCAGCCATGAAAAATGGTGTTTGGGAACATGAGGACCTTGAAAAGTACACGTGGAGTGAATTTGAGGAATTGATTGGAAGTTATTATCGGAGTAAAGAGTACGAAGTAGAAGTTACACAAAACTCACGCGATGGAGGTGTGGATGTATGGGCCACGAACGAAGACGAAATTATTGCGATTCAGGTCAAACATTACCATGCTGGGAATGTTGGCAGACCTACACTGCAGAAGCTTGTTAGCTTCTTAGCAAAAGGAGATGCGGATCGTGTTGTGGTTGTGACGAGTGCAGATTTCACCGACTCTGCTATTAAATACGCTAATGATTTTGGAGAAGGACTAGACCTCGTCTCTGGTGAGGGGATTGTTAATCTACTCACACGGTCGCAACTGCCACCACCATCATAAATCAAATAGTTCTATTTCAGACCAACAAATTTAATCACCTCAAGCCTGAAAGAAAAATTCGTTCGATAGTTGCCTCAACGCTTATAATGCCTATATTTTTTGAGGACATAATCGCCCGACAGCGATGGGGTAATATCCCAATAGAACGCAGCGTGCAACGCTCGAACAAGGGTGTGGTCTTCATCGGGATTCGCGTACACCCTAACTAGTCCCTTTGCGAAAATCAATGTCCGATACACGGTTGTAAAACCTACCAAGGGACAAAATATCCTATATAGATATGATTCTTGCAACTGATATGAATTTGACCAAACCCTAAATTTTACACAAAATTAAGAATATTTAACCTACATAAGAAATACTACTAATCTAATGGCTGGCTCTGAGTTACAAGTCCCTCTCAAACAAATACGGCAGACACAATTAAAGACGTATGCGAACGATCAGAAACGAATCAGTCAAGATTTCAAATTAGAAGCAGCAGATAGTGCTGACTATAGTCGGCGGTTCGTGTTTGAGCTTCTTCAGAATGCAGATGATGAGATGCCATCGTCCTCAGTTGATGATCGGTGTGTTCGATTCGAATTGTATGAAAACTGCCTACTTGTCGCAAACACAGGTCGTGCATTTGATCCCGATGATCTAGAGGCGCTCACTACACTCACACAGACAACGAAAGGTGGTGGCGATGATGACGACGCCTCAATCGGACATAAGGGCAGAGGGTTCACCTCTGTTCTTGACGTAACAAATAATCCAGCAGTATTCTCACAGGGCAATCAAGAGGTACTTGCCGCTCAATTCGACCGCGAGAAAACGCAAACAGCGATTGAACAAAAACTTCGGCAAAAGGGAATTGACCCTGAGGAATACACAGACAACGTTCCACTAATGCCGCTACCGTTCCCAGTAGAGGCATCTGATAGAGTAGAGAGTCTTCTGAATAGCAAGTTCACTACTGTATTCCGTCTTCCTTTTTCGTCAGATACTGATGACCGGACTTACGAAACAATCGTCTCAACGTTTACAAAAAGTATACGACGCGAGACCGTCGCGTTACTTCCGAATACGGATCGCGTTGAGCTTGTTGTTGGTGATCGAGAGCGTACGTGGACGGTTGACCGGACATCGTGGAATGGTGAAGTGGAGGCAACCGTCGTAGAAATTGATTGTAACGGAAACTTGGATGAGGCAACTCAGCCAACTAGCACAGAGAAAATTGTAGTATTTGAACGTGAACGCCCAATACCAGGCCGACAATTCGTTGGTATCGACTCAGCTATTCTGGAAGATATCGGTAGGTTGCGTACCAGTGTAGCCTTTCGTCTCAGTGAACAGGATGGCAAGCACACGCTTCAACCTCTTCATGTAGGTGAAAATAGAAGTCAACGACCGTTTATTCATGTCTTCCTCCCGACCGAGGAACGAAGTCCAATTCCAGCACTTCTGAACGGAACCTTCCAAGTGAATACCTCTCGGCGCAGCCTGAATATGCCTACAGATCCAGATTCGGGCGATGTCGTCGGACTCAACGCTTGGTTGTTCAAGCAAGTTGCGGAAACGATTGCCGAAGACACCCTTGCGTTCGTAGTCGAGACGGACACGACAATCGCAGAGTTTCTTCGGACAATTGACTTCACATCTGTCCTCGATAACGAAACTGCTAGGAACGACCCAGTGAATCAGTGCTTTGTCAGTGCACTCCGTGAAGCGTTTTCTGGCGTCCCGTTTGTTCCCCGGTTAGAACAATTAGCATCTGGTAAGCAAGGTTTTGATCCAGATCCACAGCCGCTAGAAGACGTGGTGGTTCCGTATATTCACTCAGACAAAGAACGCCTCGGAAAACTTGTTGCGATGATTTATGGTCGAGATCGAGTTTTGTTGAACGAGAGTCCTGAAATTGACGGATATTTTCCCGCAACCTCACTGCTTACGCCATCTGTAGCGTCCGTTCTCGCAAGTCTTGGTGCACCGCTCTTGAATTCATGGGAGATCCCCCGTGTTCTTGGAATTGCTTCCGATGAGAACGCGGTACTTCAACACCGAAGTGACGATGATGCACTCACGGTTGATCCGATTGTCTACGCGATCGCAGAGACCTGGCAAACGCTGACCAACGACGAACACAAGAAGCGCCTTGCGACAGCTGCTCAATCAGAAGCGGTGTTCCCTGTCGGAAACCCCAGGAATGGCGTTGCTGGACCATACTACGTCCATGAAACGACACCCGACGATATCAAGTCTTTCTTCCCGCCAGAACAGGACGTACCGACTGACGCACTCAATGGTGTGCGGTTGTTCCCGCGGAAATTGTATTATGCAGGCGGTTCGCGGCAAGCTGATGCAGCAGCTCGTGAGGCAGTGCTTGATGGAGGCGAGTTTGAGAGTATTCTTCAATCAATCTGGAATATAAACAAATTTGGATTTCAGGAAATTGCTGATAAGGGAATTTACCCACTTCTCCCAGGCCCTTCCTCAGGAACACCGGACGATAGCTCGCTTCGGGATACAACCGTCATCAAATTCATTCAGCGACTCGCATGTAGTAGCACCAGTGGACAACGTGTTGTGTCACCAGACAAACCGTTAACGTATCAATATCGGAATACAGAGCAGTATTATAGCCTTTGTCACCTCCCACTGCCAACCGTCGATGGGGGCTGGGCAAGGGCGTACGAAGTCTACTTTGGTGCGACGTGGCAACGTGAGAAAACCTCCGAAGCGCGGATTGAACAGCTCCTGAGTGATGCCAAGGTGGATGCACCAATCCTTGCATGCCCCGAACGCTTCGGTGCAAAAGAAGAAGACGATCTTTCAGAGTGGCTTGACTTCTTTCGTTGGTTGGGAGTCGCTGAACACATTCGTATCACACCGTTTTTCCACCCAACTCAGAGCCACCGTTATAAGAGCACAGAGTACGCTAAATCAGCGAACAGATCTGTAATTGACTCAGAAAGCCGTTTCAGCCCGGATGCGCTTTCAGATATAGATATCCAGACCTACACCGACGACCTTAGAAGGATAGCAAAGGACGCCGCAGAAGAAGACGAAGATGAACGTCCTTTCATCTGGCAGGTAAACGGGTTAGAGTTTGATCAACAGATAGTAACTGCTGCTCGGGATCCTGAGTTTGGGTATACTCTCTTATGGCACCTCCATGACTGGTGGGACAGATTATCTGTGCATGCTGATGCAACTGTTGCCCTGTATAATAACAAAAATCTGCGTGGTCGGACACCGTATCTATTTACGGATGATGAAAAGGAAGGAATTAAGCCGAATCTCTGGCTTTGGCAGCTACGTCGAACACCATGGTTACCGACTGTTCTCGGTACCGTTCCTCCGAAAGAGGCTTGGTTGCTACCAGACTCTGAGTTGCAGCGATACTCTCTAGATATAGAAACTGAACGATATCCGCTTCTCTCAACCCTGCTGAAAGAATCATTCCGCGAGGCGTTCGACCAATCACCTGATTTTCTTCATGCTCTCTCGATCCGACGGCATGTTAATGCTGATTCACTGACTCCCACCGACGTTGAGCGATTCACCAGTCGGATTCATGAGATTGTCACTGATCCCTCAGTGGGCGATAGTTCCCCAGAAACCCACCTTTCCGAGATTGAGGCGGCATACAGTTACCTCGGACAGGAACTCCCTCCGCTAGACAATCAAGGGAACATCCAGTTAGAGGAGTGGCAGCCCGAAAGAACTGGAATTGATAGTGTTCCTGTTCCCTGTTTCAAGCAGGACGATTTTATTTTCCGTCAGGCTTCAGAAGTATACTTTACTCGAAGCCATGACGAGGCCAAGAGGTTTAGCAAATTGGACATCCCTATTTTTGTTTTGACACGAGACGATGCGCCGCGGATTGGGGCCCATCTCGGAATGACGGATCTCGTTGAGGCTGTTGAGGAGACGCCTCGCATTGACGAGGAGCAAATAGAAGACACGGATCGCTTCCGCGACGAATGGCTCAATGTGGCAGCACCCTATGTGCTCTGCCGGCTGAAAGCAACACGAAGCAAAGAGAGGACGCTTCGGAGAGATGCAGATAGTCTATCCCGATTCACTAGTGCGATTCGGCTCGTCTCTTCACTACAGGTCAAGTACAAGTTACAATCCGAAAAGGACGTATCACCGCTCATCCGACCTGCAGATTATTTTATTGCGAGGGACGAAAACGGGGATCGCTCATTCGTGTATATCGTAACAGAGAGCGATGACCCTATAACCGACCCGCCTGCTCAGACGATTGCCAAGGCGTTTGCAGAGTACAGAGGATTGAGTAGCTGGGAACCAATCTACGTTCTGCTCCAGCGGGCACCAGATCACCGAGGAATGAAAGACCAACTACGTGCTGCTGGAGCACCATCAAGTGAGCGAGAGCTCAGAGCGCGTCGTAACGCACTCGAAGGTGATGTGAATGAGGGAATGAGGGTTCACACTGTAGATGGTACGTCTACTATTGACCGTCCAGTCAAGCCGAATTTAGATCCAAAGACTGATGAGGATCAGGGGAGCTTAGAAAATTCGCATTCAGAGACAGAAAGCTCGTCTGCGACCTCTTCAACCCGAGACGGCTCTCGTGTTCCCAATCCGGATCAACTCACCAGGATTGGCGAAAGCGAAGTCGTAGCCGACAGTGACGATAGTGTTCGCGCCAGTACCCATGAAAGAGATCAAAATAGTGGAAGTTCCAATGCTACAGGCGGCGGGAGTAACACGAGTCAAAGCACGACAGTTACGGCAAACTACATTGATAAGGTAGATGAGTTTGGAATGGAGGTTACCTACCAGGCAGAGATTGAACGACTACGATCAGAAGGGTGTGATAATCCAGAGGCGTACGTCCACGACATCCACACGAGGAAGTTGTACAATGAAGCTCGTAAGCACGAAATCGCCGGTTCGGTCTTGAGCAAACTGGAAGACCACAACGTTATTTCGGAACCGTATCCGGGATTCGATTTTATCGTCATTTCCCGTAACGAAGAATGGCCTGAGCGGTGTATCGAACTAAAGTCATCGGGATCAAATACGCGAAGACCGTCGATCAGTTGGAACGAGTGGAAGTCTGCCAAAAACGAAGAGTTGAGAGAGACGTATTACCTCTACGTGGCCGCCCAACTCGAAGCGGGACGGAGTGGTGAGGCCAAACTAATTCAGGTTCCAAATCCATTCTCAACACTCGATTCTCGTGAGCAAACTAAACGGTCGTCAAGCCGCGAGGTACAAGTCAAACTCTCGGAGTTTCATCCAGAAGCTGGCGAAGTCATTGAACGACCCATCTATTGGGAGGAGTAATTTTGTGGGTTCTCCACTAGGAAAGGTCTCTGTTAGAATTATATCAGGAGCTACCTGAGGAAACTGGGGATATCCTCATATTTCTCGGCTGATACTGTGTTAAGGAATGGTTGAGGTTGAATACGTAGAAAACGAAACCTCGATAATTCAGTAATGGGATTGCAAAATATGGCATTAGTTTCTGGCCTTCCATCCCGCCCCCTGACCGATAATGAACTATTCGCTCTCCACAATAGTGAGAAGTTTATTGCGGTGGTCCCGATTAATGCCGTCACAGATCCAGACAAAGATCGAAGGAGATCGTTAATTGTAGGTGCAATCTTTGTCACGCAGAGCACTATCGTCTCGATCGAATATCTCCCGAATAATCGAAGTTGGTCAAAAGTATTTCAGGACAGGAACCAGCCTGAGTCGGAGAAGAATTCTGATGGTGTGGTGGACTCGGTCTTTGACGAGGCTGAGACAGCGCTTGAAGAAGCAGCGGCCAAGATGGAAGCCAGCGGCGACGTAAGTGAAGTATATGAGCGGCAAGTAGATTCCGATGGAAAGACAGATTTTCGGGACGCGACAGAATTCGGGGAAATCCTTCAGCAACACTACGACGAGGCTACTTAACTACGGACTGTCCTTTTTCGTGGAAACGGATGGATCTGTAGCGAGGCTTGTCGAGGTCTAACGACATTCCCTGTTTGATCATTACGTAGCTGACCATGGCAATCATGAGTCCGATCAGCCAGACGGATACACCGGTACGGAAGGTGGAACAATTTATACAGGTCGTAAATAAAATAAGAGGAACTAAAACGCTTCTGTCCGTGGAAATCAAAGATTGATTCAGTATCTTCGTCCGTTGCCTTCGCTACTAGACAGGATTCAAAACCTGATTTTCACGGTTGGATTCTCCGACTCTGGGAAAAGAGACACATCATAGAAGAGTTCATCAAACACTGATACATGCTGGAATATCTCTGCGCGCTCCTCAAATTTCATAGAACGGCGAGGGTCGATTTCAACAGTATACCCATCATCGTTTAGGGCGACATAGTATTCGACAAATACGCCGTCCGGAACAGTCTGATAATCATCTTCCAGCGTGAATAAGAGGTCTGCATCTATATCACTCTGCTCCCCAATTACCATCACATCAATTGTCCGGTCATCATGCTCTCCGCCGGAAAGCAGATGCTGTGTTTCCATTTTTGAAAGTAACTCGTCCATTCGGGTGTTTAACCTCTCCTCGAAACTCATTCTATGCTCTTTGGGATTGTTCTTATCGGTAGCCAATCCTAATGTCTCAAGGACATCTTGCTCCTCTTCCGCAGTAATAACTGTGAACTGTTTCAACAACTCAAAAAACTGCTGGTGCTTCAAGTCATCTGTCTTAATCAGTTCTTCAAATTTTTCAGGTTCCACATCTGGCGTAGCTCCTTCCCCGTCTGTGTCGTCTAAGCCTAGGATTTTTAAAACTCGAATGATTCGCCATGAAATTGGGTCTCTATGTGTATACCCTGACTTTTCAAAAATTGGATATGCAACTTCGTCGATCCCGTACGTAACATTGCCAGCATCAGACGGCCGTGCGTAAATATAATATCCTGGCTTATTTTTGTACTCTCGGATGGTTGGCACGAACTAACATACCAACCAAACAATAAGTATATTTTGATTGAGAAACCACTGCCGTCGGCAAAAGTGACACCGCGGCGGCCAATCGGGGTATGAGTCGGCGGCCCGGACTTCCAGCATGACCATTTAGTACTCGCGGAATCATTTGAATCCTTACAAAGACAATACTCTCCATTCACCTAATGACGTTTTTCACCGTGATCTATACACAAACATGATTTCTATGATGGTGGCGGGGACGGGATTCGGGGAGGGCGTACCGCACGGTACGGCCCAGGCGGTACGACGTAGGCGACGACATGGACGAGCAAACCCCCATTCAAAATTTTGTAGCTGTAGTCGCAAAACGCGCCCTCACACCCTTCAAACCAGTTTGTACGAGCATTACGTGTAGTATAGAGTATGTCAGTAACTGACAGTCACACTCCGGCGAACTCGATTGAGTACGAAGAAGCGAGTGATCCGTGCACGTGCATCGCGTGCGGGACCACGATCAGTCGATAGGAGATCGAGAGCACTGATGCATCGTCTGCGCTGCACCAATCGACCCGCCCGACGAGTAACTATGCACGCATTGAAGTTGGTAAGTCTAGTGTCAATACACGCCGCCCGGGCGGCAAACTGTGGAGTTCCCAGCGTGCACGGCGTGGTGGCCGTGCACGCATCACATCGAATTGTAGATTCACCGGGTTAACAGTGTCCGACTTGACTGGTGTAGAATCGTAGGACAAGTTAAACAACTGGACTGTTATGCAGAAGTAACATGAGTGACCGGCCAGTTGCTGTTGATCCCGGTGAAACGGCACGGAACGACAACTTACCCCTCCCGATCGTCAAATACCCGTCCCATTACGGGACCTTCATTGGATTCAAGAAAGACACTGGCAGTGGTTTGTGCTTTTGCGCATGCTCAATGGAAGCAATCTGTAACTACGTGAAAAACGCGATCAAATACCAATCTGAACACTCTCACGACGACCCGAACCCAGGTGATGCAGTCGATAACTCATTCCCTCAAGAATTCAGAAGCACAGTGTCAAAAGCACCCATTAGTAACGTCGACGACATCCTATCTCTTGCACGGTTCGAACCCGAGATTTGTCATAAATGCAACAATGTAGTCCCGACTCGGCGTTACTGTCACGAAATGTACGGGACCGTGTTTTCACAGAATTACGGGTGGTACGTGACGCAGAAAAAATTAGAGTACGGATTCCCAGCTAAATCGAAGGAACTGACGATAATGTCTAAGGAACTCATCGACGGTCTCCCTGAGGACGTTATTGATCTTGTCGAGGATGATTTCAAACGAGATATTCAAGCGAAAGCAGAACGGTTCACTGCCCTGGATCAGAAAAGACGCAACCGGGATGGAACGTTACGCGGTTTGAAACGAGAGGCAGAACGCAAAAAACGCGACGCGCGCCATGAAGGAGAAATCACTCCAGATGAAGCACGGGACTGGTCTATGAAAATCAACGAAAAATACGGCCATGACCGTGTTTTGAATGACAGTGACCGGGATGAATTGAAACAGTTACGCGATGAGTTACAAAAAAATAAGAAACAAATCACGGAAGCAGCTGAGAACGAAGTCAGGCGAGCTGTCGATCACCACGAGAAAGGGTCTCGATGGACCAGCGAAACAATCCTAACACAACTCGTCGAATCCCGGTACGGTGACGAGTACACGATAGTACCGTTTATGAAGGATTGAAAGATGTGCTTCAACGGCAGCCCGAAGTGACGACAGTCAGCTACGAACCAGATACGATCACAAGTTAACACATCCAAGCCATTGCAGAGATAGTGCCTCATCCACCGTGTTAGGAATGATTTTCAGGTCATACAAATAGTAGCTACCGCCACTACGACCGTCGTTTCGCTTGTTGGTTCTAACGCATTCGTTCTGTCGGGTTGGTTAATCCGATCAGTCGTAATCCGGCGTCCAGCGCAGTGTGGATCATCGAGGTAAATTTGAATCTATTCGCTCGATTCCAGTCCTACTTTGTGATCTGGTCTTTCGGTTTCTGAAATTGCTGTGCAAGATACGCATCCCACCGATCTCGCTCTTCTGGTGTGACACTGTTGTAGTGGGGAACCGTACCGTAGTCCATCGCAGCCTGTTGAAGACTTCATCGATCCTGATCAGTCAGGTAATCCCGTAGTTGGTGGTACGAAACGCAGCTCGTCCGATCTATCGAAAGCATACTCTTTTTTGTTAGGATCGCAAGGACATTTGACAAAACCTCAATAGAACACGTGTAGTCGGTACCCCGGATTGGACCTGACGAACCCCCTCCCCCCGTTTTCGAGTTGTAAGTCGCGGTGGCACAGACTAATCGAGAGGGGAATGGAAGAAAGTCAAGGTTTGGAAATGGACGGAGAGACCATGAAACAGCAAGGTACGCAGAAAAGACCATGAGTGAGATTAGAGAATTCACATCTCTTCTAACATCTTGATCATCTATCCAAGATAGATAATATTCTTTCTTATAATCTATTACGGGTTTGCTTAACAAACATAGAATATAAAATTTTCCATTTTAGGTCTATATATCGTAGAACCAGGTTTTAGACATTCTATATCTATGTTTGGTACAATCGGCTGTTTGATTACTTCTTTTGCTGTTCATTCTTGCCCACCGTCACGAGTTTACAACTCGAAAACGGGGGGAGGGGGTAAAATACTCGAGATCAACAAACCGGCTCTATGATAATCATGTTTGTAGGCTGGTATTACTGCCACTAGTGAATTGGCGCCGTAAGCTTTTCTCTTCCCAACAATATTAGTCACGAATGGATTCCGATGACGAAGCTTCTTGTGGGTCCGTTACAACTCGATAACGGAGGATAATAGATCCCGAAGACGGTATCTGGTTCACTTCAAGAATACACGATTGTGGCAGTTATATCGTCTGATTTCGCCCGGTTACAACTCCACAAGTGTCCACATTTTTATACTCGGAGTTCGAGAGGTTTCATAATGAGACGAGAGGGACGTAGAGCAGAATTGGATCATCCGGAAGATGAGAAGGATTATGATTCCTCTTCTATTAATCCTGAAAATCTTGAACCGACGGGACAGGATGCAGATTCCCCCGATACGTCACAAATGACGTTCGGGAAGAACTCAGATCCCACTGATTCGTCTCAAGAAGTTACGAACGGCAACAGTGGCGGCATCTCAATTCGAGATCGACTACAAACTGAGTCATCCGGTGGAGTCTTCGCGAACAAAGACCTCGTTCGGTCAGATACCATCATCGACGAAGATCGTATCGTCGGTCGTGATGACCAGCTAGGTCGAGTCGTCGACAATCTAAAACCAGTGCTCCAGAACGAAGGCATCCCAGATATGCTCCTGAGCGGCCCATCTGGAACCGGGAAGTCACTTATTATTCATGCGGTCTGTAAACAGATCGTCGAGCTGTGTGAATCACAGGGTAAGACCTTCGGGGTTCTCTCTATCAACTGTGAGGGGCCGAAGACTGCAGATCGAGCTGTTTATCGCTTAGTTAGAGCTGCTGCCGACGATCTCGGTGTTGACCCTGGTGTCCCCCAAACCGGCGTTTCAACGGACCAGAAGCTCGAGCGACTGTATGAACTAATGCGCGAGTACTACGACGGTGTCATTTTCATCCTTGATGAGATCGATATGCTTGAAGGGCCGTATCAGGAGGCAGAGTACAATTCTCTTATTTATCAGCTTTCACGGGCTCGAAAACTCGCCAACTTTGATGGTCCGATCTCACTTACGACTATCACGAACTATGCCGAGTTCATGATGGATCTCAACAGCCGCGCACAGAGCTCATATAATCCTGATGATATTTTCTTCGACGATTACGATGCGACGCAGCTCCGTAGTATTCTCCAAAACCGGCGGGACGCCTTCAGGCCAGAATCAATTGCAGATGACGTTATCCCGCTTGTTGCCGCGTTCGGCTCCCAAACGCACGGAGATGCGCGGAAAGCGATTGATCTCCTCAGGTGGGCTGGCGAATTAGCCGAGCGACGTGGTGCTAACACGGTTACCGAGACAGATGTCCGTGAAGCACAGGAGAAATATACCGAAAATCGCAAACTCCGACACATTAGCGGGATCTCGACTCAAAAGAAACTCTCCATCTACGCTGTGGCGGCTACAGCTCATTACGCAAAAGAACATCCTGAGTGGATTCCCGCTGGACCTACGTTCAAAACGTATCAATTCATTGCTGATACGCTGGATACGGATCAGTACAGTCGCGAGACGTTCGTAAACCACGCCACAGAGCAGAGTACGTACGGTGTGTTGGACTACGAGCGCCGAGGCAAGGGCCGAGGCCGAGGAGTGCATATGTATTTCTCCCTCTCTGAAGATCCGGAAACGATCATGGAGACGATTCGTGAGGATTCGCGGTT
>LFFM01000157.1_pt1 | contig 43001 bp, 44 predicted proteins | sample 643131 | NCBI WGS metagenome assembly LFFM01 (sample SAMN03777445, study PRJNA286221) | soda lake metagenome | biome: soda lake; feature: Kulunda steppe; material: water; isolation source: sample Tc-Br brine of Tanatar trona crystallizer | place: Russia: Kulunda steppe | collected 2011-07 | reverse complement strand
TCGTGGTCGGCTTGGTTGTGGCATGTGTTTACTCCGTGAGTGTGAGCGAGCCGAGGGTCGCGAACAGAGCCTCCTCCGTTCGGACTACCCCGCTGCCCTGTGCCGGGATCGTGTTCAGCCAGAGGTCGAACCCCGGATCGGGTTCGACTCGGCGGCCGTCTGAGACGGCCGTGCGGATGTCCTCGGGCGACAGCCCGAGCATCTCCGGAAGCCCTCGTTCGGGCGCACCGAAGGCGACGGTGTATCCGCCGGCCTCCCGTGCGTCCGAGACGATGTCGCCCAGCCGCGAGACGGAGAGCTCTTCCCCGTGTCGTGACGTTGCGACGGCGAGTCCGTCGCCGTCGAGCGCTTCCGAAAGGTCCGCACCCACGACCTGGAAACCGTCCTCCGGCTTCCCGGTGATGCGGGCGCGGACCGGTTCTCTCGAAGAGACCCTGATGGTGACGCGCTCCCCCTGCTCGACCTCCAGTCCGGAGGGAACGAGCAGGGAGATCGGGTGTTCCCCCAGCGGGGAATTGACCCGAACGCGGCCTTCAGGTCCGACCTCGGTCACGAGTCCCTGTGTTATCGACTCCTCCCCGTCGGGGGACGAGCCGGTCCGCCACGGCACGCGGAGCGGCGGTAGCACGCCGACGTACCGGAGAGCCTCGCGTTGCCCCCAGAGCTCCTTCCGGAGCTCCGGCGGCGTCGCGGCGTACCCCAGCACGGCACGGACGTACTCCCCACCCCGGCGGCGTTCGCCTTCCCGGTCGGGAAAGACGACGAGCCGGTCCGCCCGGAACACCGCCGCCGCACGGGCGACGTAGCCGAGTTTGCGAGTCGCCTCGCGGTCATCCTCGGCCTCCCGGACGACCGAAGACGGAACACAGATCGTGACTCCGTCTTCGGTACGCATCGTGGCGAGACTGTACTGCTGATTCCGGACGACGGACTAAAAGGATAGCGGTCCCGTTTCCGGGCTGTGGACCGTTCACACGGGGCTTACGCAGGGTTTCGGCCGGTCATCCGAGACCGGACCGGAACGGGATAGGGCCGTCCGGATCCGGAAGCGGACCGGCCGGGGCCGATATCGACGGTCAGTCGTCGAAGCCACTTATCAGAGTGACTACCCACTGTGCAGGGTCGCGCTCGGACCGGACCTCGACGCGGGTCACCCACTTCACCCACTGAAATCCTCGCCGACCCGGCGCGACGAGCCTCGCGGGCGCGCCGTGACCGTGTGCGAGCCGGTCGTCGGCGACGTGAGTCGCCAGCAGTGCGTCCTCGGCTTCCGCAAGCGGGAGACTCCATCGATAGCCAGTGACGGAGACGAACCTGACGTACGCGGGCTCGTCGTCGATTCCGTCCCCGCCGTCCCCGACCCCACCTGCTGCCTCCAGCAGGTCGCCCACCCGGACCCCGCTCCACTCCTGTACCGTGTACCAGCCGCTCGTACAGTCGAGCAGCGCCTCCGTCTCGTCACCGGCGACGAGCTCGTCCGCCGTGAACGCCCGCGGTTCGTCGACGAGCCCCACTACCGAGAGCCGGTACTCGCTCCGGTCGATCGGGTCGGGGTCGTCGGCGACCCACGAGGTGACGGGAAACGAGAAGTTCCCCTCGCCCTCCCGGGGTTGTGATCCGGTGAACCGCCGGTCCGCGCCCGGCGTCGAGAGCAGCCGGTTGACTCCCTGCTGGAGGCGATACGTTACCGCGCCCGCGACGAGGAGCACGGTGTACTGGACTGCGGTTCGGCGTCCCTCGAAGTCGACCCGCCGTGGCGGTCGGAACCGCGTCGACGCGTGAAGCGCGACGAGCGGGACCAACGCAAGCCCGAATCCGACGTGAACCGACAGCAGCGTCCAGTAGGAGATCCGGACGTCGAGCCCGAACACCCAGACGATCCCCGTCGAGAGCGCGCCGAGCGCGGCGACGAGCGTCAGTACAGAGAGGGCGGTCGAACGCTGCCACAGTTCTCGATTCAGAAGTCTGTGTCGCACGCGCGCGAGTTTGAACCCGATCAGGGCGATGATCGCGAGGCCGAGCGCCCGATGGAGCCAGAACACCGGCCAGCCGTCCGGCGTGCCGACGGTAAAGGAGACGAGTCCCGTCGCGACCTCCGCGAGAACGACGACGAGCAGCGACCAGTCGACGATCCGCGGCGGCGGCTCCAGCCGGTCGATAGCGCGGGACGCCCGCTCCCGGATCCGCATACCGTCTCCTCGAGAGGTCGTAATATAAGCGTTTTCCGGGCGGTCTCACGCGGTTTCGGCGTGGTCGATCCGGCTCCGATCGCCCGGTTCGATCCGGATCGCCGCCACGCCGATGTGATAGGTTTAAGTGTCTCACCGACGCACCAGCGAATGCGAAGCACGCACCGGTAGTGTAGTGGTATCACGCAACCTTGCCATGGTTGCAACCCGAGTTCAAATCTCGGCCGGTGCACTCCTTTCAGTCGTGCCCCGCCCGGCTTCCCGCTCGCGCTGCTCGCGGGAATCTCGGCCGGTGCATTTTGCGAACGAAGTGAGCAAAATCGCCGCGAGTTTGAACCTTATCAGTCGCGCGCAGCGAACGAAGTGAGCGAGCACGTCTGATCTCGGTTCAAATCTCGGCCGATGCACTCCTTTCAGTCGTGCCCCGCCCGGCGTCCCGCTCGCGCTGCTCGCGGGAATCTCGGCCGGTGTACTTCTTTCAGTCGTCCTCGGTTGTACCGTCGTCGGGCGTTCCGTATGAACTCAAGACTCTCTTGGACATCTCTCCTAGAGATCTAGACTCGTGCGAATCGACTGGTCCCTGACGAGCTTTTGTGATCGATACCGGGAGTGGGTATATCATATCGCTGGCGACGAGATTATATTTAACAGGGAGTGAGCGGCGGCGACGATCGCTTATAAAGGACTCATGCGGCGGCGTGCCTCCGAGCGGCCGAGCGTAGCGAGGTCGCGAGGAGCCCGCGAGGGAGGTCGCGGGGCGACGCGATGCGGTTGCGGCTCCGCGTCGCCCCGCGGCCGAGGCTGGGGAGGCGTGAGGTGCTGTACGGGTGGATTCAAAGGGGCAGCCGGGAGGACGGTGCAGGCGACGTAAGCACCGCAGGAACGAGCGAAAGCGAGTGACGAGGCGCGCAACGAGCATGCACCGTCCTCCCGGCTGGGGCTTTGGAGACCGTCACCGCAGCACCACTGTCCATTTATAAACAGCCGACAGCAACACTACTCGATCACTTATAAACAACCACTCCACAAACGTGCTATACCCACTCCTGACATCGATCACAGATGTATCCGTATGGATCACATCGGGGTCACGATCTCTCACCAGCGATAGAGTTCAAGCAGCCGTATTCACCGGCCTCCACCGGAAATGAGGGCTCGCGCGCGAGACACTGATTGCCGGAGACGGCTGCCCTCGACCAGTTTAGACGATCCGTCGACTCCGCAGTTTATAAAAAGAGACCATCGGAGCCTCACGGCCGGCTGTCTTCCGACCCCCCTCACCACGCACCGTCGTACTCGACCCGTGGTCGGTCGACGTCGAGCCCGATCTCCCGGAGCGTCGCGGTCGCGTTCTCGACGGGCGCCGGAGCGGGTCGATCGAGCGCGTCGTGGGTCGCCTCGGCGGATCGAACCGTCCAGTCCTCGTCGATGACGACGGTCGCCCGCCGCGGAATGTCGGAGTGGCCCTCCCACGACTCCGCCAACAGGTCGTACGAGTCCGCGACGCCGCCGTGGAAGTCGGAAACGATCGGAAACGGAATATCGAAGCGATCGGCGTACGCGAACCCCGAGAACAGCGAGTCGCCGGTGATCGCCACGACGGCGAGGCCAGGGTGGTCGTGCCAGCCCGCGTCGCGGATCGCGGCGAGCGCGGCGGTACACGTCGGCACGAAGTTCGCTGGCGCGAACGACAGTACCACGGCACGGTTCGACTCAACCAGTCGGTACAGCTCCAGCTCCACGCCGGCCCCGTCGGAGACGGCCGGCGCGATGAGATCGGGTGCTTTGACGCCGACGTCGATCATACCGGTCGTGGATCCGCGGCGATGAAAAGCCTCGCGCCCCGCTTCGGTTCCCGGTCGCCACACCGTGTGAGTCGTTGCCGAGGAAGGTGGGTACCGCCGTGTTCGCTTGGGCGTGTACCCTCCTCTCGATGAGTGTGTGTACCGTCCTCTCGATGGAAGACCTATATACGAAGCCGTCTAATACGTCGTATGTTCGGGTCCGCGTTCGAGACGACACTCGCCCTCGTCGGGACGTACGGTGTCGTCGTCCTCCTCTGCGTCTTCGTTCTCGAGGGTGCGCTGGTCGGTAAGCTGATCCCGACGCGTACCCTGTTCGTCGCCACGGTGCTGGCGGTCGGCACGGATCTCATCGCGTTTCTCCCGGTCGTGGCCGCCGCGGTCGTCGGCGCGACCCTCGGCCAGATCCTGCTTTTCGTCTCCGTCCGCCGGTTCGACGTCGACCCGGCCGAGTCACGCGTGGTTCCCGTCGCGCCTGACCGCGTCGACGGCGCAACCGACTGGTTCGACCGCTGGGGGCTCTCGGCGGTCGCCGTGTCCAACGCCTTCCCGGGAACCCGTGGCTGGCTTGCGGTGCCGTCCGCGGGGTCATCCGTGCCCGCCTCCCGCTTCGCCGCCGCGTCGCTCGCGGGCACCACCGCGTACACGGGCGCGCTCGTCGGCGTCGCGGTCGGCTTGGACGGTGCCGTGAGTGCGCTGGCTGGACTGTAACCGCCCGCGATCACAGTATCGTGCCGTGTTTCTTCTCCGGACGGTCCTTCCGGACGTCCTCGTAAAAGGAGAATCGGGCGGCGAGCTCCGCCCGGAGGTCCGACGGTGGAACGATCTCGTCGATGACGACCTCGCTGGCCATCCGGTGGACGTCGATGTCACGACGGTACTCCTCGCGGAGCCGCTCCTCCGTCTCCGCGCGCTCGGCAGGATCGTCGATGTCGGCGAGCTTTCGCGCGTACACTGCGTTGATCGCGGCTTCGGGACCCATGATGCCGATCTCCCCCGACGGCAAACCGATGACGCTCTCCGGATCGTAGGCAGGACCACCCATCGCGTAGATGCCAGCGCCGTACGCCTTCCGGACCACGACCGTCTGTTTCGGTACCGTTGCCGACGACGTGGCGTAGATCAGCTTCTTTCCCTTCTCGAGGATGGCGTCTTTCTCGACTTGCGACCCAGCCATGAACCCCGGCGTATCACAGAGGTACAACAGCGGGATCTCGTAGGCGTCACAGGTCCAAATGAACTCCGCGGCCTTCTCGGCGGCGTCCGGGAAGATCGCCCCCGACCGCTCCGTCGGTTGATTGGCGACGACGCCGACGGGTCGGCCATCGATCCGACAGAACGCCGTGACGACCTCGGGGCCGTACGACTCCTTCAGCTCGAACACTGATTCGGCGTCGGCGACTCTGTCGAGCAGGTCGTGGACGTCGTACGGCCGATTCGGGGACTCGGGGATCAGTTCGTCGATGCCGGCAGGGGAGAACGTGGGGGGTTTCGGCTCCGATTCCGGGGGTTTCTCGCCGGCCCGATCGGGGAGGTACTCGATCAGATCGGCGACGAGCTCGCGGGCGTGTTCCTCGTCGCGAGCGACTAGATCCGCCGATCCGGACTCCTCCGCGTGGATCCGTGGTCCACCGAGGTCCGCCATCTCGATCTCCTCTCCGGTGACCATTTTCACCATTCGTGGGGAGGCGATCGCCATCGCGGACATCCCCTCGACCATCACGGTGAAATCGGCGAACACCGGCGTGTACGCCGCCCCGGCGATACACGGGCCGTAGAGGACACATATCTGCGGGACCGCACCCGAGAGCATCGAGTGGTTGTAGTAGTACTTCCCGATCCCCTCGCGGTTCGCGAAGAACCCGGTTTGCTGATCGATCCGTCCACCCGAGGAATCCATCAGGTAGAGCACGGGCTTGCCGGTCTTCAGCGCGCGTTGTTGCATCCGAAGGAACTTCTCGACCCCCTTCGCTGCCATCGACCCCGCCTTGACGGTGAAGTCGTTGGCCATGAAGTGAACGTCTCGCCCCTCGAACTCCGCGGCACCCGTCAGCAGGCCGTCGCCGGGGACCCGGTCTCCCTCGCCGTACGTCTCGCCGTCGGGTGCGTTCGGGTGCCAGTCGTCGAACGCCGCGAACTTCCCGTCCTCGAAGTGGAGACCGGTAGGCTCGCCGGCGACGGAGTCGGTCTCCCCGGCGTCGCCCGCATCGCCAGCCCCCCGGGTTCCACCCGCGCCACCGAACCAGAGGTCGAGCCGGTCGCGAACGAACAGCTTCCCCTGGTCCGGTAGTCGCGCTCTGTACTTCTCCGGGCCACCGTCAAGGATGTCGTCGATCTCCGCCCGCAAGTCGCGCTCGCGGTCCGTGGGCCCGAGATCGTCGTCGAGCGGGTAATCGATCTCGGGTGGGTCGGCGCTCGCGGTCGGCTCGTCGGCGTCGCCGACGTGGACGTCGACGCCGACCCCGAGATGCTCCGCGAGCGATCGCGCGATCGCCGCCGCCTCCTCGGGCGTCGCCGCCGTCCCGACGTGGACCTTCATGCTGGCAACACTTGCGGACGGTCCTAAACAGTTTTCCATGTGGGTGTACCTCGAAACGGTCCGAACGCCGTGGCTCGCGTCATCCCCGCTTGATAATCCTTAAGCCCGCGACAGCGCTACCCGAAGCCAATGAGAGTCGTCGTGTCCATCGGCGGGAGCGTGCTCGCACCGGAGCTCGATCCCGAACGCGTCGCCGCCTACGCCGACGCGCTCGAACGGTTGGCGGGAGCGGGATGTGAACCCGGTGTCGTCGTCGGCGGAGGCGGAGTTGCCCGCGAGTACATCTCGACGGCCCGTGAGCTCGGCGCGAACGAGGTTGAGCTCGACGAGCTCGGGATCGGAACGACACGGCTCAACGCCCGCCTGCTGATCGCGGCCATCGGTAACGCGGCGGCCCCGTCCCCCGCGACGGGATACGACGAGGCGGCCGCCGCGCTCCGCCGCGGCGAGACGCCGGTGATGGGCGGTATGACACCGGGGCAGACCACCGACGCGGTCGCCGCCGCGCTCGCCGAATCCGTCGACGCCGACCTCCTCGTGTTCGCGACGAGCGCCGACGGCGTCTACGACGTGGATCCGAACCGATACGACGACGCGACTCGCTTCGAGACGCTGACTCCGGCGGAGCTCGTCGACGTGGTACTCCCGATGAGCCGCGATGCCGGCGCGTCGGCGCCGGTCGATCTCCTCGCGGCGAAGCTGATCGATCGTGCCGGGATCCGATCCGTGGTTCTCGACGGCACCGATCCCGGTGCAGTGGTCGACGCGGTTCTGGATGGAGACCACACGGGCACGGAGGTCGTCCCCGAGGGGAACGTCGAGCCCGTGGAGTGGACGGGAGGTGACGAATGACGGGTGACTCCCCACACGTCCTCTCCGGACGGGACGCGGACCGGAACGACGCTTCCAGTGGGACCGAACATATCGACGATTTCCATGCCTTCTGGGCCGACGTCGTCGCCGACGAGATCGAGGCACGGGACCCCGACGATCCGATCGTGATCAAGGGCGGCGTTTCCCCGTCGGGGGTCGCCCACCTCGGTAACGTCAACGAGATCATGCGCGGCTACTTCGTCGCCGAGGTGCTCCGCGAACGTGGCCACGAGGTCCGCCAGGTGTTCACCTCTGACGACAAGGATCCGCTTCGGAAAGTGCCCCGGAAGCTGGCGAACGCCGACGGCGAGATCGTCGGCCTCGGCGACGTCGACGCCGGCGCGCTGGGTCGCAACCTCGGGAAACCGTACACGGCCATTCCCGATCCCTTCGGCGAGCGCGAGTCGTACGCGGCCCACTTCGCTGCCCTGTTGCGCGCGGACGCCGAGCGACTCGACGTCCCGATCGAGATGCTCTCCAACACCGACCTGTACGCCGAGGGGGCGTTCGACGACGCGATCCGGACGGTGCTCTCGGATCTGTCGGGGGTTCGCGGGGTGCTCGGGAGATACCAGGACAAAGTCGACGACGAGTACGTTCCGTTCAACCCGGTGTGTGCCGAGTGCGGCACGGTGACGGAAACGGTGACGGGGATCGACCTCGATACGGAGACGGTCGAGTACGTCTGCACCGACATGGACGTCGGCGATACCACGATCGAGGGCTGTGGCCACGAGGGGACCGCCACGTTCCGGGACGGAAAGCTCCCGTGGCGGCTGGAATGGCCCGCACAGTGGGGGGCACTCGACGTGGACTTCGAGCCGTTCGGCAAGGACCACGCCGAGGGATCGTGGCCGTCCGGCGTCGACCTCGCGCGGAACGTGTTCGGGATCGAACCCCCCGTACCGATGGTGTACGAGTGGTTCACGCTCGGCGGGAAGGCGCTCTCCTCGTCCGCGGGTAACATCGTTACCGTCCCGGAGCTGCTCGACGTGCTCGAACCCGAGGTGATCCGGTACTTTTTCGCGCTTCACCCGAAGAAGGCTCGGGACCTCGACATCGAGCGTATCGACCAGCTCGTCGATCGGTTCGACCGCTTCGAGCGGGCGTACTTCGGCGAGGTCGATGACGAGGAGCTGACCCGCTTCGCCGAGCGCGCGTACCCGTTCGTCGTCGCCGGGCGCCGCCCGGCGACGAGCGGGACGGAGTCTCGCCCCGTCGACGAGATGCGGGAGGGAACCGTCCGGCTCCCGTACACCTTCGCCGCCGTCCTCGGGATGGTCGAGGATCCGGCGTTCCGCGAGCAGCTGGCACGCGACGAAGGGCACTTCGACGAGGACACGCCGGAGTGGGCGGTCGAGAAGGCGCTCAAACGCGTGGAGAAGGCGCGGACGTGGGCCGAACGGACCGACAACGAGTACAACTATCGGCTCCAGACCGATCTACCAGACGTCGAGTTCGATACCGACGTGACTGCGGCGCTCGACGATCTCGCCGACTTCGTCGCCGAGGGGCACGACGGCGAGGCGATCCAAGGCGAGATGTACGAGACCGCTCGCGATCACGGCATCGAGGTCGCCGACTTCTTCGCGGCGGGCTACCGGCTCTTCTTCGACGAGACGCAGGGGCCCCGTCTCGGCGAGTTCCTCGGCGAACTGGAGCGTGAGTACGTCGTCGCACGACTGCGGCGGGAGGCGTAGATGTCCGAGGATCGATCGCTCGACGAGTTCGTGGCTCCGGACGATGGGACCGTCGAGGAAGCCGACACTCCGGCGGGCGATGATCTCGACACCACCCCCGCGGATGGGGTGACGACCGCCGTCGGTGAGGGCGCCGTCCCGGCGACAACGACGTCGGCGTGGTCAGACGACGGCGGGATCTGCGAGCGCTGTGGAGACACGGTCACGCGACTGTGGGGAGATGACGGGATGCTCGTCTGTCCCGAGTGCAAGGTGTGGTAACTCGGACCTATGAGGCGCCGTCCGGGAATCCAGATCTTCTTGCCCGACGGTGAAGACTTAATACACCTGCTATGCTGTCGTTAGTTGTACGAATGTTTGCTTGGGGTTAACCGTCATATCCATGAAACTAGTTCCGGACCGAGCGTTCGATCGAGATCCTCACGTCGTCGTTGGCCTGTATCTCGGGTTCGGCACGGCGTGCGTGCCGACCCTCGATCTGCTCGGCGGAGCGGTCGGCGTGACCGGTGGCGGTTGGACCCCGATCTGGCTCCTCGGTGGCTGGTTGCTCGTCGGGCTCTCGTCGGTGTTCCTCTACGGAGCCGTGACCCACCACGCCCGTCGGGCGACGACCGCCCATGCGGAGCTCGAAACGTCGAATCAACAGCTGCAGGTCCTGAGTCGTGTTTTCCGCCACAACGTCCGGAACGATCTCAACGTCGTCCAAGGGTACGCCGATCTGCTGGAGCGACGGCTGGACGACGAGCGGAGCCAGGAGTGTCTGGAGACGATCCGTGAGACGACGGAGAACATCGTGGAAATAAGCGAGAAGCTCCGCGTCATCGAGGATGCCTCCGGTGAGCCGACCGATGAACGGGTCGATCTCGCGGCGATCGTTACCGAGGTCGTCGACGGTCTCGATACGGAGGGCGCCGAGATCGAGATCGACGTTCCGGAGTCAGCCTGGATCCGCGCGGACGGGTCAGTCAGCTATCCGGTGCGTGAGGTGTTCGAGAACGCGATCACACACAACGACGAGCCCGGAAGACGGGTCGTCGCCCGGATCGATGGTAACGGGGAGACGACGTGTCTCTCGGTCCACGATAACGGGCCCGGGATCCCGTCCGACGAGCGGGCAGTGTTACAGGCAGAAGAGGAAACGCCGCTTTCACACGCCAGTAGCATCGGGCTGTGGCTCGTCAAATGGATGTGCGAGCTACAGGGTGGGACGGTACGGTTCGACGCAGGAGACGACGGTACGACGGTCAGTCTCCGGTTCCGCTCGGCTGACGATCCTCGACTCGGGGCGTAGGTCGCGGCGAAACGGTCGTTGTCGGCCCTCGATCACTCCAGTTCGGTGATCGTGACCGCATACACTGCGCCGCAGTTCCCACACTCGACGTGAACGCCTCGACTCGTCTCCCCCCGAGTGAACTCCGAGATATCCTCCGAACAGGAGCACTCGAACTGAACTTTCATTATCGGATCTACGTCTTAGTAATATTTAAAACACGGTGATCGGTTATCGGGCGTGATACCTGAGCCCGAGCAGCGTATCCACCCGGTAGGGACCGTGAGCGGTCTACGACAGCTCGTCGATCCGCTCGACGACGGCGTCAGCGAACTCGCTGGTCGCGAGCTTCTCGCCGCCCTCGATCTGTCGGTGGAGATCGTACGTGACCTGTCCGGAGGCGATGGTCTCCTCGACGGCGTCACGCACGAGGTCCGCCGCGTCGCTCCAGCCGAGGTACTCGAGCATCTCGCGACCCGAGAGGATCATCGCGGTCGGGTTCACCTTGTCCTCACCCGCGTACTTGGGAGCGGAACCGTGGACCGGCTCGGCGAGACAGCGACCGTGGCCGAAGTTCGCGCCGGGAGCGATTCCCAGTCCGCCGATCTGTGCGCCGGCGGCGTCGGACATGTAGTCGCCGTTGAGGTTCATCGTCGCGATGACGGAGTAGTCGTCCGTTCGCGTGAGGAGTTGCTGGAGCATGTTGTCGGCGATGCGGTCCTTGACGACGACGGTGCCCTCGGGCTGCTCGCCGTCGTACTCGTCCCACAGATCGTCCTCGGTGATCAGCTCGTCGCCGTACTCCTCCTCGGCCAGCTCGTAGCCCCAATCGCGGAACGCGGCCTCGGTGAACTTCATGATGTTACCCTTATGAACGAGCGTGACGGAGTCACGGTCGTTCTCGAGAGCGTAATCGAACGCCTCGCGGATTAGACGTTTCGAACCGAACTCGGAGATGGGTTTGACGCCGATGCCGACGGGTCCGTCGTGAATGACGTCGGCGATCTCCATGTCCTCCTCGAGGAAGTCGCGCACCTGTTCGACCTCGTCGGTTCCGGCCTCCCACTCGACGCCGGCGTACACGTCCTCGGTGTTCTCTCGGAACGTGATCATGTCCATCGCCTCGGGGTTCTTGACGGGCGAGGGAACGCCGTCGAGGTGATAGGTCGGCCGGACGTTCGCATACATGTCGAGCGTCTGTCGGAGGGCGACGTTCAGCGACCGGAAGCCGGCACCGACGGGCGTCGTCAACGGGCCCTTGATCGCGACTCTGTGGGTTCGAATGGCCGAGACGGTGTCCTCGGGGAGGTTCTCATCGTACTTGTCACGGGCTGCGGCGCCGGCGTACACGCGCATCCACGCGATGGAACGACCGGTCGCCTCGGCGGCAGCGTCGAGTACCTGCTGGGCGGCCGGGCCGACGTCGCTACCGATCCCGTCGCCGTGGATGATCGGGATGATCGGGTTCTCGGGCACGTTCAACTCGCCGCTCTCCTCGTCGGCAAGCGTGATCTGCTCCCCCTCGTCGGGGACCTCGACCTTATCGTAGCTCATAACGGGCGTGAATTCTCGTAGCCGCGTAAAGTGCCTGCCGTTTTCCGGCTACCCGGTCACGAGAGGGGATCACACGCGAGCTATCCGGCGTGAGCGCCGGACGAGGACGTCACCTGCCGAGTACGTCCACGTCGTATTTGGCGTTCCATCGATACCGACGACCGCCCCAGACGAACGTTCGTCGCCCGAGCGCGTACGCCAGAAGCGGTGGCGTGGCGAGGACTGCCGGGCCGGCAAGCAGGAACGTCGGTCGTCGAACGCCCACCCGCCCGTATGTCGCCGCGGAGACGATCGTGAGGAGACCTACAACGGGAAGCGGCGCGACGAGACACGCCGCCGCCGTCACGACCGCGAGAACGACGTTGAACGCGGTCGCCCGCGGCGCGTAGTACCGGGTGATCCACACGAACCGGACGAACCGCTCCAGCGACTCCCCGATGGAGCCACCGGCCGGGACGACCCGCGTGCGGTCGGCCGCCGTCACGTCGAGGTGTTCGCTCAACGTTCCGTCGTCACTGAGTGACCGACGGAGGTCCGCGAGGAACGCCGGCTCGTCGACGTCGTCCCGCTCGAATATCACGGCCCCGCCCCACACGATCCCCCCCACTGCGACGGGAAGGGTCCCGCCGATCAGATAGGCCGGTTCGAGGAGCACGCCGAGGGGATCCAGACCCACGAACGCGGGTCGTTCCGTCGTCGGTCCCTGTCGCTCGTAGTCGGCGTGAAGCCGGTCGAGCCACTCCGGCGGGTGATCGAAATCGTCGTCGGTCCAGACGATCCGGTCGTTCGCGGCGGCCTCCATCCCCGCCGCGATGGCGTTCGACTTCCCGGAGCAGCCCGTCGGCTCCTCGGCGAGGACGATCCGGACGCCCGCCGGGAGGGCTCCGGCACGTCCGTCACGGTCGGCGACCGGATCGGCCTCCGTGTCACAGATCACGAGGAGCTCGTCGTCCGGTCCGAGCTGTCCTGCGACCTCGTCGCAGGCGTCGGTCCACCGGACGGTCGGGAGGAGCACGGAGGTCGGCGGGGGGTCGATACCCGTCATGACACGGCGTTCGATCGGTCGGGTATAAAAACCGATGGCAGTCGGTCCGGCCATCGGTCCGCCGCTTTCCGGACGCTTATGAACTCCCCGTCGGGAGAAACTCTCATGCGCGTGATAGTCCACGGCGGTGCGGGCGGGGTACCGGACGAGCCCGAGCCTCGGCAGGCGGTGCTCGACGAGGCGGCGGCGACGGGCGCGGCGACAACGGACCCGCTCGAGGCGGTCGAGTCCGCAGTGAGGGTCTTGGAAACGAGCCCGCGGTTCAACGCCGGCATCGGCGGGGCGGTCCAGTCCGACGGAGTCGTCCGCACTGATGCCGGTCTCATGACTTCGGATCGCGATATCGGTGCGGCCTGTTCGATGCCGGGCGTCGAGGCCGCGGTGTCGGTCGCCCGCGTCGTGGCGACGGAAACGCCCCACGTATTCGTCTCCGGCGAGCATGCGGTCGATCTAGCCGAGGCGTTCGGGGTCGAAACCGGCGCGGACCTGCTGACCGACGAGAAACGAAAGCGATACGAGGCGGAGAGCCCCCCGCAGGGGGGTCCCGGTGAACACCTGGAGTGGCTGGAGACACGGTTCGGCTCAGGCGACGACCGGGCGGGAGGAGCCGATCCGCCGGAACGAACGAGCGAGAAGGACGCCGCACCCGATCACGACACGGTCGGCGCGGTCGCGAGCGATGGCGAGTCGTTCGCCGCGGCGACGTCGACCGGCGGGCGGTCGTTCGCTCTGGCGGGCCGGGTGGGCGACGTTCCACAGGTCGGATCGGGGTTCTTCTGTACCGAGGCCGGCGGGGCGAGCGCGACGGGAGCCGGCGAGGACATCGTGCGGGTCACCCTCTCGCGGCGCGCGGTCGACCACCTCGCGGACGGACTCGACGCACAGGCGGCGGCCGATCGGGCGATCGACGAGTTCGAGGACCTGACGGGGTCGGGCGCGGGCGTCATCGTCCTCGGCGACGGGACGGCCGGGAGCGCGTTCAACACGGACGGGATGCAGACGAGCGTCGCATCCGAGTAATCCGCTTCGAAACACGCTCGTCTAGCGTGTCCTTAAGTGGCTGGACACGCGTCTCCGTTCCATGCCCGTGCCGTTCATCGGATCACTCGTCGCGTTCGTCATCGCCCTGCTCATCGGTGGGCTGGCCATCTACCTCAGTGCTCGGTTCGTCGTCGACGTCGACGACTACGGCCACGCGGTCATCACCGCAGTGCTCGGCGCGATCGGGTGGGCACTCACCGCGTGGATCCCGCTCATCGGTCCGCTCATCGCGCTTATCGTGTGGGTCTGGGTCATCAACTGGCGGTACCCCGGCGGCTGGAGGAAGGCTGCCGTCATCGGTGGCGTGGCGTGGCTCGCCGCCCTCATGATTCTCCTCGTCGTGAACGCCGTTCTCGGGCTCGGCGTCGGAGCGTTCGGGATACCCGGCGTCTAGCGCGGCGGCGACTCGCGTGAGCGGAGGGCCGGCCCCGATGACGGACTGGTCGCTCGTCCGTGCGTCTTCGTCTCGATCCGTGCCGGCACCCGGGAGCCGAGGATACAAATCCCACCGTCGCTTTGCGGGCGTATGGTTACCTTCCTCGCCGGAGGCACGGGAACGCCGAAGCTCCTCGACGGCGCGACCCGCGTCTTTCCCGCGACCGACGTCTCGGTCGTCGCCAACACCGGCGACGACGTCGAGCTCGGCGGCCATCTCGTCTGTCCGGACGTCGACACCGTGCTGTTCGCGGGCGGCGGCGTCCTCGACCGCGAGACGTGGTGGGGGATCGCCGACGACACGACGGCGACCCACGAGGAGCTGGGTCGGATCGCGGACGCGGCCGGCATCGAGCGTGGCCCGCGATATCTCGACGACGCGGTCCAGACCGCGGGCCGCGAGATCGCCCGGTGGAGACGCTTCTCGGGCGTCGCGGAGTTCATGGAGATCGGCGACCGCGACCGCGCCGTCCACCTGACGCGGACGAGCCTCCTCGACGAGGGGCACACGCTCACCGAGGTCACGCGAACGCTCTCGGACGCGTTCGCGCTCGACGTGGACCTCCTGCCGATGTCCAACGATCCGGTGGCGACGCTGATCCACACGGCCGACGGCGAGACGATCCACTTCCAGGAGTACTGGGTCGACCGCCGTGGTGGCCCGCCCGTCGACGATGTGGAGTTCCGCGGATCGGCGGACGCGGAGTCGACTGCTGCGGTTCGAGACGCCTTGGCCGACCCGGTCGTGATCGGCCCGTCGAACCCCGTGACGAGCATCGGTCCGATGCTGGCGGTTCCGGGGATCGAGGCCGCGCTCGCCGAGACCCCCGTGGTCGCGGTCTCACCGTTCGTCGGCGACGAGGTGTTCTCCGGGCCCGCCGCGACACTGATGGCCGGGGTCGGCCTCGAGCCGTCGACGGCGGGCGTCGTCGACGCGTATCCGTTCGCGGACGCGTTCGTCCTCGACGAGAACGACTCGACCGATCTCGACGACACGGACAGCGATCGCCACGTCGAGTACACGGACACGCGGATCGACGACGCTGCCGATGCCGAGCGCGTCGCCCGCGCGTGCGACAGGGCGCTGGAGGCGGTGTCGTGACTCGGTCCGTCGAGACGGACGGCCCCGTCCTCGTCGCCGCCAGCCTCAGCGGCGAGGCGGACGCGTCGTGGGCGCGGGCGGCTGCTCCGTACGTCGACTACGCGATCATGGGCGGGATCGCGCTCGACCCGGCGAGTCGGGCCGCCGCCCGCGATCTCGTCGAACGCGAGCGCGCCGAGTTCCTCCCCGACGACCCGACCGAGTGGATCGACCGCCAGCTCCACGCGCTCGAGGGCGTCTCGGTTCGCCTCGGCGTCAACGTCCGGAGCGCGACGGTCGATCCCGTTCGGGAGGCGGGGGTCGTCTGTGCCGACCACGACGCGATCTGCGAGATCAACGCCCACTGTCGCCAGCCGGAGCTCCGGGCGGCGGGATGCGGCGAGACGCTGCTGGCGGACGTCGACCGGCTGCGCGAGTACGTCGCCGCCGCGGCCGGGACGGGCGCGACGACGAGCGTGAAGGTCCGCGCGGAGGTCGCCGGCGTCGACCTCGCCGCCGTCGCCGTTGCCGTCGCGGAAGCCGGCGCGGACTGGATCCACGTCGACGCGATGGACTCGGAGCCCGCCATCGCCGACGTCTCGGAGGCGGTCTCCGGACACGGCCTCGATCTCGCGGTCGTCGCCAACAACGGGGTCAGGGACCGGGATACGGTCGCCGAGTACGTGGCGTACGGTGCGGACGCCGTGAGCGTCGGCCGGCCGAGCGACGACCCGCGGGTCCTCTCGCGGGTCGCCGAGGCGGTGGCCGAGTGGGGCGACGCGGACGCCGTCGATGACGATACCGAACGGGACCGTAACCGTCGATCCGAACGGGACCGTGACCGTCGATCCGAACGGGACCGCGATCGACGGGGGAAACGGGGGGTATCGTCGTGACCGTGTCTCGAACCCCCGTCGACGACGCGACCCTCGCGCTCCTTCTCGAGGTCGCGGGCACGCCGAAACCCGGGAACGTCGACCGTCACCGCGACCTCGACGATCTCCACTTCGAGGCGTTCCTCGGCGGTGCCGTCGGGGCTCGTGAGGGACTCGAACGGGCTACACGGGGTGGCGCGGTCGGCCACGCCTTCGAGCGCGCAGTCGCCGGGATGGCGGACCGCGCCGGGACCAATACCCAGTTCGGCTGCCTTCTGTTGCTCGTCCCCCTTCTCCGCGCGACCGCCGCCGCCGATCTCTCGCGATCGGGAGTCGATCGCGTGACTCGCGAGACGACCGTCGACGACGCGGTCGGGTTCTATCGGGCGTTCGAGCACGTCGACGTCGCGGTCGGGGATCCCCCCGCCGACATGGCCGAACTCGACGTCCGTCGCGGGAGCGACGCCGAACCGACGCTCCGCGACCGGATGCTCACGCTCCGGGACGTGATGGCGACGTCCGCGGACCCGGGGGACGATCGGGTCCCGGACCGCAACGCACAAGACTGGGTCGAGGGGTTCCCGCGGACGTTCCGGGCCGCGGGCTGGATCCGCGAGGACGAGGGTCCGATCGCCGACCGAGCCGCCCGCGCGTTCATCGGACTGCTCGCGAGCGAACCCGACACGCTGGTTGCGACGAGCCACGACCCGGAAACCGCTCGCGAGGCGAGCGGCCGGGCGGCCGAACTGGTGGCGGCTACCGATCCGAACGCTGAGTATCACTCGCCCGCTCGCGGGGTTCCCGGTGCCCACGCGGTCCACCGGATCGACCTCGATGCGGCGAGCGAGCTGGCCGACGCGTTCGTCGACGAGGGGATCAACCCGGGAACCACGGCCGACCTCACCTGTGCGGCGCTGTACGTCGCGCTTCGCCGGGGAGCGGGCATCCGGCCGGACTCGCGGCCCGAACCGGGGGTGGACCCGTGACGGATGTCGACTGGCCGGTCGAGCTTCGCGGCGTCACGGAGACTATCGTCGCGACGCTCGGGCCGAACGATCGATGGAACATGGCCGCTCTCGGGGTTCACGCGCCGGATCCGGACGCTGGCGATCCCCGACCGGGCGATGACGATCCCCGAGAGCCCGTCACTGCTCGAACCTACGGACGCACCCGAACGTGTCGGAACTTCAGCGAGCGGGGCGGCGGCGTCGTTCAGTTCACCGTCGATCCACGGGAGTTCGTCGACGCGGCGCTCACGATCCGTGAGGAGGCCGATCCGGTGTTGCCCAACGCGGACGCGTGGGTCGAGGTCCGCGCGGAAACGATCGACCGCGAGGACCGGGACGGGACCACCGTCCGGACGTGGGGGTTGCGCCCCGTCGAGAGCACCGTCCGGAGCGAGCGGGTACCGACCGTGAACCGTGGCTTCGGAGCCGTCGTCGACGCGACGGTTGCCGCCTCTCGACTGGACGTGCCCGCCTATGAGACGTCGGAGCTGCTCGATCGACTCCGGTACTTCGCCGACGTCGTCGGTCGCTGTGGCGGCCCGGCCGAACGCGAGGCGTTCGCGCGGATCGACTCGGCAACCGACTGGCGTGCACTGGACGGCAGGACCGACTCGGAGACGTGACCGTTACCCGCTTTGCGGCCGCTCGCACGGGAACGAACCCTTTTAGTCCGCGCCGCCGGTAGCGGTCGACATGGCCATCAAACCCAAGTACATCAAACAGCTCGCGAACGTCCTGTTGGAGCAGTACCCGCAGTCGTTCAACACTGACTTCGAGACGAACAAGGAGAGCGTCTCCACACTGACGACCGTCGAGTCGAAGGGAGTTCGAAACCGGATCGCCGGATACATAACACAAAAAAAGGCGCAGGCGGCTGCCCCGGCCTGAGCGGTTCCGTTCGAGACGCCGTCGAATGAACCGGTGAGCCGGCCGACCGACCGGCAGACTGTGGCTCCGTTCGCTTTCGCCCGGGACTTTATCACTCATGCCGCGGCCACCTCGCCGGGATGGACGCGTTGGTTCGTCCGGTGCTGGATCCGACGTTCGCAGCGGCGGCCCTCGCGTTCCTGTTCGGGGGTGCGGCACTCGGTGCGGTCAGCGGGCTCGTCCCCGGGCTTCACGCCAACAACTTCGCACTGTTACTCGCAGGAGTCGCCCCCTCCGTTCCCGCTGACCCGCTGCTCGTCGGTGTCGCCATGCTCGGGGCGGGGGTCGTCCACTCGTTTCTCGATATCGTCCCTGCGCTCGCGCTCGGGGTGCCGGATGCCGCGACCGCGGTCGCCGCCCTGCCAGGCCATCGACTGGTCGTCGCGGGACGGGGACGGGAGGCGCTCCGCGTGTCGGCCGTGGGATCCGGCATCGCCGTCGCGCTGGCGGTGCCGCTCGCGGTGCCGATCACGTGGCTCATGGTTCGAGGCTATCCCACGGTTCGATCCCAGCTACCGCTGCTTCTCGGCGGTGTCGTCGTCTTCCTCGTCGTCACGGAGTCGTCGAACCGATCGGCCGTCGGCGGGCTGTGTGCCTTCCTCGCGAGCGCCGCGCTCGGCGCGGCGACCCTCGACGTCGACCCCGCCGCCCCGCTCGACGCGGGCGGTGTGCTCGCGCCGCTTTTCACGGGGCTGTTCGGCGCGCCGGTTCTGATCGACGCGCTGGGAGGCGAGGGGGTACCACCGCAGTCGGACGCGCGGATCACGATGGGGAAGCGCGACTTGGGCGTCAGCGCGACCGCAGGATCGTTTGCGGGCGCGATCGTCGGCTACGTTCCCGGGGTCTCGGCGGCGATCGCGGCCGTGGCGGCGTTGCCAGCCGTTCCCCGGAGCGAAGCCGACCGCGGATTCATCGTCGCCACGAGCGGGGCCAATACGGCAAACACGGTGTTCGCGTTGTTCGCGCTCGCCGCGCTCGGCACGCCACGAACGGGTGTCACGGTCGCCATAGAGGAGGCGGGCGTTCCGCTCGCGATGCCGGTGCTTCTCGGTACAGTTGGGATCGCTGCAGTCTGTGGGTTCACCCTCGTACTCCTGGTCGGGGATACGTACCTTCGAGTCGTCGGGAACGCCGACTACACTCGCCTGTCCATCGCCGTGTTGGCACTGCTCCTCGGCGTCTCGTTCGCGTTCGCGGGAACGTTCGGCGTCGGCGTCTTCGTCGTCGCCACCGTGTTGGGTCTCGTTCCACCCCGTCTCGGCGCGCGGCGCGTGCATCTGATGGGTGTGTTGATCGGTCCGTTGATGCTCTCGTGAGTGGAGATCCCGATCCGTGCCGAGTCACGTTCCGACCGGTGACGACGCGACCGACACGACCCGGGACGGGGACCGAGGGCAAAGAACAACCGTTAAACGTCACGCGCTGGTCCGAAGAGGTATGAGCGAAACCGAACGCCGGAGCGCACAGCAGTGTGTCTCCTGTGGCATCCAGGTGTCCGGCATGAGCGCCGCGCGATTCGCCTGCCCGGACTGTGGTGCAACGATCCACCGATGCGCGAAGTGCCGGAAACAGAGCAACCTCTACGAGTGCCACGACTGTGGCTTCCGAGGACCCTGACCATGGGAGACGTCGCCGCCAAGATCAAGGTCATGCCGAACAGTCCGGACGTCGACCTGGACGACCTACAGGACAAGCTCGAGGAGTCGCTCCCGCAAGGAGCGAGGATCCGTGGTTTCGAACGCGACGACGTCGCGTTCGGGCTCGTCGCGCTCCTCCCCACCGTCATCGTCCCTGACGGCGCTGGCGGCACCGAAGCGGTCGAGGAAGCGTTTTCGGGCGTGGACGACGTCGAGTCCGTCGCCGTCGAGAACGTCGGCCGTCTGTGAACCACCCCGGGGCCACACCTCGAGGCGTCGCCTCGTCGACTGTCACACCGCCGGCACGACGTTTTCGATCACCGGGAGTTTAAATCGGTTCCACGCCAACCACGCCTCATGCGTGGGCTTCGAATCGGAACCGTGGTCGGCATCCCGGTCCGCCTCAACTGGACGTTTCTGATCGTGTTGCCGCTGTTCGCGTATCTCATCGGCTCCGAAGTCACGTCGATCGCCGAGGTCATGAACGAGACGATGGCGGCGGGTATCGATCCCGCCGCGCTGACGACCGGGGTGACGCCGTGGCTGCTCGGGCTTGCGGCGGGGATCGGACTGTTCGGCGGGGTGCTGCTCCACGAGTTCGGCCATTCGCTCGTGGCGATGCGATACGGCTACGAGATCGAGTCGATCACGCTGTGGCTGCTCGGCGGTCTCGCGAGCTTTACCGAGTTCCCCGAGGACTGGAAACACGAGTTCTGGATCGCGGTTGCGGGGCCGATCGTCAGCCTCGCAGTCGGATTAGTCTGTTACGGGGTGTTCTTTTTCGCCCCGACTGGCTCGAACGCGGTGTTGTTCGTGTTCGGCTACCTCGCGCTGTTGAACGTCGTGTTAGCCGTGTTCAACATGCTTCCCGCGTTCCCGATGGACGGGGGACGGGTGCTTCGAGCGCTCATGGCCCGGACTCGCCCACACGCCCAAGCGACCCAGCAGGCGGCCGCGATCGGCAAGACGTTCGCGTTCCTGATGGGGATCGTCGGACTGTTGACCTTCCAGCTGCTCCTCATCCTTCTCGCCTTCTTCATCTACATCGCCGCCTCCGGCGAGGCACAACAGACGGTTCTGAAGGCGACGTTCGAGGACGTCACCGTCGCCGACGTGATGACCCGCCGGGAGGATCTTCACACGGTCGCCGCCGACGCCTCCGTGGCCGATCTGATGGATCGGATGTTCGAGGAGCGTCACACTGGCTACCCGGTCATGGACCGAAACGAGCTCGTGGGCATGGTAACCCTTGAGGACGCCCGTAACGTTCGGGAAGTCGAGCGCGATGCCTATCGTGTCGAGGACGTGATGGCGACCGACATCGCCTCGGTGACGGCCGATACGGACGCGATGACCGCCCTCCAATCCATGCAACGGCACGACGTCGGCCGGCTCCCCGTTCTCGACGCCGACGGCGAGCTGGTCGGTCTCATCTCGCGGTCCGATCTGATGACGGCGTTTAACATCATCCAGACTGGCGGGACGCCGAGGGTCATCAGCGGTCGACGGCTGGGTAACGACCGACCCCTCTCGTGAGAAACTGACGGAGCGCGTCGGTTCCGGACGCCGCTGACGTCTCAGGTCACTCCGCTTGTTCCGGGAGTTCGGCACCCGTACACACCGCGTTCCCGTCTCCGGTCGACCTCACCGTCGACAGTCGGTCGAGCGCGTCCACCATCGCGACGACGCTGGCCCGGGTGATGTCGGCGTCCGAGGCGGAGACGGAGACTGACCGATCCCCACGAGAGAGGTCGACCGCGACGGTGACGACGGCATCGGTTCCGCCGGTGATCGCGTCGACGTGATACGAGTCGAGCTCGAACGTGACTCCCTCGGATCGGTCCCCGCCGTCAGCACCCGCCTCGAGCGCCGTCCGGACGGCCTCCAACCCGGCATCGACCGGCCCGGACCCCGTGCCCGAGGCGACGTGCTCCTCGTCGCCGACGCGGAGGCGGACGGAGGCGGTCGGGAGGTTACCGCCGGAGGTCGCCGACAGGTCCACCAGCTCGACGTGGCGGTCCCGCTCGCGTCCCTGCACGTCCTCCGCCATCGCGAGCAGATCGGCGTCGGTGACTCGCTTGCCGCGGTCACCCAGCTCTTTCACCCGCGAGACGACCTCGCTCAGTTCCGATTCGTCGACGTCGATCTCGTGTTCGGCGAGTGCGGCCGCGACGCCCGCACGGCCGGCGTGTTTGCCCAACACCAGCCGGCGTTCTCGCCCCACCGTCTCGGGCGGGTACGGCTCGTACATCGCCCCGTCCTTCAGCGTTCCGTCGGTGTGGATCCCGGACTCGTGGGCGAAGGCGTTCGCCCCGCAGACGGCCTTGTTCGGGGGGAGTACGACTCCGGTGACGTCCGCGACACGCCGGCAGAGCCGGTAGAGCCGCTCGATCTCGATCGTATCGACGTCGTAACACCGGTCGAGCGCGATGGCGACCTCCTCGATGGCGACGTTGCCGGCGCGCTCGCCGATGCCCGTGACGGTGCCGTGGACCGTGTCCGCACCGGCTTTCAGGCCGGCGTGAACGTTCGTCAGTCCGAACCCGAGGTCGTCGTGAGTGTGGAGGCTCGTCGGACCCAGATCGGCGAGTCGGGAGACGATCTCGGCGGTGTGTTCGGGACCGGCCGCGCCGACGGTGTCACAGTAGCAGACGCGGTCCGCACCCGCGTCGAGGCCCGCACCCATGAGCCGTTCGAGATAGTCGAGGTCGGCCCGCGACCCGTCCTCGCCGAGCACCTCGACCCAGAGGTCGTGATCGGTGGCGTACTCGACGAGCTCGACGGTGGTCTCGACGACCGCCTCTCGACTCGATCCGACCTTGGTCTCGACGTGTCTATCGGAGGCCGGTACGACGAGGTTCACGCCGTCGACACCACAGTCGAGCGCGTGATCGATGTCGCTTCGAACGCCGCGGGCGAAGCTCGTGACGGTCGCGTCGAGCCCCTCGTCGGCGACCCGTCGGATCCCCTCGCGCTCGCCCGCCGAGGTGCACGCCGAGCCCGCCTCTATCACGTGGACGCCGGCGTCGTCGAGCTCGCGGGCGATCTCGAGTTTATCCGCCGGGGTGAGCGAGACGCCCGGCATCTGTTCGCCATCGCGCAGCGTCGTGTCCAGCAGCTGTACCTCTTCGAGGTGGGTGAGTGGGTTCAAAAGGGTCTCCGTGTCGGTATCGGTGGGATCGACGTCGTCGCTGGACGGTCGATCCCGGCTGTCTGACGGGTCGTTACGTTCGGCGAATTTCGCGGCCAGCCGCCGTGAGGCGACTTGCTCTATCCTCCGAACGACTACGATCGCTTCGTGTCATTCGTAGACGTGCTGACGGTTCACAGACGTATAAATCGACGGGTCGCGTCAGCTTTGACCGACCGATCGTCACCGTCCGGCAGCGAACCACACCGAACCGTCACCATCCGGCAGCGAACCACACCGAACCGTCACCATCCGGCAGCGAACCACACCGATCCATCACTGACCTCCCGGGGTCGCCGGCAACGGCGGAACCCACCACAGCGGATATGCTCCGCCGGGTCCGATCCCGAAGCATGTCGACTCGTCACATCGATGCGGCCACCGCCACGGTCGTGGCCGTCGTCATCTGGACGCTCGGACGTACGCGAGGGATCCCGCCGCGAGCGTTGCTGGCTCCCGGCCCGTTTCTCGCTGGAGCGGTCGGCGCGGTCGCGATAGAGATCGGGTTCGCCAGCCGGCCGGAGCGAGCGCGGCGGCTGTGGCGACGCCCGTCCGTTCGGTTCGGATCGCCGCTCGCGCTGATCGGGGCGGTTGCGGTCGCGGGATCCGAACGGGTCGGGTCGCCCGGCTCCCGATCGGGCGCCGCCGCACCCTTTGCCGTCGCGTTCGGCGGGCTCGCCGGCTACGCGCTGCTGCTTCTCGGCGTGGTCTCGGGGGTCCTTCCGGAGCCGGCGGACTGGTTCGACTCGGACCGGGAGTAGCGTTATATCGGCGCCGTGAGGACGTCACCGTATGCGGACCGTCGCCATCGACGACGTCGACGTCGTCACCAACCCGATGGGCGTTCACGACCTTCGAAAGCCGGTGTCGCGAGCGCTTGGAACCGAACACGTCGCCATGAACTACTTCGAGCTCGCCCCCGGCGACGCTTTCGCCGGCGGGCTACACACCCACGAGGACCAGGAGGAAGTGTTCTACGTGCTCTCGGGAACCGCCACGTTCGAGGTCGGCCGGGAACGGGAGCGCGTCGACGTCGGCCCCGGCGAGCTGATCCGGTTCGCGCCGGGAGAGTTCCAGTCCGGATTCGTCCGGGAGAACGCCGACGAGGAGGTGGTCGCGTGGGCGTTCGGCGCGCCGGGCGCTCGCCACGACTGGGACGCGATCCGGTCGATCGCGACCTGCCGGAGCTGCGGCGGGGAGCGAGTCCACGGGACCGAACTCACTGACGACGGACGGTTTCGATTCACCTGTCTGGAGTGTGGGACCTCGTTCTCGCCGTGAACCGGGAGTGGTTCGGAACGGCCCCGTACCGAACCCCCTTCACTCGAGCAGCGACCGGATGGACCGCCGGCCGGTACCACACGTTTCACGATACTCACAGGCCGAACAGCGGTCGTCATCGACGCGCGCCGGGGGACCGTCGATGGCGCGGGCGGCCCGGAGCGCCCGCCGGTAGGCCGCCTTCCGGCGCGTCGTGAGTCGCACCGTCCGGACGACGCCGACCGCCGGGTACTCGACGAGTACGCGGTCGACGCAGCGCTCGCGCTCCCACGAGAGCGCCTTGGCGGCGGCGACCGCGCGAACGGACTGTGGTCCCCAAACGCCGTTTTCGGGCGGTTCCCCCGGCGAGCAGAGTACTGGCACGGGAGGATCCCCGTCGATGCCCGCGAGCAGCTTGTGTACGATCCCGTGACAGTCGCGACCGGCGAGGAACGCGCGTTCCTCGCCCGGATCGACGAGCCGGTCGTACTCCTCGCGATTCCGGAGTCGTGTCAGGTTCCGGCGATACGCGGCCGGCGAGCGGTGGATCGGGAGTCGCCGGAGCGTCGCGTCGGGCGCGTCGACCAGCTCGGGATAGCGGAACGCTAGATCGATCCGCTCGCGAGCCGACTCGGGAACGGCACGGTCGTCCTCCTGTCGCCGGTAGTACAGCTGGCGCGGACAGTACGCGGCGGCGGCGAGATCGCTGAACGGGATCACGTGCCGTCGTGGGCGCGGGTTCGTATATGAACGGTCGGACGGAAGCGAACGGGATCGGACGACGGCGCGGCGTCGAGGCTACCTCGCGGGCGATTCAGTGGACTCACATATCGCCGACGGTGACGTCTTGGCTACTTATATACCGCTGACCGCGACGTCCTGGCCACATATATGCCGCCGACGGCGGCATCGTGGATCGTCGGGATCGGTCCGTCCGCTTCGACCGCTCAGGGGTTAGAAGGATACGTCGGTTTCGATGTCCTCCGTCGCCTCTCGAAGGCCGTCCTCGCGGGCCGTGGCGGCGTGTGATCCCTCGATATCCGCGTCGGTAAGCAGTGCCCGGAACTCGTCGCGGAACCGATCGTTCGCCCGGGTCGAGGCGAGGTCCGCCCGGGCGACCGGGGCGTACTGTTCGACGAGGTCGGGGGCGACGTCGAGCTCGGCTGCCAGCTCGTCGAGTTCGCGACCCGCGGCGATCGCCTGTTTCAACGCCGCGTACTCGAAGGGCGTATCGCGGTCGTCATCGTCGACGAGATGGAGATCGAACCGCGCCTTACGGATCGTGTCGGGGGCGATGGTACCCGTCCCGTCCGCGACGTCTGTGGCCATCGTCGCGTCGGCCTCGCCGTCGAAGAACCCGCGGACGACACGACGACACGCCTCGTCGTCGAGTCCGGACTCGAAACCGTACCGGTCGCGCATCGCTGCGACGAGCTCGGCGACGCGGGCGGCAACCGCGTCGTCGTCGCGGTCGGTGAGGCTACCCGGCGACTCCTCCTGGTGGTCGGTCACCGTCTCGGCTCCCGTCGTATCGACGAAGAGCTCCCGGAGGTCCTCGGTTTTCTCGTCCATGTCCCGTGAACGTAAGCCGTGCGGCTGAAAAAACGTGTCGTCGACGCCGTCCGTCCATCACAATTCGTAAACCGATAGTTCCAAGTTGGTTTACGAGCCATCGGGATCCATGTCGATACGAACGGAGTCAGTCGATCTCGTCGGCAACGAGGCGGCGACCAATCTCGCACGAGCTGCGTTGTTCGCGGCGCTCGTCGGCGCGTTCGCGTACGTCTCGTTTCCGCACCCGTTCTCACCGTCCCCGATCACCCTGCAAGTGCTCGGCGTGTTCCTCGCGGGGATATTCCTCGGCCCGCTGTGGGGGAGCGGTGCGCTCATGCTGTACCTCACCGCCGGGGCGCTCGGCGCGCCCGTGTTCTCGGCAGGCACCGGTGGGCTCGGAGTACTGCTGGCCGAGCCGACACTCGGCTATCTCTGGTCGTACCCGATCGCCGCGGCGGTCGTCGGGTATCTCGTTCACGGTGGCGGCTCGCTTCGTGACCACGGATCGCTCGCCGACATCGGCGTCTCGCGACTCGTCGGCGCGATGCTCGCCGGCACCGCCGTGATCTACGCCTTCGGCGTCGTCGGGATGGCGGTCGTCCTCGATCTCACGCTCGTCGAAGCGTTCCTCACGGGTGCGGCTGCGTTCCTGCCGTTCGAGGCCGCGAAGATCGCCGCCGCGATCGGTATCGTTCGCTCCGACGCCATCACCGCCACCTGAGCGCCATGATCGAGACCGACGGCGTCGTCCACGCGTACGCTACCGATGGCGGGAGCGAGTCGACCGTGGCGGTCGACGACGTCACCCTCACCATCCCTGACGGCGAGTGTCTCGTCATCGCGGGCGCGAACGGCTCCGGAAAGACGACGCTCGTGCGAACGTTCAACGGCCTCGTGCGTCCCGACACGGGGACGGTACGGGTCAACCGAACGCCCGTCGAGTCGGACCTCGTTGCGGCGCGGTCCGCCGTCGGCATGGTGTTTCAGGACCCCCGTGACCAGATCGTCGCCGCGACCGTGGGTGGTGACGTGGCGTTCGGACCGGAGAACCTCGGTCACCCGCACGCGGAGATCGACCGACTGGTCGACGAGGCGCTCGACGCGGTCAACCTGGCCGGGCGCGAGGACGACCGGATCGAGTCGCTCTCGGGCGGCGAGCGCGAGCGCGTCGCGATCGCTGGCGCGCTCGCGATGCAACCGGATCATCTCGTGCTCGACGAGCCCTTCACGGGACTCGACGAACCGGCTCGTCGCGCCGTTCTCGACCGGCTCCACGCGCTCCGTCGCGAGGGTACCTCGGTGATCGTCGTCACCCACGACCTCCGTGACGTGTTCGACCTCACGGATCGGATCGTCGGGCTCGTTGACGGTCGCATCGCGGTCGACGCATCGCCGACCGAGGCGGTGTCGCGACTCCCGGAGATCGGCGTGCGCGTGCCAGCCGAGAGCGACCGATGACGCTGTCGTACGTCCCCGACGACTCGTTCGTCCATCGGCTCGATCCCCGATCGAAACTGTTCGTCCAGATCGCGTTCGCGGCAGTCGCGTACGCCTATACCACGCCGAAAGGCCTCGCCGTCCTGACCGTCGGTGCCGCCGGCTGTCTGTGGCTCACAGGGGGGAGTCCGTCCGATCTGTGGGCGTATCGGTTCGCGTTTCCCTTCCTGCTCGTCGCTCCGTTCGTTGCCGGCGCGACGCTCGGAACGCCGTGGTTCCGAGTCGATCGGGCGGTCGACACCGGGCTCGCAGGGTATCGCGTTCTGCTCGTCCTGGTCGTCGCCGCGGCGTACGTCCGGTCGACGCCGGTGCGGGAGTCGCGCGCGGCGATCCAACGAACCGTGCCGGGAAAGCCTGGACAGTTCCTCGGCGTCGGGGTCGCGCTCGTGTTCCGGTTCCTCCCGCTGTTGAAACGCGACCTGCTCGCAACGCGCGAGGCGGTTCACGCGCGAGCTGGGGGGTCGCTGCCGCTTCGCGACCGGTTCCGGATCATCGCCGTCGGCGGGATCAACCGTGCGTTCGGCCGCGCCGACCGGCTCGGGACCGCCCTCAACGCCCGGTGTTTCGCGTGGAACCCGACGCTCCCGCGGCTCTCGTTCACCCGGGCCGACTACGCGGTGACGTCACTCGGGGTGGGCCTGCTCGCGATCGCGACCGTGAGCGTCCTGTGAGCGGGTCCACTCACGACTCCCGGGAGCGACGCTACTCCAGCCGCCGCCGGCGGCTTTGATTCGACCGGAGGTCCCGACGGAGCCCCCTGGTCACGGACGTGATCGGGACGGACACGACGACGACGACTGCCAACAGAACCAGGACCGGAACCGAAGGGAGCAGCGGCACCACCGTGTCGACCGAGAGACCGGCCTCGGCCGCGAGCAGCGTGGCGTCGACATCGTTGCCCACGACGAACAGCACAACGACGGCAAAATAGACGAACGCGATCCACATCGCGGTTCGGATCGGTCGGGTGACGAGTCTGTGGACGTGGTAGCGGAGGGATGCGGCGACCACGTCCGGATGCCGAACCGCACGGCGAAGCAGGGTGCGAGGGGAGCGACGCATGAGCATCACATACACTGACGACTATATCAGTGTACCTGCCACGGCACGTGAGACCCGGACTGCTCCTCGCTGCGAACGGGCCCGCGTGGACGGAGGACTGATCGTCCGCTTGCGGCCGTGGCAAGTTTTAACCCGAAGCTACCCACCTGATCGATCATGACTCCGCTGCAGGCGGCGACCCGAGAGACGTTCTGGACCATCGGTCCGATCGGGAAAGCCGCCTTCTACTGGCTCGCCGCGGTCGCGATCCTCGTGTTCCTCTACGGCGTGTACGCCCGGTTCGCGGCGTACGCTCAGGGACGTTCGGACCCACAGGATCGGCTGTCGAACCTCCCCGCCCGAACGGTCGCCGCGACGAGGACGGTCATGTCCAACGAGAACCAGTTCGACGGTGACCTGTACGCCGGGATCATGCACACGTTCGTGCTGTGGGGCTTCCTCGTCCTCGTGGTGGCGACCGCCATCCTCGGGTTCGACATCGACGTGTACCGGCCCCTCGCCGGCGAGTCGTTCTGGGTCGGTGACTTCTATCTTGCCTATCAGTTCACGGTCGACGCCTTCGGCCTGCTGTTCGTCGTCGGCGTCGGGATGGCCATCTACAAGCGATACCGGAACCGAGAGGGGCGGCTGTGGGGCAAACACACCTCCTTGGAGGACGACGCGTTCGTCTGGACGCTCTTCCTGCTCGGCATCGGTGGGTTCCTCGTTCAGGCGATCGGGATCGTCGGTCAGCCGGAGCGCGCCGGCGAAACCGTCTCGTTCGTCGGGATGGCGATGGCGAACACGTTCCAGTGGGCCGGACTGACGCAGGCCGGTGCGGAGGCCGCCTACGGCGTGATCTGGTGGCACCACTCGCTTCTCGCGTTCGCGTTCATCGCGTGGATCCCGTACGCCAAACCGTTCCACATGATCTCCTCGTTCGCGAACGTCGTCGCACGAGACGAGCGGGCGGGTGCGCGGCTTCCGAACGTCCCCGCCGACCTCGATCACACGAACGCCGAGTCGATCGAGGACTTCACGTGGAAGGAGCTCATGGACGGCGACGCCTGTACGAAATGCGGCCGGTGTACCTCGGCGTGTCCGGCCGACACGGTCGGCCGGAACCTCGACCCGCGCGACGTGATCCTCGATCTCAAGGCGTATCGCGAGTCCGTCAGCGACGACCCGGTGGTCGGCCGCACCGATCGAATGGCGACGGACGGCGGAACGGTCCCCATCGTCGCCGACGAGGGCGGCGTGATCGCCGCGGAGTCGATGGAGTCGTGTCTGTCCTGTATGGCGTGTATGGACGCCTGCCCGGTCGACATCGAACACCTCACCACGTTCACTAAGATGAACCGCCAGCTGGTCGACGAGGGGGCTGTCGACTCGCATCTCCAGGACGTGTTCCAGGACGTGATGCGGTCTGGGAACACGTTCGGGGAATCGCAGGCCGCCCGTGCGGACTGGGCCGACGAGCTCGACTTCGAGATCGACGATGCCCGGGAGACCGAAGTCGAGTACCTCTGGTACGTCGGCGACTATCCGAGCTTCGACGATCGGAACGAGACGGTCGCGCGTGCGCTCGCTCGCCTGTTCGAGGCGGCCGACGTCGAGTTCGGGATCCTCTTCGACGACGAGAAAACCGACGGCAACGACATCCGTCGGGTCGGCGAGGAGTTCCTCTATCTCGAGCTCGCGGGTCACCACGTCGAGACGTTCGCGGACTGTGAGTTCGAGTCGATCGTCTGTACGGACCCACACTCGTACAACACGATGAAACACGAGTATCCCGAGGTCGACTTCGCCGAGTTCGCCGACGACCCGATGATGCCGTTCGACCGGGAGGAGCCGTGGAACCCCGACGGGGAGATCGACGTGCTCCACTGGACGCAGGTGGTCGAGACCCTCGTGGAGGAGCGTCGTCTCGGTCTCGACGGTGACGAGCTGGACTACACGGTTACGTATCACGACCCCTGTCACCTCGGGCGATACAACGACGAGTACGAGGCACCTCGCGAGTTGATCCGGGCGACCGGTGCCGAGCTCCACGAGATGCCTCGCTCCCGCGAGCGCTCCTTCTGTTGTGGCGGCGGCGGTGGTGGTCTCTGGACCGAACACGACGAGGAGGTGAAGCCGAGCGAGGAGCGCCTGCGAGAGGCCGTGGAGGACACCGCCGTGGGAGACGCGGTCGAGAAGTTCGTCGTCGCCTGCCCGATGTGTACGACGATGTTCGAGGACGGGCGGAAGACGGGTGGGTTCGAGGACGCAGTCGAGATCGTCGACGTCGCGGAGCTGCTGATCGAGGCGGTGGGGGCGAAACCCGAGTGACTCGCGTCCGCACCGATCAGGTGCCGGTTCCGGACGGTTCGACCGAAGCGGAGAGACGGCGGAGCAGCGCGCGGCCGGCCGCACGGTCGCGAACGGGTGCGTCACCGAGATAGTCGACGAGCGCCTCCCGGAGCAGCGCCGTCTCCTCGTCGTCGAGGGGTTCGTCGCGTTCGATGCTACGAAGAGGGCGTCCATGGGGCGGTGTCTCGGCGGTATCGACACGGGCGGCGTCCGCGTCGATCGAGGCGACCATGTCGGTCTCGTCGGCAACGAACCGTTCGCATGCGGCAAGCAGCGCCGCATGCGCCACCCATGCCTCCTCGCGGCTGAACGTGAGAGCGTCGGAGGCGTCGTCTCTCGGAGGGGTCATTCAACTGGGTTCTCCATGGGGAGGGTGTTAAAAGTATGCGTCAGTGACCCACGACGGCTGCCGTCGATCGCCGCCTCGTTCCTCCGTGAGACTCGGTCGCGTTCACCCGGCTTTTAGTGTTCACTCGTCGGAAGGGCATACATGACACCCAATGACCCCCTGGTGGGTATCGGCATCGCCGTCGTCGTCCTCCTCGTGATCGTGATAGCCGTACGGCGGCTTCGCGGACCGTCCGCGGAGGCCCGGCAGTCGAAGCGTGCCCACGAGGCGGCACAGGCGCGAGAGCCGCCGGTGGCCATCGGCGAGACGTACGAGTTCGGTGTCACCGAGCTCACCGATCACCACTCCGGCGAGGAGGTCGCCGTCGGCAAGGTCGAAGGGTTCGTCGTCTTCACCGAGGACGTCCCGAATGACGTCGGCACGGGAGACGTGATCCGCGCGAAAGTCCTCTCGTTCAACGAGGGTCGGACGTCGGCGGACGCGACGTTCGTGACGAAGGCGTGACCGGTGTGTTCCCGGATCGACGGGGCGTACCCGGAACACCTCCACCCCGAGCATGAGGTTCATAGGTGATGCCGACGAAGGAGTCTCGTAATGGCTCAGGCCGGGAATCAGGATCTCACGGAGCGGTTCATTCAGTTCTACCGCAACTACTACCGCGAGGAGATCGGCACCCTCGCACAGAACTACCCCAACGAACAGCGGTCGCTATACGTCGATTACGACGATCTGTACCAGTTCGATCGCGACCTCGCGGAGGACTTTCGCACGAAACCGGACCAGATGCGCGAGTACGCCGAGGAGGCGCTGCGACTGTACGATCTCCCCGCGGACGTCAGTCTCGGTCGGGCACACGTCCGTATCGAGAACCTCCCGGAGAGCATCGACATTCGGGGTATTCGGGTCCACGACGACCACATCGGCAAGCTCGTTTCCGTCCAGGGGATCGTCCGGAAGGCGACCGACGTCCGCCCGAAGGTGACCGAGGCCGCCTTCGAGTGCCAGCGCTGCGGAACGATGACGTACATCCCGCAGAGCGACGGCGGCTTCCAGGAGCCCCACGAGTGTCAGGGCTGTGAACGACAGGGGCCCTTCCGTGTCAACTTCGATCAGTCCGAGTTCATCGACTCTCAGAAGCTCCGGATCCAGGAGTCGCCCGAAGGACTGCGCGGCGGCGAGACGCCGCAGTCGCTCGACGTCGACATCGTCGATGACATCACCGGAAAGGTGAGCCCCGGCGACCACGTCACCTGCGTCGGCGTCCTCCACATCGAGCAGGTCGAACAGGGCAACGAGAAGTCCGCCATCTTCGATCTGTACATGGACGGCGTCGCCATCGGCATCGAGGACGAGGAGTTCGAGGACATGGACATTACCGACGAGGACCGCCGCCAGATCGTCGAGCTCTCCAACCGCGACGATATCTACGAGGCGATGGTCGGCTCCATCGCGCCCGCCATCTACGGCTACGAGGAGGAGAAGCTCGCGATGATCCTCCAGCTGTTCTCGGGCGTCACCAAACACCTCCCCGACGGCTCGCGGATCCGCGGGGACCTCCATATGCTCCTGATCGGGGATCCGGGTACCGGAAAGAGCCAAATGATTTCATACATTCGACACATCGCACCGCGCTCAGTCTACACCTCCGGGAAGGGGTCGTCGTCGGCGGGGTTGTGTGTTACCGGAGACACCAAGATCCACACTACTGATGGATTTGTTCCGATTCGTGAGATCGCAACCGAGTATCACCCGAACCCAGTAGAAGAGAACACGGCGATCAGAGCGGCACACGAACTCTATACCTTCGACCGCGAGGCGGGTGCGATCGACAGTGTCGACAGCTCTCACGTGTGGCGGATGCCCGAGAAACCCTGCCGGCGAATCGAAACGGCCCATGGAAAGGGACTGGAAGCGTCGGTAAACACGCCGGTTCTAGCGTGTACCAGAGACGGGATCGAATGGCGCGAAATATCGGACGTGAGCGCCGGGGATCACATAGCCGTGCCGAAGTACGGTAATATCAACCGCTCATCGCCGTCGATCAGAGAGTTCGTCGAATTCACGGAGGAGAAGATCAAACCGACAGACGAGTCAGTCGAACTCCTCCGGACACGACTTCGAGAGGAGTTCGGAACGTTGCGTGACGCTGCGGCGTCGCTGGATCTCACGGAGGACTTCGTTTACGATTCGCTATCGAACCGTCATCTGCCCCTCGATCGGTTGTGCCGAATCCTCGATGCGATAGACATCGAGTTACACGAGATCGACGTGGAACGTGCGATGCTCCGACACGGCGATGGAATCTCCATTCCCGGTCAGTTCGATGCGGACCTGATGTACCTCATCGGCCTCGTGTTTGGCGACGGAGACGTGATGGTCTCGCGCCGCGGAGGGAATCGTGGCCAGGTGCGAATCTCGAACGGCGACGAGGAGTTGCTGGAACGCGCGGCGGACATCTTTGAGAAAAAGTTTGACAAGTCCGTCGACATCGAATATCAGGATGAACGCGTCCCCTGCATCAGACTCCACAGTGCAACCGTTGCCCGATTCTTTAGCAACGTTGGCGTCGAATCTCCGAAAGATGACATCGCGCTCGACCCGCGTCTCACGACTGCGGAACACGCGGACGCGTTCCTTCAGGGGTTGTTCGACGCCGACGGAGCCGTTTGCGGTCGTACCGACGGAGGGTCCAGCGTCCAGTTCTCGACGGTCTGTGACGAACTCGCCGAACAAGTCCAATTGATGCTGGAAACCTATGGGGTCCGCTCCCGGATCCGTGAATGGGATCGTCGAGGGACCTACGAACGTGCCGACGGTCACGAGATCGAATCTACGTCGATCCAGACGCATCTCGCAATTTACGGGAAAGAACTCGACTCGTTCGCCGATCGTATCGGGTTCCGATCGACGAACAAGTCCGTCACCCTCGACGAAATTGTCGGCGACACGACTCGGCGTGGCGAGAAGTTACCGATCGGAAATACACTTGCCCGCGCAGATGGAGGCGCCAAACGGTACTGGCAGAACCTCAACCGTGGGGACAATCCGAGCCGTGAACGTACGCGGGCAATGCTCGATGACCTCGACCTCGGCGATGTCGAAGCCGCCGTAAAAGACGTCGCCGATGCGGACCTCGTCTGGGACGAGGTCATCTCTGCCGAAGACACGGGAGATAAGGAGGTGTTCGACCTCACGGTTCCGGACACTCACAACTTCATCGGGAACGGACTCGTGACGCACAACACCGCCGCAGCCGTACGCGACGACTTCGGCGACGGCCAGCAGTGGACGCTCGAGGCCGGTGCACTGGTGCTCGCCGACAAGGGGATCGCCGCTGTCGACGAGCTAGATAAGATGCGATCGGAGGATCGGTCGGCCATGCACCAAGCGCTCGAACAGCAGCGGATCAGCGTGAACAAAGCCGGGATAAACGCCACCCTCAAGGCGCGCTGCTCCCTGCTCGGTGCGGCGAACCCCAAGTACGGCCGGTTCGACCAGTACGAGCCGATCGGCGAACAGATCGACTTGGAGCCCGCGCTCATCTCGCGGTTCGATCTGATCTTCACGGTAACGGACACCCCGGACCCCGAACACGACTCCCGGCTGGCGAAACACATCATCAAGACGAACTACGCGGGCGAACTCAACACCCAGCGGACGGAGCTGGCGAGCTCGGAGTTCACCTCCGACCAGGTCGCGGAGGTGACACAGGAGGTCGCCCCGGAGATCGACGCCGAGTTGCTCCGGAAGTACATCGCGCACGCGAAACGGTCGTGTTACCCGACGATGACCGAGGAGGCGAAAGAGCTGATAGAGGAGTTCTACGTCGACCTCCGCTCGAAGGGGGCCGACGAGGACGCCCCCGTCCCCGTCACCGCGCGCAAGCTGGAGGCGATGGTGCGACTCTCGGAGGCCAGCGCTCGCGTCCGGCTCTCCGACACGGTCGAACGCGAGGACGCGGACCGTGCGACCGACATCGTCGAGTCGTGTCTCAAGGACATCGGTGTCGACCCCGAGACGGGACAGTTCGATGCCGACGTGGTCGAGACGGGCACCTCCAAGAGCCAGCGCGACCGCATCAAGAACATCAAGGGACTCATCGCGGACATCGAGGAGGAGTACGAGGAGGGCGCACCGGTCGACGAGGTGCTCGACCGCGCCGGCGAGATCGGGATGGACCCCGGGAAAGCGGAGGGGGAGATCGAGAAGCTCCGAACGAAGGGCGAAGTGTACGAACCGAAGCAGGGGCACCTGCGGACGACGTAAATGGACCGAATCTCCGCACTACGGAACATCGAGGACGCGCTTCGCGCGTTCGAGAACGGCGACGTCGACCTCACCGAAGCGGAACGCCGCATCGCCGCGATCCTGCGGACGTACGCGTCGGAGCTCGACGGGGACGACGGCGTGTTTCGGGCCGTCGGTGACGAGAAAGTGGACGGTCGAGTGGTCGTCGCCCCCTCGAAACCAGCGGCGAGGGAACGCGTGTTGGCCGCCGTCGGGATCGACTCCGAAACGGAAGACACACCGGAGTTCCACGTTGATCGGATCTGAAACGCTCGGGTCCGATCGTTTCAGTTTCCGAGTACGATCTCGTTCGGAACCGATTTATTCCGGAATCGAGCATCCTCTCTCGTGTTGTTGGTCGTGACGTACTCGGAGCCCGCCCGTACCGGACTCCGGAACGTGTGTCGTCGCCATGACGAGCAGGTCGTTCGGCGGTTCGGTCGTGCGGCCCTGTTCGAACCGACCGTGTACGGCGCGTTTCTGGCCTTGCGCCTCCGAGAGACGCACGGAGATGCCGTACAGCTCGAGCGAACGGAGCCGTTCAACGAGTTCACCGCGGTCGACGCGGCGGTTCGTGAGGCCGCGACCGCGTACGCGAATCGCGAGGCGAAATCAACACCGTACGCATCGTTTGCGGCCGGAACGGACCATCCGAGACCGGAGGCGATGAAAGACGAGGAGCTGTGACCGGGAACGACTCACCGATGCCTACTGATTCTCCGGGTGTCGCCGGCTGTCGGACGTCTACCGATCGCCCGGTGTCCGACCCGTCCGAGGTTCTCGGTCGGGTCCCGACCGGGACGACGATACAAATGGAGCTCGCGGCGGCGGCACGATCGCGGGGCGAAACGTCCTCGCTCGCGTCGGAGATATCGGCACTTCACGGATCGATCGAAGCGTTCGAGATTCCAACCGTTGATCTCGAGCGTGCCAGAAGGCGGGTCGCGGAGACGACCGGTGAGGAGGAACGGTTGAAAGAGCGCGTCGCCGCGATCCGCGGGGACGTCCAAGCTCGTCGAGCGGTCGATGCCGATCCCACGGAGTCGCTCACGGACCTCGAGGACGCGGCGGCAGCGCTATCGGCCGCACAGACCGAACGGATCGCGGCAGAGCAGGCGCTCGAGCGAGCTCGCGAGCAGGCGGCCGAGGCTCGTGACGAGCGCGAGCGCCGCCTCGCGCTGTGTGATCGGTTGGCGAACCGTCGTCGAGACGCACGATCGGAGCTCGCGAACGAGACGTATCAGGCCTTTCGAGAGGCGTTATCGGCCGTTCCGGGTGGTGCGCGAGCGTCCCCAGGTGAGGAGCCTCGAGCATATGACGGCCCGCCGCTGGCCGCCTCGTTCGCTGCCGTCCGACTCTCGGCGATCGACGGTCCAGTCACGCTCGGGTCCGAAGCCATGGTCGCGTTCGAGCGATGGGGACGAGCATCGCCCACGGAGGTCCTCGGCGTCCACGTGAACGGTCCCGATCTTTAGATACCATGCCGAGCCAGCCGGCGTATGCACGTGGACCTCTCGTGGACCGTCGAAGACGTCGACGGCGTCCGCTTCGTCGCCTGTCGTCTCCACAACGGGAGCGATGTTCCCAGAGGAGTCCGGATCGAGAGCCGGCTCCCCGGGCCGGTCCTTCCCCCGCGACGAGCCGGCGTTCCCGAGGCTGGCTGGGATCGTGACGGGATGACGCTCCGTCTCGATCCGGACGCGAGCCGTGGGATCGGCTTCGCCTCGCTCGCGCCACCCCATCCGTCGACGGCTCGCGAGTCACGCACGAGCGCTCCGGTCGAGGTCGTCGACGAGGGGGCCGTCGAGGACGACGAGCGCTCCCGGTCGGACGACGTGGCCGAGGCCCTTCGACGGTTGGGAGAGCATCGCCCGCCGGGTGACGGCGTCGCTTCCGGCGCGCTCGACGACTCCGCTGGATCACGTACCGACGACGCCACCGTCGACTCCGCGGCAGCCACCGTCGACTCCGCGGCAGCCACCGATGTCGAGGACGAGACGACCACTGACTTCGAGGACGATACGGCCGACGGTCGATCGCGACCGACTCACCCGAACGAAGTCCCGGTGGCCATCGATCCGGATCGGATCGACGACTGGTTCGGCGTGGTGGAACGTCGCGTCGAACGCGCGGAACGGTTGACCGACGCCGATCTCGATTCGGCGACGGAGGTGGTCGCGTCCCTCGGCGGAACGGACACGGTCGCCGATCTCGACGATCAGGTCGCTGACGACGTCGTCCTGCTCCGGCAGATGAGCGAGCGTGCGGCGTCGTTGGCGGATCGCGCCGAGGGAGTCGACGTCCCGACCGAGGCGCTGGAGCGGCTCGCGTGATCCTCGCCGTCACCGGTGGCAAGGGCGGCGTCGGGAAGTCGACGCTCGCGTACAACGTCGCGGCCGCGCTCGACGCGGTCGTGGTCGACGCCGACCTGGGGATGGCGGACCTCCCCGCGGGCCACGGTCCGGATCTCCACGACGTGCTTGCCGGCCGGGCGGCAATCACCGAGACGGTGCGTCCCGGTTCGGTGGATATCGTCCCGTGCGGTCGGACCCTCGCCGGTGCTCGTGCCGCCGATATCACCCGGCTCGATGGTGCCATCACGGCGCTCGAGCGCGAGCACGGAACCGTCGTGATCGACTGTCCGGCGGGCCGGCGGGCGGACGCCGGGGTCCCGCTCGCGGTCGCGGACGCCTGTCTGATCGTCGTCTCACCACGAGCGTTCGCGCTAGCTGACGCGATCAAGTGTCGGGAGCTGGCACGGGAACTGGATGCGGGACTCACGGCATGTGCGATCAACCGCGTGAACGAGGAGCCGCCGGCTGACGCGGTCGCCGACGCCCTCGGCGCGCCGACGGCGGTCGTCCCGGCGGATCCTCGCGTCGGACGCTCGGTGGTCGCAGAGCGTCCGGTCGTCGAGGCGGCCCCCGACAGCGAGGCGGCCGCCGCGATGCGGGAGCTCGCCGGGCGGATCCAGCGTTGACGGTGCTGGTCCGGAGGACCGTGTCCAGCGCTGTGGCGAGGCAGAATCGCGTGGTTTTACCAGCCACCCGATCGATCCACGATCGATGCTCACGGTCGTCTTCCTCGTCGGGGTCGTCGTCCTCGCGTTTCTCGCGGTCGAAGTCGGCCCCCTCGTCGTCAACGATCGGTTCCGCGATCTCCGGGAGCCGACCGATCCGGAGCGGGCCGCGCTCGACACGCTTCGCGAGGCCGTCGGGCTCGACGTGGATCGGGTCGCGGTCGTGGTGACGAGCGGTGCGGAGTCGGTCGACGTCGCGGTCCGCGGACCGCCGCGGAGACGCGTGCTCTTCGTCACCGACTACGTTCTCGACGGGCTCGATGAGGACACTGCACTCGGACTCATCGCAGCCGAATCAGGCCGAGTGAACACGTACTACGGGGAGTTCCGAGCGGTCGCGGTGGCGGCCGTCGTCGGGATACTCGCCGCGATCGTGACGACGATCGTGCCGTTCGGCTCGGGGTTCATGGCGGTCATCGCGGTCGGCGTCGCGTCCTTCTGGGTCGGGCGGCGCGTCCAGTACGTCGCCGACGATCGGGCCGCGGACGCCGTCGGAGCCGCCCGCGTCGCGGACGCGTTCGAACGCGTTGCCGACCTGCGCGGGGTCGAACCGGAAACCGGCGACTGGTCGACGTGGTTCGAGGTGCAACCACCGCTCGGCGATCGTATCGCCGCGCTGCGGGACCGGGCGGGCCGAGAGTGACGGCTGGCGAGCCGTGCGACCCGGAACGCAACACATAACACTCGTCACGGGCCACGTGAGCATATGCCATCCGAACGTACGACTGGCGGGATCGCCCGCGGGACCGACGGCGACGCGTTCGGAGTCTTCTTCCGCTGAGTCGCGCTCGGTGGATCCGTCCCACGGTGGGACGGTGAAACCGGGCGACTCGGCGGATGGTCGCGTCGCTCCCGGATCGGTAGGGATCGACTCGACGCTGACGTACCGTGCCGGCGACGTGCCGGAACCGTTACCACGGAGCCATACACGTATCCATACAACCGAATGCGACTCCCGGAACGACAGCTCGCGGTCCTCGAAGCCGCGAGCGCGACGGACGAACGGACGATAGACGAACTGGCGGCCGAAACGGGACTGAAATCCGAGACGGTAACCGGCGCGGCGTTCGACCTCCGCGACGAGGGCCTCATCGAGGTGACGGAGACGACCGTCGACGTCGCGCACCTCACCGACGAGGGGCGTGAGTACCTCGAGGCGAGCCTCCCCGAAACTCGCCTCTTCCGTGCCGCGATCGACGCGGGCGCGGCCGACGATCCCGTCCCGATGGGTCAGGTCATTGGTCGTGCCGACCTCGCCGGTCCCGAGGTCGACATCGCGCTGGCGAACTTCCCGCGGAAGGGGTTCGGAACGGTCGACGCCGGGGAGCTGACGATCGACCCCTCGGTGGATCCCGAGGACGACCCCGAAGCAACCGCGTTGGCGGCGCTCGCCGACGACGCCGCCGAGGAGGACGCCGCGGCCGACGTCGACGACGACGTCCTCGAGCGGCTCGCCTCGCGCGGGCTGGTCGAGGTGACGGAACGTACGACCCGATCGGTCACGCTGACGGACGAAGGCGTCACCACGCTGATGGAGGGCATCGAGGCCGCGGAGACGGTCGCACAGGTCACGCCCGAACTGCTCGCGAGCGGCGAGTGGCGCGACGTCGAGTTCACCGAGTACGACGTCGAGGCCGACGCTCCGGATGTTGGCGGCGGACGGAAACACGTGCTTCGCCGGACGGCGGACCGAGTGAAGGACGTGCTCGTCGGGATGGGGTTTCAGGAGATGGAGGGCCCCCACGCCGACAGCGATTTCTGGATCAACGACTGCCTGTTCATGCCGCAGGACCACCCGGCCCGGACCCACTGGGATCGGTTCGCGCTCGACGTACCGCCGATGGACGACATCCCGGACCAGCTCATCGACCGCGTCGAGTCGGCCCACCGGGAGGGGTACGGCGCGGACGGCGACGGCTACCACTCCCCGTGGTCCGAGGCGTTCGCTCGCGAGGTGGCGCTTCGGGGCCACACCACGTCGCTGTCGATGCGCTATCTCTCCGGGTACGCGGGCGCGGAGCTGGAACCGCCACAGCGCTACTTCTCCGTCGAGAAGGTGTATCGCAACGACACGCTCGATCCGACACATCTCCTCGAGTTCTTCCAGATCGAGGGGTGGGTGATGGCGGAGGACCTCTCCGTGCGTGACCTGATGGGCACGTTCGAGGAGTTCTACCGACAGTTCGGGATCACGGACATCCGGTTCAAGCCGCACTACAACCCCTACACCGAGCCTTCCTTCGAGCTGTTCGGGAAACACCCAGAGACCGGCGAGGAGATCGAGATCGGCAACTCCGGCATCTTCCGCGAGGAGGTGACCGGGCCGCTCGGCGTCGACTGCGACGTGATGGCGTGGGGGCTCGCCTTGGAACGACTCGCGATGTTGACGACCGGCGCGGAGGACATCCGTGATCTTCACGGGACGCTGGCCGACATCGAGTTCCTACGGAACGCGGAGGTGAGCTACTGATGCCCGTCGTCGACGTCGATCCCGACGAGCTACGCCAGCTCACCGGCCACACGGACAGAGACGACGAGACGTTCAAGAAGGACCTGTTCGGGCTCGGCTTAGAGTTCGAGGGGGAGACCGACGACGGCGACCTGCAGTTCGAGTTCGCGCCGGACCGGCTCGACCGCCTGAGCGTCGAGGGCGTGGCGCGGTCGCTGCGGTACCACTACGGCGACGACCGCGGCGTGTACGTCCCGGACACCAACGACGCCGAGTGGACGATCGAGGTAGAGGAGTCGGTCCCCGACGAGCGGCCCTACGTGACGGGCGCGGTGGTCCGCGGCGTCGACCTCGACGAGGCCGCCCTGGAGTCGTTGATCCAGCTGCAGGAGAAGCTCCACGCGACGATGGGGCGAGGCCGGGCGAAGGGCGCGATCGGGATCCACGACCTCGCGATGGTGAAGGGCGCGCCGCTGAAGGAGGGGGCGGAGCGGTCGATCACGTACCGCGGCGTCGACCCCGACGGCGACACGTTCGTCCCGCTCGACGCGAACGACGAGTTGAGCCCGGCGGCGGTCCTCGAGGAGCACGATACCGGCCGGACGTACGCGGACCTCGTGCGTGAGTACGACCGCTATCCGGCGATCTACGACGAGCTCGGGCTGTTCTCGTTCCCGCCGGTGATCAACGGGAAGCGGACGGAAGTGACGACCGGTTCCCGCGAGCTGTTCGTCGAGCTCACCGGCACCGACCAGTGGACGATCGACAAGATGTGTACGATCGTCTGTTATGCCCTCTCGGCGCGGGGCGCGACGATAGAGGAGGTGGCAGTCGAGTACGCTGACGGCGCGATCCATCCCGCGGAGTACGGCCCCGAGCTCCTTCGGCCGAACCTCGAGGTGGACGAGAAGTCGGTGACTCACGACCGGATCGAGACGCTGCTCGGCGTCGAGTTCGAGCCGGAGGCCGTCGTCGACTGCTTCGAGCGCTCGGGGGTGGACGCGACGTATACCCTCGACGAGGACGTCGTGTACGAGGTCGAGATCCCGCCGTACCGCGTCGACGTGCTCCACCCGCTCGACCTCGTCGACGACGTGGGGCGGGCGTACGGGTTCGGGAACCTGAAGCCGAGATACCCGGACATCGGCACTGTCGGCGGGCGTCACGAACGGACGCGACTGGAGGACGCCGTCCGGACGAGCCTCGTCGGCCTGGGCTTCGAGGACCTGTTGAACTTCCACATGACGAGCGGCGTCGAGAACTACGACCGGATGCGCGTCGAACCGGGGACGGACGTCCTCGGCGGTGGCGAGCCGGTCACGATCACGGAGCCGTACAGCGAGGAGTACACCCAACTTCGGACGTGGGCGCTCCCGTCGCTCTGTATGCTGTTGGAGGGGAACACCCACAACGCCTACCCGCAGGACGTCTCGGAGATCGGGTTCGTCGCCGAGCGCGACGAGACGGAGAACACGAACGTCGCGGAGGCCCGCCACGTCGCCGGCGCGGTCGCCCGCCGCGACGCCTCATACGAGGCGGCGAAGGGTCGCCTCCAGTCGGTGTGTGGCGACTTCCGTGTCGACCTCTCGACGCCGCCCACGGACCACCCGTCGTTCATCGACGGCCGGGTCGCCGAGGTCGTGATCGACGGCGACTCCGTCGGCGTCGTCGGCGAGCTCCACCCCGCGGTGCTCGTCGAGCACGACCTGGAGGTGCCGGTAGCAGCCTTCGAGTTCGACCTCGACGCGTTGCGGTAGTCGCGGATCGGACGGTCGCCCCCGTGTTCAGTTACCGTTTATTACCCCGGTATCGCCCAGTACAGACGCAGTAGTGAGTGATGGCGGGAGTGGGTATATCATATCGCTGACGGCGAGATCATATTTAACAGAGAGTGAGCGGCGGCGACGATCGCTTATAAAAGACTCATGCGGTGGCGTGCCTCCGAGCGGCCGAGCGCAGCGAGGTCGC